>Ga0134125_10008107_pt1 | contig 11850 bp, 4 predicted proteins | sample KB31751_FD_96464 | JGI IMG/M metagenome (GOLD analysis project Ga0134125, IMG submission 96464) | Terrestrial soil microbial communities with excess Nitrogen fertilizer from Kellogg Biological Station, Michigan, USA - KB3-175-1 | ecosystem: Environmental > Terrestrial > Soil > Unclassified ... | reverse complement strand
CTCTATCTGACCGTGGGCGGCTGGAACGGGCGGCTCGATCTCTATCTGCCGCGCCGCCCGCGCGACCCGATGCCGGTGGCGCTGCTCTTCCACGGCGGCGGCTGGGTCTCCGGGAGCAAGGACGAGATTGCGCTCGACGTGCTGCCGTATCTGGAGATGGGCTTCGCCGTGGCGAACGTCGACTACCGGCTGGCGCGGGTGGCGACCGCGCCGGCCGCCGTCGAGGACAGCCGCTGCGCGCTCCGCTGGGTGATTCGCCACGCCAAGCAGTACGGGCTCGACAGCGAGCGCGTGATCCTGGTCGGCAGCTCGGCCGGGGCGCACCTGGCGTTGATGGCGGCGCTGGCCCCGCCGTCAGCCGGGTTCGACGGGCTCTGCCCCGGCGACGAGCCGCTCAAGGTGGCCGCGGTGATCAACTTCTTCGGCGTCGTCGACGTCGCCGACCTCTTGGGGCCGAAGGACGCGCGCGACTTCGCGGTCGGCTGGATCGGCAACGCGCCCGACCGCCTGGCGCTGGCGCGCCGGGTCTCGCCGATCACCTACGTCGGAAAAGGGGCGCCGCCGATCTTCACCGCCCACGGGGACGCCGATCCGGTCGTCCCCTTTGCCCAGGCCAAGCGGTTGCACGCCGCGCTCGATCGGGCGGGCGTCCCCAACCGCCTCTTCCCGCTGCACAAGGCGGGACACGGCGAGTTCGACGGGACGGACGTCCTGCTGGTCAACCGGGCGGTGCGCGAGTTTCTGCTCAAGCAGAAAGTGATCCACCCCGGAGAGTCGGAGCTCTTGCAGTAGCCGGTGAGAACGCCGGTCCGCGAGCTCCTCGGTCCGTGATACGCTGGCGGGCGGTGGACGTCGAATCGCCTTCGCCGCCCGACCCGCGCATCGGTCACGTGCTGCAGGGTCGGTATCGCATCCTCGCCAAGCTCGCCTCCGGCGCGATGGGGGTCGTCTACAAGGGGGAGCGGGTGCAGCTGGGGCGGCCGGTGGCGGTGAAGTTCCTGCACCCCTGGATCGCCGCGCAGAAGGCCTTTCTCTCCCGGTTCGAGACCGAGGCCAAGGCGATGAGCCGCCTCGGGCACCCCAACTGCGTGTCGGTGATCGATTTCGGCGTCGAGGGGGCGCCCTACCTGGTGATGGACTTCGTCACCGGGCGCACGCTGCGCGAGGTGATGCTGGCGGGGCCGATCGCCCTCGAGCGCGTGCTGAAGATCGGGCAGCAGCTCCTGGCCGGCCTGGCGCACGCGCACGCGCAGGGGATCGTGCACCGCGATCTCAAGCCGGAAAACCTGATCCTGAGCGGCGAGGGGGGGCTTGAGGAGCACCTGCGGATCCTCGACTTCGGGCTGGCCAAGCTGCGCGACGGGCCGGCGATGACCGCCGGAATGGCGGTCGGCACGCCGAGCTACATGTCTCCCGAGCAGTCGGGCGGAACCGGGACCGTCGACGCGCGGACGGATCTGTACGCGGTCGGCGTGCTGCTGTTCGAGATCCTGGCCGGGCGCAAGCCCTTCCAGTCGGAGAACGTCGGCGAGCTCATCTACATGCACCGCGAGGCGCCGCCGCCGCTCTTGCGCGAGACCGCGCCGGCGTCCGGGTACTCGGCGGAGCTCGAGGCATTGCTCGCCAAGGCGCTGTCCAAGATGCCCGAGGACCGATTCAAGTCGGCCGCGGACTTCGCGGCGGCGCTGGCGGCGGTGCCCGAGGCGCACGGGGGCGTGCGCCCGGGCGCCAAGGCCGCTGCCCCGCGCGCGCCGGCCAAGACGACCGTCGACACCGTCTCGGCCGTTCGACGCCGCCTGGGCGCGGACGCGCCGCGCGCGCTCGCGGCGGCCGCCGCGCCGGCCGCCGCTGCGCCGGCCGCCGCCGCGCCGAAGCAGTGGCGCCTGGCCTGGATCCTGGGTGGCTTCGTGCTGGTCGTTCTGGTGGCGCTCTCGATCGGGCGCGGCCTCCAGCGCAAGGTCGGGGGCACCGTCCCGGCGAACGAGGTGGCGGGAGCGCCCGCGCCGGCCGCCACGCAGCCCTCGTCTGCCGCCGCGACGCCGGGCGCGACCCCGGCGCCCGCCGCCGAGAACCCGCACATCGAGCAGGCCCGCCAGCTGGTGGCCGCCGGGCAGACGCCGAAGGCGATCGAGGTTCTGGTGCAGCTTCGCACGGAGAAGCCGAACGACGCCGACGCCCCCTATCTGCTGGCGACGATTTACTTCGACCAGCACCGCTGGTCCGAGGGGCTGGCGGCCGCGCAAGCGGCAATTCGACTGAACCCGGACCTCAAGAACGACGGTGACCTGATTCGCGGCGCGATTCGTTCCCTGGCCAACGATCGCGGCTACGAGAAGTCGCAGGCCTTCCTGCGCGGGTTGGGCGCTCCGGCGACACCGTTCGTGAAGGAGGCCGCCCGGCGCGACCCGAATCCGAGGATCCGCGAGCGCGCCGCCGAGATCCTGGAAGGTGGGGGGCGCGGGTGGGGCGGAAGCAGCCGTCAGGCGAGCTCCAGCCTTTTCAAACGGTAACGCGCAGTTTTCTAGGTACTTAGAGAAGTAACTTTCCTTGCCTTATTGGCGACTGATATTCTGCAACCCGTGAGGGAGCCGAGACGAGCCGCGCGGAGGGCCTGTTGGCGACGGTGAGGACATCGGATCTGGTGGTCGCGCGGCTCGAGGAGCAGGTCCGCGAGCTGCGCGCGGCGCTCGAGGACGCGGCCGAGGGGATCTGCCGGGTCGATGTCGAGGGGCGCGTCACCTCGGTCAACCGGGCGTTCACCCGCCTCGTGGGCGCCAGCGCCGAACAATCGACCGGCGGCAGATGGGAAGCCTTCGTGGCACCGGAGGACCGGGAGGCGCTGCGCGACGACCTCCGCACGGCCAGCGAGAAGATCGAGCGCGAGGTGGGGGGGCTGCGGGCCGACGGCTCGACGTTCGAGATGCAGCTCTCGATCGTGCCGGTCGTCGAGGCCCAGGGGGCGCGCCCGGCCGGCAAAGGGCACTACTTCTTCATGCGCGACCTCTCCGACCGAAAACGGATGGAGAACCAGCTCATCTTCGCGGGGCGGATGGCGGCGGTGGGGACGCTGGCCGCGGGGGTGGCGCACGAGATCAACAACCCGCTGGCCTACATCGTGGCGAACATCGACTTCGCCCGGCACCAGATCACCACCGTGGCCTCGCGCCTCTCGCGCAGCGCCGCGGGGGGCGGTCCGGCCCACGTGCTCGACGAGACCGGCGAGGCGCTGACCGAGGCGCGGCAGGGGGCGGAGCGGGTCCGCAACATCGTGCGCGACCTGCGGGTGTTCGCCCGTGGCGACGAGGACCAGAGCGGGCCGGTCGCGTTGCGGCGGGTGCTCGACTCTTCGATCAATATCGCCTGGAACGAGATCCGGCACCGGGCGCGCCTGGTGAAGGACTACGGCGACACGCCGATGGTCGAGGGGAACGAATCGCGGCTGGGCCAGGTCTTCCTGAACCTCTTGCTCAACGCCGCGCACGCCATCCCCGAGGGGGCGACGGAGCGCAACGAGATCCGGGTCAGCACGCGGACCGACGGGGAGGGGCGGGCGATCGTCGAGGTCCGCGACAGCGGGACGGGGATCCCGCCCGAGATCCGCGAGCGGATCTTCGATCCCTTCTTCACGACCAAGCCGGCGAGCGAAGGGACGGGCCTGGGGCTCTGGATCTGCAGCGGCATCCTGGAGGCGCTGGGCGGCAAGGTGGGGGTCGACAGCGAGATCGGCCGCGGGAGCACCTTCCGGGTCACTCTGCCGGCGGCGGTGATGGAGGCGCCGGGCGACCTGGTGACCACGCCGGCGCCGGAGGCGGCGGCGCAAGGGGGCAAGCTGCTGGTGGTCGACGACGAGCCGATGATCCTGGGCGCGCTTCGCCGGGCCCTGTCGTCGGAGTACAACGTCACCTGCGTCGGCGACGGGCGCAAGGCGCTCGAGCGGCTGCGGGCCGGCGAGCGCTACGAGCTGATCCTGTGCGACCTCATGATGCCGGAGATGACCGGCATGGAGCTGTTCGCCGCGATCGAGAAGCTGGCCCCCGAGCAGGCGGCCCGCATGGTCTTCGTGAGCGGCGGCGCTTTCACGCCGCGCGCGCGCGAGTTCCTGGAGCGGATCCCGAACGCCCGCGTGGAGAAGCCGATCGACATGCAGAACCTGCGGCTCTTGCTGCGCAACCTCGCCCGCTGAGCGGGGTGCCGGTCGACACGGAGGCTACTGGCAGACCGACGGCGGGCCGGCGCTGCAGGTGCCTCCCCCGCACACGCTGACGACGGGGACGCCGCTGCAGTTGCCGAGCCCGTCGCAGAAGTTCTGGGTCAACATGAGGTTGTCCACGGCGCAGCTGCTCATGCAAACGGTGGTGGAGGGGAGGCTCGTGCAGGTCCCCTGCGAGCCGGCGAGCGCGCAGGACTGGCAGGGTCCCGTGCAGGCAGAGTTGCAGCAGAACCCTTGCGCGCAGGTGAGCCCGCCGCCGCACTGATCGTTGGCCGTGCAAGCGGTTCCCGCGCCCTGCTGGGCGACGCAGCTCCCCGCATTGCAGAAGTCGCCGCTGGCGCAGTCGGTGTCCCGCGCGCAGGTGGTCGGGCAGCCGCTGGCGGTGCAGACGTACGCGCCGCAGCTGTTCGCGGCCGGCGTGACGCAGCTGCCGCTGCCGTTGCAGGTCGAGGCCGGCTGAAACAGGCTCGAGGAGGTGCAGCTGGCGGCGACGCAGATCGTGCCGCCGGTCTGCTGCTGGCAGCCCGAGGCGCCGTTGCAGGCGCCGGTGTTGCCGCACGTCGCGCCCGTCGGGCACTGGCCCGCCGGCGCCGGCTGTCCCGCGGGGATGGCGGAGCAGGTGCCGAGTCCATTCAGGTTGCAGGCCTGGCAGGTGCTGCCGCCGCACCCGTTGGTCGTGCAGCAGACGCCGTCGGCGCAGAAGCCGGTGCCGCACTGGTTGCTGGCGGTGCAGGTCTTCCCGGCGCCCAGCTTGGCCGTGCAGAGGCCCGAGGCGCAGTAATCGGTTCCCACGCAGTCGGTGTCCAGCGTGCAGCTGGTCTTGCAGGTCGTGCCGCCGCAGAGGTAGTCGCCGCAGGACTGCGTCGCGGGGGCTGGGCAGGTCCCCGCTCCGGAGCAGAAGGAGGCGAGCGTGGCGGTGCCGCCGGTGCACGAGGGGCCGCTGCACATCACGGAGGGAGGCTGCTGCTGGCAGGCGCCCGAGCCATTGCAGGCGCCGGTGTTGCCGCAGGTCCCGCTCGGCGTGCAGCGCGCGTGCGGGTCGGTCACGCCGTTGGCCACCGCGCCACACGTCCCCAGGCTCCCCGCGACATTGCAGGCCTGGCAGGTCCCGCAGCCGTTGCTGGCGCAGCAGACGCCGTCGACGCAGAAGCCGCTGCCGCACTCGTGGTTGGTCCCGCAGGCGACGCCGTTGGCCTTGACCGGCAGGCAGCTGCCGTTCGGGGCCGAGCAGTAGTTGTTGTTGCCGGAGACGTTCACGCAGTCGGTGTCGAGGTTGCAGCTGTTGTTGCAGCTGTTGGCGCCGCACAGGTAGGGCGAGCAGCTGGAGTTGCTCGGCGTCGAGCAGCTCCCGGCGCCGTTGCAGAACGCCACCGGCGTGAACGTCGAGCCGCTGCAGGAAGCCGACCCGCAGGTGACGCTGGTCGAGGCCTGGGTGCAGGCGCCGGCGCCGTTGCAGGTGCCGGTGTTGCCGCAGGTGCCGTTGGCCGCGCAGCGGCCGTGCGGTTCGCCGACGGCGTTGGCGACGTTGGCGCAGGTGCCGGCGCTGCCCGCGACGTTGCAGGCCTGGCAGGTGCCGCAGCTCGCGGTGCCGCAGCAGACGCCGTCGACGCAGAAGCCGCTGCCGCACTCGTGGTTGGCCAGGCAGGCGACGCCGCTGCTCTTGACCGGCAGGCAGCTGCCGGCGGCGGTGCAGTACGAGCCGACGCCGCCGCTCGGGATGCAGTCGGTGTCGGCGGTGCAGGTGTTGTTGCAGGCGGTGGCGCCGCACTTGTAGGGGGCGCAGCTCTGGGTCCCCGGCGTGGCGCAGGCGCCGTTGCCCGAGCAGAAGGAGCTGGGCGTGAAGGTCGACCCGCTGCAGGTCGGGCCGGCACAGCTCACCGTGCTGGCGGTCTGCACGCAGGCGCCGGCGCCGTTGCAGGTGCCGGTGTTGCCGCAGGTGCCGTTGGCGGCGCAGCGGCTGTGCGGCTCGTTGACGCCGTTCGCGACGTTGGCGCAGGCGCCGGCGCTGCCTGACACGTTACAGGCCTGGCAGGTCGGACAGCTCGCGCTGCCGCAGCAGACGCCGTCGACGCAGTTGCCGCTTCCGCACTCGTGGTTGGAGAAGCAGGCGACCCCGAGGGCCCTCACTGGCAGGCAGCTGCCGCCCGTGGCGGTGCAGTAGCTGTTGTTCCCACCGGAGGGGACGCAGTCGGTGTCGGTGCTGCAAGTCGCGTTGCAGCTCGAAGCGCCACAGACGTAGGGGGCGCAGCTCGACGAGCCGGCGGGCGTGCAGGTCCCGGTCCCCGAGCAGAAGGCCACCGGCGTGAAGGTGGTCCCGGTGCAGGTGGCGGCCGCGCAGCTCACGGTGGTGGGCGCCAGCGCGCACCCGCCGCTCCCGTTGCAGGCGCCGGTGTTGCCGCAGGTGCCGCTCGACGGGCACTGGCCGGCCGGCGCGGAGGTCCCGGACGGGATGGGGGCGCAGCTGCCGAGCCCGTTGACGTTGCAGGCCTGACAGGTGCCGCACGCGCCGCTGCCGCAGCAGACGCCGTCGGTGCAGAAGCCGCTGATGCACTGGGCGGCGCTGGCGCAGCCCTGGCCGTTCGGCTTGAGCGCGCAGCTCTTCGTCGACCCCGAGCCCTGGCAGGTGAGCGGCGCGACGCAGTCGACGTCGGCGGTGCAGGCGGTCTTGCAGGTCGAGTTGGAAGCGCAGATGAAGCCGCCCGGACAGGCCGACGAGGTCGGCGCCGCGCAGGTGCCGCTGCCGGTGCAGTGCGAGACGGGCGTGAAGGTCGAGCCGGTGCAGGAGGCCGAGCCGCAGGAGACGCTGGTGCTGGCGTTCTGGCAGTGTCCGGCGCCGTCGCAGGCGCCGGTGTTCCCGCACGGCAAGCTGGCGTTGGGCGCGCACTGGCCGTGCGGCTCGCTGCTGTTGGCCGCGACGTTGGCGCAGTTGCCCGCGCTGCTGCCCACGTTGCAGGCCTGGCAGGTCCCGCACGCCTTGCTGCTGCAGCAGACGCCGTCGGTGCAGAAGTTTCCGGTCAGGCAGTCGGTGTCGACGCTGCAAGTCTGCCCGAGCCGCTTCTTGTTGCCGCAGAGGCTGGTCATCGGGTCGCAGATGTCGGGCGACTGGCAGTCGGTGTCCGCGACGCAGGCCCCCTTGCAGGCCGTGGTGCCGTTGCAGAGGAACGGGGCGCAGTTGACCATCGTGGCCGCCTGGCAGCTCCCCTTGCCGTCGCAGGTGCGGCCCGAGGTGAGCGTGGTCCCTCCGGCCGGGCAGGTCGGCGAGGCGCAGGAGGTGCCGCCCGCGTATTTGCGGCAGGCGCCGTTGCCGTCGCAGAACCCGTCGGTGCCGCAGGTCGTGGCCCCCTGATCGTGACAGGTCCCCTGGGGATCGGCGGTGCCGCTCGGCACGTTGGTGCAGGTGCCGGGGGCGGTGGTGAGCGCGCAGGACTGGCAGGTGCCGGTGCAGGCGGTCGTGCAGCAGACCGACTGCGAGCAGAAGCTCGACGAGCACTCGGCGCCGGTCACGCAGGCCTGCCCCGGCGACTTGAGACCGCAGGAGCCGTTGATGCAGACGGCGGGTGAGGCGCAGTCGGCGTCCGCGGTGCAGGAGTTCTTGCAGACGCCGACGCCGCACTGGTACGGGAAGCAGGGGCTGGCGTTCGGCGTGAGGCACTTGCCGGCGCCGTCGCAGGTTGCGGTCCCGGTGAACGTCGAGGTCCCCGTGGGGCAGGTCGAAGCGGCGCAGGTGGTCTGCTGGACGTAGAGCTGGCAGCTGCCGTTGCCGTCGCACTTGCCGTTCGTCCCGCAGGAGGTCTGCCCCTGATCCGTGCACAGGGCGGACGGGTCGACCTGGTTCGCCGGCACGTTGGTGCAGGTTCCTTGCGCGTTGGGGAGCGCGCACGACTCGCAGGCCCCGCCGCAGGGCGAGTTGCAGCAGAAGCCCTGGGCGCAGGTGAGCCCCGGCTGACACTCGGGCGTCTTGGCGCAGCTCGCCCCCTGGCCCTTGAGGCCGCAGGAGTTCGTCGTGGTGTTGCAGCTGTTGGGCGACTTGCACTGGTCGTTGCTGGTGCAGACGGTGAAGCACTCGTTGCCGTTGCAGACGAAGGGCGCGCAGGGGCGCGAGCTCGGCGCCACGCACTGGCCGGTCGCGCTGCACAGCGACGCCGCCGTGAAGACGCCGTCCAGGCAGGTCTCGGCGGCGCAGACGGTGCTGGTGCTGTAGCTCTCGCAGCTCCCCGTCCCGTCGCACTTGCCGTTGGTGCCGCAGGAGGCGGCTCCCTGGTCCTGGCAGACGCCGCGCGGGTCCTTGGTGTCGGCGGCGACGGTCGAACAGGTGCCGGGCGAGGTCGGCAGCGCGCAGGACTGGCAGGTGCCGGTGCAGGCAGTCGTGCAGCAGACGCCGTCCACGCAGAAGTTGCTGGCGCACTCGCTGGGCGCCGCGCACTGGGCGCCAGGCGGCTTCGGGCCGCAGGTGTTGTTGATGCAGGCGGTCCCGGTGTCGCAGTCGGCGACCGTCTCACACACCTTCGTGCAAACGCCGTCGGCGCAGCGGAAGGGGTGGCAGTCTTGCACGCCGGGCGGCCGACAGGTGCCGAGCCCGTCGCAGGTCCCGGCGGTGTTGAGGCGGTTGCCGGTGCAGGACGAGGCCAGACACTGCGTGTCCTTGGCGTAGTTGGCGCAGCCACCCACGCCGTCGCAGGTGCCGTCGTGACCGCAGCTGGCCGGTCCTTGGTCCTTGCACACCGTGCGCGGGTCGGGGCTTCCGGTGTCGACCGGCCAGCAGGTCCCGACGCGGCCCGACAGGTTGCAGGCGACGCAGGCGCCGTGGCAGGCGATGTTGCAGCAGACGTGGTCGGCGCAGTGGTTGGAGAGGCAGTCGGTGTCGGTCGCGCAGATCCCGCCGATCGGCTCCTTGCCGCAGCTCCCCGTCGAAAGATCGCAGGTGTGCTGCGCGACGCACTGGTTGGAGTCGGTGCAGGGGGCCACGAAGCAGCTCCCGCTGGCCGGGTTGCAGGTGTAGGGGAAGCAGAGGGTCTGGCTGGGGCCGGGCTTGCACGCGCCGGCGCCGTTGCAGACGTAGGAGCCGGTGACCGTGTCCCCGGCGCACTGGCCGCCCTGACAGACGTTGCCCATGGGGTACTGGCACGCGCCGAGGCCGTCGCACAGACCGTCGAGGCCGCAGGTCGTGCCGTCGCCCTTGCAGTCGGAGGGCTTGCGCGGCGTCGATCCGAGGACGCGCTTGACGCAGGTGCCGCCGGCGTCGGGCGCCGAGCAGGTCTCGCATCCACTCGTACAGGCCGTGTCGCAGCAGAGGCCGTCGACGCAGTGGTGGGACGAGCACTCGCTGTCGCAGGCGCAGGTGGCGCCCATCGCCAGCTCCGAACCGTTCGCGCCGCAGCCGGGGGGGCCGTCAGCGTTGCCGGCGTCGCCGTCCGGGACGCCGCCGTCGGTCGGGGGCGTGATCTTCATGTCGGCGTGGCGGTCGGCGCCGCCGTCCTTGCTCATGGGCTTGCCGCCGCCGTGGCTGCCGCAGCCGCCCACCGCCCCCGCCAGAACCGCGATCGCTAAAATGGTAAGGAACGACTTCATCTAAATCTCGGCCGACGCCGCCCCGGTTGAAGAATGGACCAAAGTAACACGAGAAAAACCGGCGGCGCCACCACCATCGCCGGAGCGGAAGGGTCGGCCCGGTCTGCGGGCGCGCGCCGCCACGCGTCTCCGCCGCCACCGGAATCACCCGGCCCCGACCTTGATTTCGGAGGTCGAGGCGGCTTAGATCAGCGGCGCCTCTCGGGGCCCGGCGACAGACGGATCTGGCGCCGCGATCATGGTAACGTAAGCCTTTCCGGAGGAGGACCCCGTGAATTACCTCGCTTATGCTGGTCGCCCAATTCTTGGCGGCGTGCCGCGGACCGTCGTCGCCGCGACGTCCCTCCTCTTGCTGGGTGCCTTCGGTTGCACGGCCGGCGTCCACCCGAGCTCCTCCACCGGCAGCGGCGGCGCCGTCACCGGCCAGGGCGGCTCCAAGGGGGGAAGCACCGGCACCGGCGGGTTCCTCAGCAGCACGGGCGGCCACGGCGACGTCGTCCTGACCGGGACCGGTGGGATGATCAGCCCGGACGGCGGCTGCATGATGGACAAGCTCGACTACACGGTGACGCAGCCGACGGTCTTCATCCTGGTCGATCTCTCGGGCAGCGAGTTCGACAGCATGACGACCGGCGTCTTCTTCAACCTGCGACCGGCCGTCGAGCAGGTCGTCATGACGCTCCAGGATCAGGTGCGGTTCGGGATCGCCTCGTTCGTTGGAAGTCACGAGAACGCCGACGGCGGCAGCACCACCTGCCATCTCCAGTACGCGCAGGTTCCCCCCGCGCTCAATAATTACACGCCGATCTTTAATGCCTACCAGAGCTGGGGGCCCCTTCTGCCCTTCGGGCAGAAGGCCGACACGCCGATGTTCGCCGCCATCCAGATGGTGCAGGCGACGCTGCAGGCCGACACCGACACCGGACCCAAGTACATGATGCTGGTGACGGACAGCGAGACCGATTTCTGCGACGACGGGAACGCGGTCTGTCCGGCGGACGCGATCACCTACCTCGTTCAGAACCTGTACAACCAGACACCCAGCATCGGGACGCTGGTCGTCGGCATTCCCGACCCGAGCCCGAGCAACCAGATCGAGCCCCAGGTCCTCAAGAACCTGGCCAACGCGGGCGTGGGGCAGGGGGTCGGGCTCCCCACCACCCTCAACACCGCCACGGACATGTGGAACCAGTGCCACGACTCGATGACCACCGGGATGGACTGGCAGAACCTCTACACCGCCGCGGGCAGGACCGGCATGACCTCGCTGGCGACCTACACCAGCGTCGGCTCCGCCTCGGCCTTCGAACCGACGGACACCAGCACGAGCAACCTGGTCACGCAGATCCAGGCGGCGATCAACACCATCCCTCGGAGCTGCGTGGTCGACCTCTCGACCCTGGCCAAACCGATCAAGGTCGATCTGACCAAGTTGAACGAGGGCGGGGTCTTCCTCAACGGGACGCCGGTCCAGCTCGATCCGAGCAACACGGAGGGCTGGGACATGATCAACCAGAACCAGCTGGAGCTGTTCGGCACGGCGTGCACGACGTTCCAGAATCCGAGCTCGCCGGCGGACCTCAACTTCCAGTTCCCCTGCGACCTCATCATCGGCGTCGGCTAATCGGAGCGGACGTCGGCGGGCGCGCCGCGCCGACCTGCGCTACCGTTTCGAGCGCATGACGAACGCCCGTTTCCTGGAGGTCCTCGACTGGACGGAGCTCCTCCGCCGGCTGGCTGCCGAAGCGCAGTCGGCGGCCGGGCGCGCGCTCTGTCTGAAGCTGGCGCTGGCCGCGGACGCGGCCGCGGCGGCGCGCCGGATGGCGGCCGTCGCCGAGCTGGCGGCGCTGCTGCGCGCCGGGGAGGCGCTGCCGTCGCTGGCCGCGCCGGAGATCGAGGCGGCGCTGGTCTCGGCCGAGAAGCAGATCGTCCTCGGCGCCGAGGAGCTGCGCCCGGTCGCGGTCCTGAGCGAGATCGGCGAGGGGGCGCGCCGGGCCTTCCTCGGGGGCCGCGGTGGGTCGCCGCTGGCGGCGATCGCCGAGCTGGCCGAGCGGCTCGACCCGCCGCGCGGG
>Ga0134125_10008106_pt1 | contig 11850 bp, 12 predicted proteins | sample KB31751_FD_96464 | JGI IMG/M metagenome (GOLD analysis project Ga0134125, IMG submission 96464) | Terrestrial soil microbial communities with excess Nitrogen fertilizer from Kellogg Biological Station, Michigan, USA - KB3-175-1 | ecosystem: Environmental > Terrestrial > Soil > Unclassified ... | reverse complement strand
GAGAAGCGCGTGCCGCAGGACGGGCGCATGAAGCTCGTGCTGACGAAGAACAAGACGATCGACTTCCGCGTCTCGACGCTGCCCACGCTCTTCGGCGAGAAGATCGTGATGCGGATCCTCGATTCATCGGGGGTCAAGCTCGGCGTCGAAGCGCTGGGCTACGAGCCCGACCAGCAGAAGAAGCTGCTGTTCGCCGTCGGACGTCCGTACGGGATGATCCTGGTCACCGGGCCGACGGGCAGCGGGAAGACCGTATCGCTCTACACGTGCCTGTCGATCCTGAACCAGCCGGGCGTCAACATCGCCACGGCGGAGGACCCGGCGGAAATCCAGCTGGCCGGTGTGAACCAGGTCAACGTCAACGACAAGGCCGGGCTGACGTTCGCGACGGCGCTGCGGGCGTTCCTCCGTCAGGATCCGGACGTGATCATGGTCGGCGAAATCCGCGACCTCGAAACGGCGGAAATCGCGATCAAGGCCGCGCAAACGGGTCACCTCGTGCTGTCGACGCTGCACACGAACGACGCCCCGTCGACGCTCGTGCGGATGATGAACATGGGCGTGGCGCCGTTCAACATCGCTTCGTCGGTCAACATCATCACGGCGCAGCGCCTTGCGCGGAAGCTCTGCACGCACTGCCGTCGGCCCGAGGACATCCCGCCCGAGGCGCTGCTTCGTGCAGGCTTCGTCGAGGAGGATCTCGACGGCAGCTGGCAGGCGTACGGACCCGTCGGCTGCGACCACTGCAAGAACACCGGCTACAAGGGACGAATCGGCATCTACGAGGTGATGCCGATCAGCGACGACATGCGGCAGCTGATCATGCGCAACGGCAACTCGATCGACATCGCGGAGCAGGCGCAGCGCGAAGGCGTGAGGAACCTGCGCCAGTCGGGCCTTTTGAAGGTGAAAAGCGGCATCACCTCGCTCGAGGAAATCGAAGCCGTCACCAACGAGTAATCGCGAGCACGCGTAGAAGGAACCGCCATGGCCACCGCAGCAGTCGCCCGCAGGGACGTCAAGGTCAAGGAGCAGACGTTCGTCTGGGAAGGCGTCGACCGCAACAACAAGCCGCTGCGCGGCGAATTGCGCGCGGTGTCCGAGACGGTCGCGACGACCAACCTGCGCCGGCAGGGCATCCGGGTACTGAAGATCAAGCGGCAGAGCTATCGCGGCGGCCGCTCGATCAACGACAAGGACATGACGTTCTTCACCCGGCAGCTCGCGACGATGCTGCGCGCCGGGGTGCCGCTGCTCCAGTCGTTCGACATCATCGCGCGCGGTCACAGCAACGCACGCTTCTCGCGGCTCATGCTCGACCTGAAGAACCAGGTCGAGACGGGCTCGAGCCTGTCGCAGGCGTTCCGCTCGCACCCGAAACACTTCAACCCGCTCTACTGCAACCTGGTGCAGGCGGGCGAAACGGCCGGGATGCTCGATGCGATCCTCGACCGGCTCGCGTCCTACCAGGAAAAGATCCTCGCGATCAAGGGCAAGATCAAGTCGGCGCTCTTCTATCCGATCTCGGTCATCGTCGTCGCGATCGTCGTCGTGTGGGTCATCATGATTTTCGTGATCCCGGCGTTCAAGCAGGTGTTCGCCGCCTTCGGCGCCAACCTGCCGTGGCTCACGCTGCAGGTGATCGCGGTCTCCGACTTCTTCGTCAAGTACTGGTGGGCGATGCTGATCATGATCGTCGGCGCGTTCGTCGCGATCCGGATGTCGATCAAACGCTCGGAATCCGTGCGGCTCATCGTGCACCGGCTGCAGCTCAAGATTCCGGTCATCGGCGGCATCCTCGAGAAGGCGACGATCGCACGCTGGACGCGAACGCTGCAGACGATGTTCGCCGCCGGCGTGCCGCTGGTCGAATCGCTCGATGCGGTCGGCGGCGCCTCGGGCAACCTCGTCTACGTCAACGCGACGAAGCGCATCCAGACCGACGTCAGCACCGGCGTGAGCCTCACCAACGCGATGGCCGCAACGAACCTGTTTCCGGTCATGGTGCTGCAGATGACGCAAATCGGCGAGGAATCGGGCTCGCTCGACAACATGCTCGGCAAGGTCGCCGATTTCTACGAGCGCGAGGTCGATGACGCGGTGGCGGCGCTGTCGAGCCTGCTCGAGCCGATCATCATCGTGTTCCTCGGCATCATCATCGGCGGTCTCGTCGTCGCGATGTACCTGCCGATCTTCAAGCTGGGCGCCGTGATTTGACGGCCGACCCGGTTGTCGCGGCGGCGATCGCGCTGGTCGTCGGGCTTTGCGTCGGCAGCTTCCTGAACGTCGTCGTCCATCGTCTGCCGAAGATGATGGAGCGCGAATGGCGCGTGCAGTGCGCCGAGTTGCGCGGCGAGGCCGTCCCCGACGAGAACCCGCCGCGCTATAACCTCGCGGTGCCGCGCTCGGCCTGCCCCGAGTGCGGCCACACGATCGGCGCGCTCGAGAACATTCCGATCGTGTCGTGGCTCGCGCTGCGCGGCGCCTGCTCGGCCTGTCGGAAGCCGATCTCCATCCGCTATCCGCTCGTCGAGGCGCTCGGCGGACTGCTCGCCGCCTATGCGATCTGGCGCTTCGGACTCACGTGGAAGGGGGTCTCGGCCTGCGTGCTGCTGTGGACGCTCGTCGCGCTGACGTTCATCGACTTCGATACGCAGCTTCTGCCCGACAATCTGACGTTGCCGCTGCTGTGGGCCGGGCTCGTCGCCAACCTGTTCGGCGTGTTCGCGTCGCTGCACGACGCGGTCGTCGGCGCGATCGCCGGATACCTCGCGCTTTGGGTCGTCTATTGGCTTTTTCGCCTGATTCGCGGCAAGGAAGGAATGGGCTACGGCGATTTCAAGCTGCTCGGCGCGCTCGGGGCGTGGCTCGGATGGCAGATGCTGCCGCTGATCGTGCTGCTGTCGTCGGTCGTCGGCGCATTCATCGGCATCACGCTGATGGTGTTCAAGGGGCGCGACCACAACGTCCCGCTCGCATTCGGCCCGTATCTCGCGATCGCGGGCGGCATCGCGCTCTTCTTCGGGCCGACGATCGTCAAGGGCTGGTATCTGTAGCCGTCATGGCGGTGACGCCTTATCTCGTCGGACTCACCGGCGGCATCGGCAGCGGCAAATCGGAGGTGGCGGCGGCGTTCGCGGCGCGCGGCGTCGACGTCCTCGACGCGGACGAGATCGCGCACGCGATCAGCAAGCGCGGCGAGGCGGGCCACCACGCGGTCGTCGAATCGCTCGGCCGCGAGTTCCTGCGCGACGATGGCGAGCTCGATCGAGCGGCACTGCGGCGCCGTGTGTTCGACGACGCGACGTTCCGGCGCGACCTCGAGCATCTGCTGCATCCGTTGATCGCGGCGCGCCTCGAGGATGCGATCGGCGACTTTCGCGGTCCGTACGGCATGCTCGTCGTGCCGCTGCTGCTCGAGCGCGGGGGCTTGCGCAAGCGCGTCGCGCGCGTGCTCGTCGTCGACTGTCCCGAGCAGGAGCAGATTCGCCGGGTGCAGCTGCGAAGCGGCCTTTCGGCCGACGAGATCCGCAGGATCATGGCGACGCAGCTGCCGCGTGCCGAGCGGCTCGCGCAAGCCGACGACGTGATCGACAACGCGGGCCTGCGAAGCGCGCTGGAGCCGCAGGTCGTGCGGCTCGATCGGCGCTACCGCGAGCTCGCCGCACGCGTGCGCGACGCGCGCTGATTCGAAGTTGTCGCGAACGAGCATCGCGTTCGGGCAGAATGAAGCCCTGACGCGACGACATCGCCCGTGATTCGCTACGAGCACCCGCTGAACGAAAGGATCCGCACGCTGATGCGGCTCGAGGATCTGTTCGCGCGCGCCGAGTTCTACGCGAGCCGCGAGCATGCGCCCGACCATCACGCGGCGCTGCTGTCGCTGTTCGAGATCACCGACGTCGCCGCGCGCGCCGACCTGAAGGCCGACCTCGTGCAGGAGCTCGAGCGACAGAAGCAGGTGCTGGCGCCGCTGCGCAGCAACCCGCAGATCGAGGAGGCGACGCTCACGGCGCTCCTCACCGAAATCGAGCAGGTCAACGCGAATCTGCTCGCGCAGGCCGGCAAGGTCGGCATGCATCTGCGCGAGAACGAATGGCTGACGGCGATCAAGCAGCGCGCGGCGATTCCCGGCGGCGTCTGCGAATTCGATCTGCCCGCGTACCACCACTGGCTCAACAAATCGCCGAATGCGCGGCGGCAGGACCTCGCCGGCTGGATCGAGCCGTTCGCGCCGATCCGCGTCGGCTCGGCGATCGTGCTGCGCCTGTTGCGCGAGAACAGCCGCACGAGCCGCCATACGGCGGCGCACGGCGTGTTTCAGCTGATGATGACGACGTCGAAGGTCGCGCAGCTTTTGCGGCTCACCCTCGAGCACGACCTGCCGGCGGTGCCGGAGATCAGCGCCAACAAGTACGCGCTCAACATCCGCTTCATCGGCGTGTCGGGGATGGACCGTGGCAACGTCGTCGACCAGGACATCGGCTTCGAGCTGACGTTCTGCAATCTCTGACGTCCTGCGATCTCTGACGCCGCATTGCGCAGCGCGACGCGGTCAGAACGACGTGAGGTTGAACCCCGCGTCGCCGACGGCCTCGTAGCCGACCCCGATCGATTTCGCTGTCAGGATCGTGAACGCCACGCCATTCAGGTTCGTGGTCGTTCCCGAGTCGGCGGGCTGCCAGGCGATCCCGTCGAAGCTCGTGAGGATCGTGCCGCCCGCTCCCACGGTCACGAACTGGGTGCCGTACGCGACCGACGCAAGATTGCTGGCGGTGATCGGCGGCCGCAGCGTCCATGTCGTGCTCGTGCCGTCGGGACTTGTGACGAGCGTGCCCGACGCACCGACCGCGACAAAGGTCGCGACGGCCGGCGTCGTCGACGTCGCCGCGGCGGATCCGTAGACGACGCTTTGCAGATCGCTGTCCGTGACCGGCGCGATGACATTCCATGTCGTGCCATCGGTGCTCGTCAGCACGGTCCCGTGCGCGCCGACGGCGACGTAGCGGCCGTTGCCGAAACCGATGCCGTGCAGATCGTTCGTCGTCTTCGAGTTCGCGGCCGCCCAGGTCACGCTGTCGCTGCTGACGAGGATCGTTCCGTTCGCACCGACGGCGACGACCTGGCCGGACCCGTTCCCCTGCACGCCGAAGAGCGCATTCGCGGTCGATGACGTTCGCGGCGTCCAGGTCACGGCATCCGGGCTCGTCACGATCGTGCCCGCATCGCCGACGGCGACGAACAGGCCGTTGCGGAACTGGACGGCGTTGAGGTCGACGGTCACGCCCGAGTTTGCCGGCGTCCATGTGGACCCGTCGTTGGTCCAGAACACCGCGCCGTTGGCACCGACGTCGACGAGCTCGGCGTTACCCGCGGTGTTCGAGGTCGTGAACGTGGCGGCGAGCAACCGGTTCGTGCCGAGCGGCGGATCGATCGTCCATGTGCCGCCGGCGAGCCGCGGAACGACGATGACGGCAGGACTTCCGGAACCTCCCGCTCCGCTGCTGTCGTGCGCGTTGACGGTGATCGAGTAGGTCGTGCCGTTGACGAGGCCGGTCACGATGAACGGCGACGTGGCGCCGGCGATGATGCGGCAGGTGGTGCAGGTGCGCGTGTCGATCGCCGTGCCCTGCTGGATCCAGACCCAGTAGCTCATGCCCGACTGGGCGTCCCAGCTGACGGTCGCGCTGCTGTCGCCGGCCACCGCCTTCATGTTGGCGGGCGGCGGCTCGGAATTGTTGCCTCCGCCGCACCCGGCCATCGAGGCGGCAACGGCGATCATGACAGCGACGACGAACAGGCGCATGACGAAATCTCCGAACGCGAGGTGCCGGCGAGTTTATCGAGCGAACGTGGGTCGTGGCCAGCCCGCAACAGAAGATTACACGGGCGCCTCGAACCGGCGCGTGAACCGCGCACGGTGATGCACCGCAAATCGGCACCCGTCTGCTGCTGCGACGCCAGTGAATCCAGCGGCGGCCGACGTTGTCCAAAAGTACAGCTCGGGCCCGCAAGCGCCCGGGCACGTTTTCTAGACCTTGGAGGCTCGATGATGCAACTGACACGAATGAAGCTCGGCCTGGCCGTCGCCGCCGCGGCGGTGGCGCTCGGCGCCAATGCACAGGCCGCCACCAATGCGCCGTCGGCGACGGCACCGACGGCGAAGACGTCGCAACAGTCGACGACGACGGGTGCGACCGCCAAGCACGCCGGTGCGAAACATCACAGCATGCGCGCGCACGCGGCGCGGCACCGCATGCACGAAGCGAGCAACGGAGCGATAGGCGCCGACTCGGCTTACAAGGCCGCGCTGCGCCGGTGCGTGACGGGCCCCGAATCGGCACGCGACAGCTGCCTCGACCAGGCCATCTCGCAATACGGTCACGCTTGAGCAGGAATCCGCCGAGCACCCACCGAGAAGGCGAGGCTCGCGTGACGTAGCGCCCTCTTGCCGGGCATCGCCGGCCAGCCCGTTCCTGCCTGATGCGCGCCTCGAACGTATCGAGGCTCGCGCCGCGTTACGCCTGCGACGCCGGTGTGCGTTCGAGCTCGCACGGCGTCGCCACGGCGCCGTCCGTCCGTCAACAGTTAGTTAGCAGCGCAATGGAACGTCGTCCTCGCGCTTCTTCCTGATGCAGATGATCGACGGCTGGACGAACGTCGGCGGCGAAGACGGTGCGTGCGTCAACGCGGGAAGCGCGCCCCGCGCCCGGCTTCTGCGGCCTGGGCTCGCGCTACTTCACGACGCCCGGCGATTACGCGCTCGCCGGACCCGGCTGGAACACATGGGCACGAACTGCCTTTCGAAACGGGCGGGCGCGGTTCGCTGATCGACGTGCCGGCGACGCCGCCGGCACCGCCCGCTACGTCGGCCAGAACTCGCGCGACGCGATGCGCGCGCCCTCGGCCATCGCGGCCATCTTCGCCCAGACGACGTCGGCATCGACGGCCGCCTGCCCGACCCACGTGCCGTAGCCGCAGTCGCTGCCCGCCATCACGTTGTCGCGGCCGACGAGATTCGCGTAGCGGGCGATGCGCTGCGCGACGAGCTCGGGATGCTCGACGAAGTTCGACTTCGATTCGATCACGCCGGGGATCAAGACCTTGCCGTCGGGCAGCTTCACCGTCTCGAACAGCTTCCATTCGTGCGCATGGCGCGGATTCGCGGCCTCGAACGCGATCGCCGACGGCTTCGCGCGAAACACGATGTCGATCACGTCGGCGAGCGGCACGTCGCAATGATGCGGCCCTTCGTAGTTGCCCCAGCACAGGTGCATCCGCAACTGCCCGGAGGGAATGTTGCGCAGCGCGTCGTTCAGCGCCTCGACGTGCAACTCCGCCTTCTTCCGAAATTCCGGGAGCGACAGGTCGGCGTACTGGATGTGCCGGCCCATGCCGAGATCGGGGCAATCGATCTGCAGCACGATGCCCGACTTCGCGATCGTCTCGTACTCGTGACGCATCGCCTCGGCGATCGCGGCGAGATACGCTTCCTCGCTGCCGTAATGATCGTCGTGAAAGAAGAGCGAAACGACGCCGGGCGATGCCGCGGTCAGAAACGATTCCTCGACGCGCACGCTGGCCGTCGCCGCCTTCAGATGCTCGACGTCGCGACGCGCCGCTTCGGGATCGCGCACGCCGATCGGCGCGTTGCACGCCGGCGTCTTGCGGCGCGAGCGGCCGGGATCGCCGAACACGCGCTTCGCGAGATTCGGAAAGGCGACGAGGTCCTGGTAGACGAACGTGTTGCCGCTGCCGCCGAAGCCGCTCAGTCGATCCTTGACGTACGTCGCGTAGCTCGGCTTGCTCATCTCGCCGTCGTTGACGATGTCGATGCCGGCGCCGACCTGCTTCTTCACGACTTCGTCGACCGCGGCAGCGATGCGGCGGTCGAGCGCCTGCGAATCGACGGGAACGCCTTCCTCGCGCGCGTACATCGTGCGCACCAGATCGTCGGGCCGCGGCAGGCTGCCGGTGTGCGTCGTCAGGAACCGTTCGGTGTTTGTGCGCATGGTGGTCACCGGAAGCTTCGCGCGAAAGCGCTTACTATAAGCCGATGTCGGCCGCGTCGAACGTCATCGCGCATCTCGACATGGACGCGTTCTACGCGTCGGTCGAGCTTTTGCGTTATCCCGAGTTGCGCGGCAAGCCGGTCGTGATCGGCGGCGGGCAGCGTCATCAGCCGCGCGAGACGATCGATCCCGTCACGAACGACGTCGTCCGCTCGTTCGCGACGCTCGAAGGCTACGTCGGCCGCGGCGTGATCACGACCGCGACGTACGAGGCACGCGCGCTCGGGCTGCATTCGGCGATGGCGATGATGAAGGCCGCGGCGAAGGCGCCGCAGACGATCCTGCTGCCCGTCGACTTCGACGCATATCGGCACCATTCGCGCCGCTTCAAGGCCGCCGTGCGCGCGATCGCACCGAAGATCGAGGACCGCGGCATCGATGAGATCTACATCGACCTCACGCACCTGGTCGGCCACGACCTGCACGACACGGCGCCGGTGCGCGCGCTCGCGCAATCGATCAAGGACGCGGTGCGCGACGCGACCGGTCTTTCGTGCTCGATCGGCATCGCGCCGAACAAGCTTCTCGCGAAGATCGCATCCGATCTCGACAAGCCCGACGGCCTCACGCTGCTCGGCGACGGCGACCTCGAGCGGCGCATCTGGCCGTTGCCGGCGCGGCGCATCAACGGCATCGGACCGAAAACTGCGGCCCGACTCGCGACGCTCGGCATCCAGACGATCGGCGATCTCGCGGATGCCGATCCCGCCTTTCTCGTCGCGACGTTCGGCCGCGCGCACGGCGAGTGGATGCACGACGCCGCGCACGGCCGTGACGAGCGTCCGGTCGTCACGTACAGCGAGCCGCAATCGATCAGCCGCGAGACGACATTCGAGCGCGATCTCTCGGTGCGGCACGATCGCGATCTGCTGTCGTCGATCTTCACCGAGTTGTGCGACGGCGTCGCGTCCGATCTTGCGCGCAAGGGCTACGTCGGCCGCACGATCGGCATCAAGCTGCGCTTCGACGACTTCAGGACGGTCACGCGCGATCGCACGATCGACGGCGCAACGCAGGATGCGGCGCTGATCCGGCGCGTCGCCGGCGAATGCGTCAAGCGCGTCGTGCTGGCGCGGCGCATCCGTCTTTTCGGCGTGCGGGTCGGCGGACTCGTGCGCGCGGATGCGATCGCGTCGCTGGTGCGCGAGCCGTCGCCTTCGACGGCGAAGCTCTTCGATTAGCGGCGGCTGCGCTTCTTCGCGCGCACTACACGCGCGGCTTCGTCCGCGCGGATTTCATCCGTGAGCCACGCGCGAAACAGCGCGAGCTTCGGCAAGCCGGCAATGCGCGGCGGATAGACGAGGTAGAAGCGTCGCGGTGCCGGCACGTCGATGTCGAAAAGCCGCACCAGCAGTCCGTTCTTCAGGTCGTTGCCGACGAGCGAGGTTCGCGCGAGCGCGATGCCCTGCCCTTCGACCGCGGCCTGCAGCATCAGCGCCGAGTCGTTGAAGATCGGGCCGCGCGTCGGCTCGGGCCAGTCGAGGCCGACCGCCTCGAACCAGGGTTTCCACCATTCGTCGTCGGAGCGAAGCAGCGTGTAATGCGCGAGGTCGCGCGGCACGCGCGGCCGCCGCGGAGACAAGCGCGGGCTGCAAACCGGGAAGAACGTTTCGCTCAAGAGATGCTCGGCGTGCACGTCAGGCCAGCCGCCGAAACCCTGGCGAATGGCGACGTCGACGTCGTCGCGGCGAAAGTCGACGAGCGCGACGCTCGAGCGCACGTCGAGATCGATGTCGCGGTGACGCGCAAGGAAGCTCCCCAGCCGGGGAAGAAGCCAGCGCGCGGCGAAGGACGGTGTGACGCTGACGCGCAATCGCCACGGATTGTTGCGCTCGCCCGCTTCGCGCATCGCATCGGCGATGTCGGCGAGCGCTGCGCGCAACCGCGCCGCCAGTCGCTCGCCATCGTCGGTGACGCGAATGCCGCGCCCCGCCCGCTCGATCAGCGGCACGCCGACCAGGTCCTCGAGCGCCTTGATCTGGTGGCTGATCGCGCCGTGCGTCACCGAAAGCGCGTCGGCGGCCTTCGTCAGGCTGCCCGTGCGTGCGGCGGCGTCGAACGCGCGAATGGCCTGCATGGGCGGCAGAGGTGCGGGCATCGGTTTGCGGCCGGTCAATTGTGAAAACGGCTCACATGTTAGCCGAAAACAAATCGATTGTCCCTGTCGGTTCTCCCTCCTAGACTCGGCGCATGGCTCATTCGACTACGGAGAACGTCATGAAAACCGAATTCGCATCAGGATCGTCGGTCGAGGCCGTCGTCACGCTGACCGCCGCGGCGATGATGACCTTCGCATGGCTTGCGATGGCGGACGACTCCGTCGCCACCGGCACGCATCCGACGCCGATCGCCATCTGCGTGGCAACCCCGGCGCCGGGATGAGGCTACACTGGATGGATGCCGCCGCGCATCGTCAAATGCCCGCAATGCAACGCCGACGTGCCGTGGACGCCCGAATCGAAATGGCGTCCGTTCTGCTCGGAACGCTGCAAGCTGATCGATCTCGGCGCATGGGCGAGCGAGCGCTATCGGATCGAGACGCCGGACGCGCCGAACGGCAGCCGCGACGAATCGCGCGGCGAGTCGTAGATTACGCCGCGGGCCACGCGTGGCGCCGCATCGCGATTGCGTGCGCGCCGTGCGCGATCGCGACGTCGAGATCGTCGCGCGTGAGGCCGCCGAGCGCGTAGATCGGCACGCGCGTGCCTTGTGCCGCGCGCGCGAAGCCTTCCCATCCGAGTGGAACCGCAGCGGGATGCGTCGGCGTCGGATGCACCGGTGCCAGCACGGCGAAGTCGACGTCGAGACTCGATGCGCGACTCACGTCGTCGGCCGTGTGGCATGACGCACCGACGACGAGGTCGCGCGGGCGTGCGGTCGCGGACGCCAGCACCTGCGACGTCCAGTGCACGCCGGCGCAACCGAGTTGTCGCGCCTCGTCCTCGGTTCCGTTCCACAGGACGGTGACGCCGTGACTGCGCGCGAGCGCGACGACCTCCGCGGCGAGCGCGCAGCGGCGTGCAAGCGGCCAAGTCTTGTCGCGCACCTGCACGAGGCGCACGCCCGAATCGAACGCACGCCTCGCACGGTCGAGAAACATGTCTTCTCCGAGATCCTCCGCGCAGGTGATCGCGCAGATCGGCGGCAGCCGCAGCGCAGCGATCACGCGCGCGTTCGCCGGCAGCAGGGGCGCGACGTCGATCGCCGCCGGATCCTGCCATGCGAATGCCTGCCCGTCGTGGCCGACGAATTTGCCGTCCCAGGCGCGCACGCGCCAGAAGTTGAGTTCGACATGGGCGTGCGGATAGACGAACTCGTGCACGAGCCACGGTGATGCCTCGCGCACCGCGATGCCGAGTTCCTCATGCAGTTCGCGAACGAGCGCGGCGCGCACCGTTTCGCCCACCTCGAGCTTGCCCCCCGGAAACTCCCAGTAGCCGGCGTAAGCCTTGCCGGCCGGGCGCTGCGCAAGCAATACGCGGCCGTCGCCGCGCTCGATGACGGCTGCGGCGACCCTTACGATTTCAGTCAACGCGCGAATCGAGCCCGAGGCTGCCTGCGTAATGGCGCGCGAACTGCCACGCGACGCGGCCGCTGCGCGATCCGCGCGAAAGCGCGAACTGCAGCGCTTCGCGGGTGCGCGCTTGCGCATCCCGTTCCGACGCCGGTGCGGCGACGCCGAAATGCGCGAGCCAGCGATCGACGGCGGCCAGGTAGTCGTCCTGCACGAACGGATAGAACGAGATCCACAGGCCGAAGCGCTCGGACAGCGAGATCT
>Ga0134125_10008104_pt1 | contig 11851 bp, 9 predicted proteins | sample KB31751_FD_96464 | JGI IMG/M metagenome (GOLD analysis project Ga0134125, IMG submission 96464) | Terrestrial soil microbial communities with excess Nitrogen fertilizer from Kellogg Biological Station, Michigan, USA - KB3-175-1 | ecosystem: Environmental > Terrestrial > Soil > Unclassified ... | reverse complement strand
TGCGCCGGACGGTCACGAAGAAAGGCAAGAAGACCGTCGAGGTCGTCTACCTGATTACCAGCGACCGCGCCGCCGGGCCGGCTGCCCTGGCCGCCTGGGTCCGCGGGCACTGGCACAAAGAGAACAAACTCCACTGGGTCCGCCGCGACGGTGACGTCCAAGCCCCGGTGTAAATGAAGACGGGCGTAGGTTCCCTTCAAGACCGCCAAGTCATCGAAGGGAAGGACCTACGCCCATGCCAGACCGAGTATCCCCTACCGAGCGCGTCCGCGGCCACATCGACGAGCTGTTCGCTTCGGGCAAGTCGCTGCCGGAGATATTGGAGGATGTCGCCCGGCTGGGAGCGCAGCTGCTGATGCAGGCCGCTCTTGAAGCTGAGATCACAGAGTTCCTCGGCCGCGACCGCTACCAGCGGGTCGCGGCCTGCGCGGATGCCCGGCCGGGTTCCCGCAACGGGTACCGGGAGGTGACCGTGAAGACCACCGCCGGGCCGGTGCAGCTGTCGCGGCCCAAGGTGCGCGGCACGACTGAGGCGTTCGCGTCCCGGCTGTTCGGATCGCACGTGACGAAGACGAACGCGCTGGAGTCGCTGGTGATCGCCTCGTTCGTGCGGCCTGTCGGTCCGCGACGTCGAGGCGGCCCTGGCCGAGGCGCTGGGTGACCAGGCGGCGATCTCCAAGTCGACGGTGTCGGTGATCTGCGGCCAGATCAAGGACGAGTACGAGGCCTGGGCACGCCGTGACCTGGACGGCATCACCCTGGACTACCTGTTCCTGGACGCCAGCTTCTTCCGGATGCATCCTGGATCTCCGGCCGAGCCGGTCCTGGCTGCCTGGGGCATCACCACCGGCGGCAAGCCGGCGTTCACCGGCCTGGCCCCGGGCAGCGGCGAGTCCGCCGACGCCTGGGGTGACTTCCTCACCGACCTCAAGGACCGCGGCCTGCCATCCCCGCTGCTGATCATCAGCGACGGCGCCCGCGGCCTGATCAGCGCGATCGAGCAGGCCTTTCCCAAGGCCCTGCGTCAAAGATGCCTGATCCATCGCGCGAGAAATGTCCTGGCCAAGGTCCCGGCCGGGATGCAGGCCGAGATCAAGGACGCCTACTGGGCCATCTTCGACACCGAAGACCTGAAGACCCAGCCCGGCCCCAAGCTCGTCGAGCTCGCCGGTCACCGGATCACCGAGATGGCGGACCGGTACGCCGCGACCTACCCGGCGGCGATGAAGTGCCTGCTCGCCGACCGCGAAGGACTGACCGCCTACCTGCGGTTCCCTGCTGAGCACCACCGCCGGATCCGGCATTCGAACTTCATCGAGCGGACCTTCGGCGAGACCCGCCGCCGCACCAAGGTCATCGGCCGCCTCCCCGGCGAGACCAGTTGCCTCAGCCTGGTCTGGGCCGTGCTGGACCGCGCCTCCCGCGGCTGGCGCGGCCTGACCATGACGGCCGATGGCCTGCGCCTGCTCCAGGACCTGCGCCGCTCCCTCCTCGAACCACCCCGCCAGCTCCGGCCACGCACCGCAGCCGCCACCCGGCATGACGACCGTCCCGGGAATGTCAGCGCTACCGCTTAACATCACCATGAACCGGAACCGCGCCCGTCCCTTTTACACCGGATTCCGGACGCCACCGTCCGCGACGTCACCTACCAGGAGGACAAGTCCCTGGTCAGAACCGGAAACGCACCCCGCGTGATGGCAACGCTGCGCAGCTTGGCCATCAGCATCCTGCGCCTGGACGGCCACGCCACATCGCCGCCGCTAACCGCCACCACGCCCGCGACCCGCAGCGCACACTAAAGCTGCTTCAGGCTGCATGAATACGACTTTGCCGGGTCCCTGCGATCGCCCCGGAGCCCTTTACCCGCGAGCGCCGCGACAGACCCGGCAGGCATGAGCGCCTCGCTGGAGCCGATATTGATCTCCTCGACATTCACAAGCCCATCATGGCGGCAGCCACCCGGTCGGCCAACCGAATTACTACCTGGTGCGTTGCAGCCCCCGATAGCACCGAGGTAATCGAATCGCCCGCTAGCGAAGAGAGCGGATGTTGCCCCGTAGATCCTGCGCTCGCGCGGATGTTCGTGGATCGCGGCGGCTTAACGTATCTTAGCCCCGGCCTGGGACAGGACGGCGACCGGTCCGACGACCGTATCCGAGCCATCGATGCGGGTCGCATCGCTCCCAGCCGTTAAAGTCCAGTGATTCACCCGGTGTGCCCGGGGGTTGCCGCCGCGTACGGTCTCCTCGGCGAGATACGCGATGGAGGCAGGGCATGACCGATCACCAGAACTTCAAGAACGGCAACAATCATTTCAATATCTTCCTCAACGATCACGGGGATCTTGAGTTCAACGCCAACGGCGAGAGCGGGGACGGCGACACCCGCATGACGATATCTGATCTGGACGGCCAGGTGACCATCGGCGGCTCCGGCCGAACCGGTCAGGTACAACTGAAGTTCTCTAACGGAGAAAACACGATGTTCCTCGGCGGAGAAGGCTTTGAGACGAACGCCATCCTCGGCGGCGCGGGCCAGTTCGGCCGTATTCAGCTGAACGACTCGCTCCACCGCCGGACAGTCGACATAATCGCCTTGGATGGAGCGCTGGTACTCGGCGCCGATGGGCTCGGCGGAACCCTGCAGATCCTCGGTGACAACGGCCAGGCAGCGGTCCAGGCGAGCGGCACCGACCGGGCCCTCACGCTATCGGACGAATCAGGCAGTCAGCGGATACTCCTGCAGGCCGATGACGGGCGCCTTCAGCTGCTGAACAGCGCGGGCACGGCGACTGTCGATATACAGCCCGAGACCGCCGTGCTGGTCCTGGGAGCAGACGGCCAGGACGGCGACATCTTCATCAGGGACTCGGCAGGAGCTACGACGATTTCGTGCGATGGCCGCAGCGGCCAGATCGTCTGCAAAAGCCTCGAGCAGTCCGACGGCCGCCTGAAAACCGACATCACGCCGCTCGCCGGTGCCCTCGATAACGTCCTGGCCCTCAGGGGGGTGCGCTACCGGCGCCGGCGCGGAACTGCGGCCATCGCTGCCGCGGCGGACGGCCCGCCGGAAATCGGCTTTGTCGGCCAGGAGGTGGAAGGGGTCTGCCCCGAGCTGGTCTCTACCGATTCCGACGGGGTCAAGTCGGTCAGCTACTCCCGGATGACCGCCGTCCTGGTCGAGGCGATCAAAGAGCAGCAGCAGCTCATCCGCGAACAGGCCGCTGCGCTGGGGGACGCCTTGCGGCGCCTCTCGGTCCTAGAGGCACGGTGAGACCGTTCAGCATGGCGGGCCGCAGGCGGCTGCCGTTATCGCTGGCTCGCTACCAGCTGCTCGCTGAGCGCCGCGAGAGTGAACCGCCCGTCCGGGGTATCAGCGACCCAGAACGCCCAGCTGTCAGTTGATCCGCCAGCTGCGGCGTCGCCCGCGCTAAGGGCGAGTCGTAGATCTCATCAGCGCAGGCGATCTTGCCGCCCGGGGGGGCACGGTGGCGATGGCACCCAGATCCGGTTGCGCGGAAAGAAGTGTGATGCCTGGCCGCGGACGCGTCTGGGCGATGCGCTGAATTGTATGTCGCCGGGTCTCAGCAGCTGCGATTTCTCCGCGGCTCGCACAGCACAACAGGATGGGCCTGGATCGAGGCGCTGTTTCGGCGCGGCAGTTGTTCTTTGAGCGATTCGCGAATCTGGAAGACCACAGCCGGGAAATTCACCGCAGGACCCGCAAGCGATGTGCAGATAACGACCTTGCGCAACTACTACCGGAGGTTCGCCATACTCCGCTGAAGCCGTCGGGCTTCGGCTCAAGCGTCGGCAATATACTCATTTGCCGCATACCGGTCGGGCGGCGGCCTTGGGTGCTGTGCTGGCCTGCGAGCGCGGCCGACTTACTGGTCTTGCGATTTCGTCGTGAGCTGGCGTTCAATAGCGGAAATAGAAGCGAAAGTACAAGAGACCCCTGACGGGAAGTCTCCCCGCTTTGGGGATGACCGGTGCGGGACTCCAGATCCCGCCCGCCGGGTGGTTACCAGATGACGTGGCCTCCATCGACGAGGAGGTCGACGCCGGTCACGAATGATGCCGCTCTGCTTAGCAGGAAGATGACGGGGCCCACCATGTCCTCTGGCTGGGCGTTCCTGCCCAGGGGCGTGTCTTTGGCGTACCCCTGCATCGCGTCGCGTTGCTCGGGTCGCTGGGTCATCGGGGTGTAGGTGTAGCCGGGACTGATGCTGTTGACCCGGACACCCCAGGCGGCCCATTCCCAGGCGAGGCTGCGGCCGAGGTGCACGACTCCGGCCTTGGCGGAGTTGTAGTGAGCCTGGTGCAGGCCGCGGTTGGCGATGGTGGCCGACATCGAGGCGATGTTGACGATGGATCCGCCGCCGTTGCGGATCATCGCCCGTCCCTCGGCCTGGCACGACAGGAAGACGCCGGTGAGGTCGATGTCGATGACCTGCCGCCATTGCTCTTCCGGCATGCTCTCGGCGGGAGCCGCGCTGGCGATGCCGGCCGCGTTAACCCCCAGTGTCAGCGGCCCGAGCGCCGACTCGGTCTGCGCGACGGCTGCGGACAGGGCAGCCGGATCGGTCACGTCCGCGGCAACCGGCACTGCGCGGCTGCCCGCGGCGAGGATCTGCGCGGCGGTGGCCTCGACGTTCCCAGGGACCCGATCGACGCAGCCGACGTACGCGCCCGCGTCGGCGAGCCCCAGGGCTATCGCCCGGCCGATCCCGCTTCCGGCGCCGGTAACCAGCGCGACACCACCGCTCAGTGAGAAATCCGGAGTCATGAGCTGTTCCTCCTGCCACCCGGCAAGCATGTCCACACAGCGACGCTAACCCAGGCCTCTGGCAGGCTGACAGTCTGTACCGCATGGGACCACCTGGATCATTCAGGACGAGTTCATCTGGCACGGTCAACTCGCTGCACCCTGCTGCGGTACGCCCCTTCTGCCGATGTCAGAGCGGTGGGCGTCGAAGCAACGGCTCACCTTTCCGCCCGATTTACCCGCGTTGGCAGCACGGACATGGCAGTATCTGGGCGACGATGAGAGGACTGTAGATGCCGGGCTCGCCCCTTCTCTTCTATGCCGCCGCAGGTGCCCTCATATTGGGCGGAATCGGCGGCGGGCGGTACTTCTGGCAGCGCGGCCAGCAGGAAGCGGCCAAGCGATTGCAGCATGAGGACGCCGACGCCGCGAAGGAAGCGCTCAGGGATGCCATCGACATTGCTGACCTGCGTCGCCAGGCGCAAGCGGTTGGCTTGGACCCGGATGAGGTCGTTGCTGGATACCAGGGGTTGCGAGACTCGCAGGTGTCACCTGATGACGTGCTCAAGATGCTAAATCGGGCCGCCATCACCGACTGAACAACTCTGCCCCGACGTACGGATCTGCCGCGGAGCGTGCCAAAGCCGCGCGCCCACGGGGTGATGGAATCATGGCTGAACCCCTAATTAATTAGCGGACGCGGATCTCGGCCATCGAGCAATGCATCCTGAGAGTTTTGGAAGCGCGGCACCGCATGGATGGCCGGATTCGAAACCAGCGCTCCTATCTACGGATTCAGCTAGCACAGCTCATCGTTCCCAGTTGTCCGGTCCCGATATACCCAATTACAAGCCACCGATTCGCTGGCTTTCTGGGCGGCTCCCGCGAGCGCTTCGGCAGTCGTTGCGCGAGCAGGTAAACGATGCCTCCACCCACGAGTAGCATGCTGAGTAAGATCGCAATCAGTAGAACCGAGGCACAAGCCCTTCCATGTCCCCGAACGCTACACCGTCCACAGCGGACTGGGCATGCCGATATTGCTGGTCCTGCGCCTCTCGGACAGCTCCAGAGCCGGGCGCTGCTACTCGTTGAGCCCTAAGGTGTTGGCCCATTCCACGCGGGCTCCGGTGATGCCGTCGAGCGGGCTTTATCCGTAGCTGACTCTCTGCTGGGTTCCGGCAGCTTTACAACCCGCGTCGGAGGCCGGGGCGGACTCAGTGTAGGTGCCCTGCATTCGCGTGGGAGTGCGCTTGGCGCCCCCTTGCCCCGCAGTCCAGGAGAGCACGTTGATATCGAGGGTGACGGCGGTTGGGAGGGCAGTGCCTTTACAGTTGATGCTGCCTGTGTCGGTAAACGAGATGTCGATCGTGGTGCCGTCGAAGGTAGCTGCATGGGATCCCCAGTAACTCCAGTAGGCCATACATGATCCGGCGGCCGGGCAGGTAAATGTTATAACTATAGGGTTTGTCCCGCAGGAAATGAAGGTGCACGTGATCAACTGGCGGGTGAAAGTGTAGGTCCCGGAGATACTCTTCGGGCCTGGCGGCGTAGCGGCGGACACGGGACCCTGTGTCGACGTTTGTGACGTCGTGGGTTCCCCGGTGGCCGCCGAGTGCGATGGGCTGCGCGTGTGTGAATCCGACTGCCGCGGTGATGGTGAAGAAGAAGAAGAAGAAGTAACTGCAACTGGCGTGACGAGACTGTGACTCGGGCTGGCCTGCTGCGATACCTTGTTGGAATTATCAGTCTTAGCGCTGATAAACGGCACTAGCACGGTAGCCGCAAAGGTGAATGCAGCGGCGGCTATCGTCGCGATGGCCGTGATAACGGCAACCTTGACAGTTGCATCCTGGGTGCTGAACCACTTGCCAAATTTCATAGCTATCTTCTCAAACTCTCCCTACAGTAAATCGAGGAAAGGAAGACGTCGGCGCGTAAGAGATGCGGTCCACGTGTGGTCCGGTCGAGCCAGGCGCACCGAAACCGCCTCGCGACGCGGAATGCCAGGTCTCCAGCCCTCTTGACCCTGAAGAGCACCGCTCTTCGGTGTTTAGAAACGTATGGCGGTGTCCGTTGTGATTGCTGCCCAGTTCGTTACGCAGGCTCGTCGCGGAGACGTCGCTGATAGTGCGCTTCGCCCAACGGATTGCGATCGTCGGCAATCACTTTGAACCTGGAGTGCAGACGATCTTACAGGCAAACCGTCAACAGAACCCCAGTCGGTCACCGATCCGCCCATAGGCTCCCCTCCCTCGCCATGAGGGAATAATCCTGGCATATTTCTCTAGAGCCAGCGCGAAGGTTCCTGATTTCGGGTATCGGCCTGTCCCATCACGTTCGCCTTCACCGGCTCAGCGGCCGAGGCCGCCCGTCGCGGACATCTTCGCCGAGGCCGTCAAGGCTGCTAGTGCCGCATCACGCCACGTTTGCCCGGTCGATAATGCGGCGGAGTCGTTCGTCGTAGGCGTGGTTGTTGCCCCAAAGCGCCCCAGCCCTCAGCGTCTGTCGGCCCGACCATGACGCGGCAGACCGACAGAATGGTCTTCTGGGTCTCGGGCTGCGGCTACCCATCCGTCCAGTACGGCAGTGGCGCTGCCCTGGTCGGCATCCTTACATACGATCCGGACGCCCTGCACTACGCGGTCACAGCTCAGCTTGAGGGTCCGGCGGCATCTCGGACTCGGTGACCGAGGTGATCACGACATACTGCTCGGACGGCAGTCACAGACCGAGAAATTCCGCTGGCACACGGCCACGCGATTGCCCGGGCGGAATACGCGGACGGCGGCACCGGCAACGCTACGCACGCCGAATCCGACGCAGGCTGCTTGCGCGTCTCACCCAGACGCTGCTTTAGCTCCGCGACCCATCCCTTAATGGCCTGGTTGGCGCACTCTCATGCCGCTGGCCGTGCAGTTGAGATAGCGCGATCCTGGCAGGCGAACCTCGCTCCTCCGCTGCGCATATCAGCTTCGCGGGCATCTCCAGTTCAGGTTCTGATCGTTGGCCAGACCAGCTCGAACCGCTCGAAAACCACACCGATATCGTCGGAGAATGTCAAGCCCATCGCCGTGCACTGACGGCTGAAGAAGCGCGTGTGCGCGTCCAGCCACCAGGCCCGCGTCCGGTCACCCTCGCCTTCGTCCCACGCGAAGCGGTCGTCGACCGACGAGAGCGGGCCGACTCGCACGTCCGTCGTGCGCACGATCGCCAGCGGCCGGCCATCGCCGCCGAGCACGAGGCACCGGTCGCCCGCCTGGGGCAACGGCTCGTCCTGCGTCACGAACGCCTGCACGAGCTCCGCCGTCGCCCTCTTGGGACCGTGCAGCACCAACAGGCCGAGCTCGTCCGCCAGCTCCGCGGAGTCGCCGAACGCGAAGGCCGTCACGAGCGGTCCGTCGTAGCCGCTGTCCGCGACGTATGACGCCCACATCGCGTCGACTGCCGTCTGGTCGGGGGCGATGTCCACGAACGTCATCCTAGGCAGTGCTGCCGGGGCGGACCCGGACCAAGGGCCGCAGGAACTTCCGCACATGCCGCCGTCCGTGCGGTTTGCCATGCCGGAGATCGGATGTGCGCAGCGGTCGGCATCAGTTTGCGGATAATCCGGGCGCAGCGTTCGCCCGTTCTGGTCTTCTGGCCATCGTCACGCCCGGAGGGGCAGCTAGCGCGAGAATCAGTTCGCTGTGAGTGCTGCGATTGCGCTGATCTCCAGGAGTGCCCCGGGCACCGCAAGGCCGGCAACGCGTGCAGCGGTGACGAGCGGGGGTGCTCCGGCGCGGGCGAGTCGCGGAGCGATCGCGCCGTAGGCCGCGGCAACGTCGGCATCGGCCGCTATAAGGACGGTCCACGCAACGACGTCGGCGAGCGTCGCTCCAGCGGCGCGCAGCACAGTCTCGACATTGTCGATGGCCCGCGCCGCCTGGGCCGCCGCGTCATGGCTGGCGACCTTGCCCGTCTCGTCCACGCCGTTCTGGCCGCCGATGTAGATCGTCGTCGTCCCAGGGGGAATTACGGCTCCGTGGCTAAAGGCAGGGCTCCGCACGAGGCCATCGGGCTGCAGGTATCGAATTTCCATGATTGAAGCCTGCCAGCCCGGCACGGACAAGACACGGGGGCTCGCATTTACCGCACGCATCTGCCGCCAGGAGTGCAGATTCGGCGAGCTTCGCGCAGGGCGAGTGCTCGCTCAGTGTGAAGGCATGACGACCTTCACCGAACTGGCCTCTGTGCCCTCTGATCCTATGGCGCCGTTTACTGACCAGCTGCGGCTGGCAGTAGCTGCCTACCTGGCCCGCTTCAAGGGCATATCCCGCAACCGCACCGAATCGGACCTGCGCTGCTACCTGTCCTGGTGCGCCGAGCACGGCCTGGACCCGCTGGCCGCGCGGCGTCCGCACCTCGAGCTGTACATCCGGTGGATGCAAGAGATCCGACGGTTCAAGCCCTCCACCGTCTCCCGCCGCTTCTCGGTCACGGCCGGGTTCTACCGCACCTGCACCCTGGACGGCGTCCTGCCGCATTCACCGGCCGAACATGTGCGCCGCCCGTCCGTGCCCGCCGAATCGCCCACGCTCGGGTTCACGCATTTGCAGTTCGAGGCCCTGCTCACCGCCGCCCGGGAGTCCGTGAACCCGTGCGACTTCGCGCTGGTGGCCATGCTCGGCCTGCTGGGCTTGCGGATCTTCGAAGCCACCAGTGCGGATATCGCCGATCTCGGCGAGGAGCACGGCCACCGGGTGCTGCGGGTGTGCGGCAAGGGCACCAAGGTGGTCCTGGTCCCGCTGCCGCCCGCGGTCGGCCGGGCCATCGACCGGGCAACCGACAGCCGGGTGCGCGGGCCGATCCTGCTCAACAGTCGCGGCACCCGGATGGACCGGCACGCGGCCACCCGCCGCCTGCGCCACCTCGCCGAAGCCGCCGGCATCCAGATCGTCAGGGCACATCCGCACATGCTTCGCCATACATACGTCACGACCATGCTCGACGCTGGTGCAGACTTACGCGACGTGCAGATCGCCGCCCGCCATGCTGATCCCCGCACCACGATGCGGTATGACCGGGCCCGCAACAACCTCGACCGCCACCCGAACTACATCCTGGCCGCCTACATGGCCTCTGGCACCTGACCCAGCCTACGTCTCCCGTGGCTCAACCCGCGGGAGACGTCCGACATTGCCGAAATGAGTGCTTCATCCGCGCGCATATCTATGCACGAACTGGAATACTCACTCACGCTCTTGGATCTGCCGAACGATCGCCGTGCATCCTCTTTATTGTTCTGGTAGGAAATCAGATCGCCGAATCCGTACGTGCGGGTCCGGTAATCGCGAGCCATTCAGAATGTTGTTTACGGCGTCGGCCGTCGGGCGCTTACGGGTCCATGGCTTGAGCCTTGCGCGAACCGGTGCCAGGCTCGGGTCGGCCGTTGCGCATTTGTCACTCGGTACGCAGGACTGGCGCGGGCCTTACCCGGGCGGCGGCGCGGCCGGGGATAGCCGCGATGATGATGGCCAGCAGCAGGGCTGCTCCGGTCTCGGCCACCAGGGGCAGGACGGGTACTTTGATGCTGGGGTCCACCCCTACTGAGGCGGCGAAGAGCGCCCAGGACCAGCGGCCGGCCAGGATGCCGAGCGGTATCCCGGCGATGAGGGCGGCTACCGTCAGGGCGGCTGCCTGCCAGGACACCACTGTCAGCAGCTGTGCCTTGCGCAGGCCGATGATCTTGAGGATGGCCAGGTCGCGGCGGCGGCGGCGTACCGTGGTGACCAGCACGTGGGCCAGCGCGGCGATGCCCAGCAGGGTAAGGAAGGCGCCGAGGATGCGTGGCGTATCGCGGATACCGGCGTAGCCCTGGATGTCAGAGGGCCGCTGGTCAGCGGTTACTTGGCAGGATCCAATGGGGCAGCCGAGACGGGCGACCGCCGCGAGCAGCCGGGCTCTGGCGGCGGCGGGGTTGACGTCAGGGCGGTACCGGAGGAGGACAAAGTTGTAGCACGTGGCCGTGCAGCCGGTCTCCGGGAACGGGACGGACAGCAGCGATGGCGACACCACGGCACCGTTGCCCAGATCGGTGCCGGTGAATCCGCCCCGCCGTCCGAGCGAGGGGAAAACCACCTCGCCCACGATGCGCATCGGGCGCGTCGCGTGGCTCACCACGCCGTAGCCGCTCGCCGCGACCTGGACCGTCTGGCCCACCTGGCCGTGCAGCGACCGGAGGGTCCGGGCGCCCACAGCGATCTGGCCGGGGCCAGAGGGCAGGTGACCGGCCAGCAGTGTGAGATAGCCCTGCCCGCCTGCCGGAGCCAGGCCGATCGCAGCCACGGTCCGACCTTGGATAGTGACCTGTCCGTAGTCGCCGGCCGCATACTCGGTCACGCCGGGTTGTGCGGAGACAATCCTGGTCAGCATAGGCTGTGACGCTGCCCCGAACTCCAGGTCGAGCACCTGGCTCCAGTTCTGCCCGTACCGGTGCGGCGTGCTGACCAGGGCGACGAGGCTGCTGCCGAATACCTCTGCAGCGGTGACAGTGGTGACCGCCACCGTGATCGCGGCCAGCGCGCTGCGCACCGGCACCGCGGTGCGCCCGTGGCCCCGTTCGAATGCCATCCGCAGGCCGATCCTGCCAGTCACCGAGCCCGCTAGGCTGAGCGCCGTGCCCAGCCGGCCCGGCCCCCGCAGAACCGCAGGAGCCGGGCCGCCCGGCGCTCCCCGGGGACCGGCGGCTACGGTCCAGGCGGCCGGGATTACCACCGCGAGCGGCGCCAGCACGATGACGGCGAAGCCCGCCGCCAGGATGGCCAGGTCGATATCGATCCCCGGGGTCGGCTCGGCGAGCCGGGCGGCCCCGATCGGCATCAGCGGGGATCCGGCGATGGCAACCGCCACGGCCAGGCAGCCGCCGGTCACCGTCACAGTACCCACTCGGGCAATCGACACCGCGGCCAGCTCTCCACGAGTCATGCCCAGCGCCCGCAGATCCCCGAACCACCCCGAGTCCAAGGCAAGCTGGCGGCCCAGCAACTGGCCGATGACCACCAGCGCGACCAAGCCCGCCAGCGCGGCGAATACTGCCAGCGCC
>Ga0134125_10008100_pt1 | contig 11853 bp, 14 predicted proteins | sample KB31751_FD_96464 | JGI IMG/M metagenome (GOLD analysis project Ga0134125, IMG submission 96464) | Terrestrial soil microbial communities with excess Nitrogen fertilizer from Kellogg Biological Station, Michigan, USA - KB3-175-1 | ecosystem: Environmental > Terrestrial > Soil > Unclassified ... | reverse complement strand
CGACCCCGGCCGCAAGAATCGCGTCGGGACTTGTCGCGTACGGCCCTCGACGGTAGTCTCGGAACCAACATAAGAGCGGTTATACGACCTATCCGCTCCGTCTAATCCTCCACCGCGGCCGGCAGCTTCGAGACGCCCTTGGGCGCCTTGGCTCCGGACAGCACCACCGCGAAGACCGTGCCGTCTTCCTTCCACGACGCGACCGCGTCGCGGAAGATCTCTACCGCAGTCTCGAACTGGTCGGGGTGCGCCTCGAGCAATCCGTCGATGTGGTCGTAGAGGACGAGGAAGCCGTCGGCGTCGCTCTCGAGGTCGAGCAGGCACTCCTCCAGCGCGTCCCAGTTGTTGCCGAAGCTCTTCGGGAAGCGCAACGCCGTGGCCGCGCGGTTCAGGAAGTGCTCCTTGCGGGTGATGCTCTTGCCGTCGATGTGGAAGTACGCGACCCCCGCCTTCTTCGCGGCGGCCGGGATCCCGCGTGCCTCGGCGGCGGGCACGAACCACACCCCGCCCTTGCCGGACTCGAGGAGGTTCGCGAGCGCTTCCAGTGCCATGCGTTATTCCCGGATGCGGCGGAAGTGGTTGTAGTGGTCGTCGGAGTAGAAGAGCTCGCCGGAGGCGCCGGCGACGATGCGCCTCGCCCCGCGCGTGCGCTCGCCGGGCGTCTTCACGGTGTACTCGTGATAATAGCCGCGCTTCTGGCGCGGCAGGCGCCCCTCGCGATTGGAGAAGATCACGCCGTCGCGCGCGTAGGGATAGGGGCCGCCCTTGTGGATGAGCGCGATCGCCTGGCGCGCTTCGGCCGGAAGCTCGGCGAGGGGCACATCGCCGATCGGGCCGGCGGGCAGGCCCCGCTGCGCGGCGGCGGGCAGCGCCACGCAGAAGGCGACCACCAGCGCGGCGAACGCGCGGGCGATCACGCGGCGATTCCTTCCCCGGCACGGCGCTTCTCCTCCACCTTCGCGACGAAGCGTTCGGCCGCGATCGCATGGCGCTCGTGGCGCCCCTCGCAGATCCGGTCGATGCCGTCGTGGGCCGAAACGGCGAAGACGAGCTTGCGGCCCTCGACACGCTCGAGGCGTGCGTGCACCTCGACCGTGAGGCCCGGGGGCGTGGCCGCGGTGTGCGAGAGGTCCACGTGCGTGCCCAGCGTCTGCTCGCGCGGCCAGTCGAGGTGGGGCTTCACGAGCTCGATGCAGGCCCACTCCACGAGCGCCACCAGGTAGCCGGTGGCGAGCACCTCGGGCATGAGCTGGAAGTCGGCCGCCTCCTCGTAGATGCGTGGCACCGTCTTGGAGGCGGGCACGCGGTAGCGGAAGCGCCCCTCGATCCCGGGGCGCATCGTGTCCTTCACGACTCCCCCTTGGGCCGGTACGGGCATTGCGCCTTGATGCAGTCCACGTAGAGGTAGAGCTGGTGGTCGTGGATCTCGAAGCCGCGATCCTTGGCGACCCGGTTCTGGCGCTTCTCGATCTCGGAATCGTAGAACTCCTCGACCCGCCCGCACTGCAGGCACACCAGGTGGTCGTGGTGGCCGCCCTGGTTCAGCTCGTAGACCGCCTTGCCGCCCTCGAAGTGATGCCGCACGAGGAGGCCCGCCTGCTCGAACTGCGTGAGCACCCGGTACACAGTCGCAAGCCCGATGTCGGAGTGCTCCCCGAGCAGCTTGCGGTACACGTCCTCGGCCGTGAGGTGGCGCTGGTCGCTGTGCTGGAAGAGGTCCAGCACCTTGAGGCGCGGCACGGTGACCTTGAGCCCGGTACCCTTGAGTTCCCTGGGATCGCTCATGGCGTGAATTATAATGCGCGCTTCCTTCCCGGCTTGCTTTCCATGCGCTTCGTCCCGCTCGTCCTCACACTGCTCGCGCTTTCCGGCTGCGGGATCGTCTATACCATCGACATCCAGCAGGGGAACTACGTGACCGACGACCTCGCGGCGAAGCTGCGCGTCGGCATGTCCAAGGCCGAGGTGCGCCAGCTGCTGGGCACGCCGCTCCTTTCGGACCCGTTCCACGCCAACCGCTGGGACTACTACTTCTCGAACGTGAAGGAGCGCCGGCCCGACACGCCGAGCCGGCTCACGATCCACTTCGAGAACGACAAGGTGGCGAGCTTCGCGGGGCAGGCGCGTCCCGCGCCGCCGCCGCCCGTGGGCAGCGCCGCGCCGCCGCAACCCGTGGTGAGATGAGCACGGTGCGCGTCGCGGTCGCGGGGGCGGGGGGCCGGATGGGCCGCGCGCTCCTCGAGGCGGCGACCGCAACGCCGGGCATCGCGCTCGGGGCGGCGCTCGACGTGGCGGGAAGTCCCTGGATCGGGCGCGACGCCGGCGACCTCGTGGCCGCGGCCAAGGGGACCGCGATCGGGGCGGACCTCGCCAGGGCCCTGGGGGCCTCGGACGTCCTCGTCGATTTCACCCGTCCCGAAGGCACGCTCGCGCACCTGGCGGCCTGCCGCTCGGCGAAGAAAGCCCTCGTGATCGGAACCACCGGGTTCGCGCCGGCGGCGCTCGAGGAGATCCGCGCCGCGTCCCGCGACATCGCCATCGTCATGGCGCCCAACATGAGCATCGGCGTGAACGTGATGGCGAAGCTGGTCGAGCTCGCCTCCCGCACCCTGGGCCCCGACTACGACGCGGAAGTCTTCGAGATCCACCACAACAAGAAGGTGGATGCGCCCTCGGGCACGGCCCTCATGCTGGGAACGGTGGCTGCGAAGGCGCGCGGTGGCTCGATCGACAAGGATGCGGTGCACGCCCGCCACGGCAATACGGGCGAGCGCAGGAGCGGCAGCGTGGGCTTTTCCGTGGCGCGCGGCGGCGATGTCGTGGGCGACCACACGGTGTATTTCGCCGGCACGGGCGAGCGGATCGAGATCACGCACCGTTCCTCCTCGCGTGCCACCTACGCCCAGGGCGCCATGCGGGCGGCGAAGTTCGCCGCCGGGCACGGCCCGGGTCTTTACGGCATGAACGATGTCCTCGGCCTCTAGGGAAGGGGAAAAACGACTCATTTCTGCTAGAATGTCGGGTTAATGAAAGCGGGATGAGCCTGGAAATCGAATTTGCGCTCTCCCGTTTTTTTGCGCCCAGCGTTTTTGAGGGTGTTTCGCGGTAAGTCAAACTTTCGGAGCCGTTCGTGTCGCAGAAAACGCCCGCCGTCCTGGTCCTCGCCGACGGGAGCGTTTTTCGCGGAACGAGCATCGGGCACGAAGGCCAGACCTCGGGCGAGGTCGTCTTCAACACCGCGATGACGGGCTACCAGGAGATCCTCACGGATCCCTCGTACGCCGGGCAGATCGTGACCCTCACCTATCCGCACATCGGCAATGTCGGCGCCAACGCCGAGGATGCCGAGTCCCTCGGGGTCCATGCCGCGGGCCTCGTCATCCGCGACCTGCCGCTCGTGGCCTCCAGCTGGCGCCGCCAGGAGGACCTCCCCGCGTACCTGAAGCGCAACCGAATCGTCGCGATCGCCGACATCGACACGCGGCGGCTCACCCGCATCCTGCGCACGAAGGGCGCGCAGAACGGCTGCATCCAGGCGGCAAGCAGGCCCGACGAGAAGGCGGCGCTCGCCGCCGCGAAGGCCGCGCCCTCCATGACGGGCCAGGACCTCGCCAGGGTCGTCACCGCGAGCAAGGCCTACGACTGGAACGGCAGCCTCTGGGCGCTGGGCACCGGCTACAAGCCCGACATGCCCCCGAGATTCCACGTGGTCGCGTACGACTACGGCGTGAAGCACAACATCCTGCGCAACCTAGCCGAGCGCGGCTGCAAGGTGACGGTGCTCCCGGCCATGGCGAGCGCGAAGGATGCCCTCGCGTTGAAGCCCGATGGCGTGTTCCTCTCGAATGGCCCCGGCGATCCGGAGCCCTGCACCTACGCGATCGACGCCATCCGCGAGATCGTCGGGACCGGAACGCCTGTCTTCGGCATCTGCCTCGGCCACCAGCTCCTCGGCCTCGCCGCGGGCGCGAAGACCGTGAAGATGAAGTTCGGCCACCACGGCGCCAACCATCCGGTGCAGGACCTGGGAACCGGCCGCGTCTTCATCACGAGCCAGAACCACGGCTTCGCGGTGGACGAGAAGACGCTGCCGCCCAACGTGAAGCCCACGCACCGCTCGCTCTTCGACGGCTCGCTCCAGGGCATCGAGTACACCGACAAGCCCGCCTACAGCTTCCAGGGCCACCCCGAGGCCTCGCCGGGCCCGCACGAGATGGCTTATCTCTTCGATCGGTTCGTGTCGATGATGGAAAAGAAAAAAGCATGAACCACGGAGACCACGGAGACCACGGAGGAAGACCGTTCTTGTGTGATCCATGCGCAATCATCGTCCCAGCGAGACGTGAAAAGCCTTTCTCCGTGGTCTCCGTGGTCTCCGTGGTTCAAACGCCTTAGCCAATGCCCAAGCGCAGCGACATAAAAAGCATCCTCATCATCGGCGCGGGGCCGATCGTGATCGGCCAGGCGTGCGAGTTCGACTATTCGGGGGCCCAGGCGTGCAAGGCGCTGAGGGACGAGGGTTACCGCGTGATCCTCGTGAACTCGAACCCGGCCACGATCATGACCGACCCCGAGATGGCCGACGTCACCTACATCGAGCCCATCACGTGGCAGATGGTCTCGCGCATCATCGAGAAGGAGCGCCCCGAGGCGCTGCTTCCCACCATGGGCGGCCAGACGGCGTTGAACTGCGCGCTCGACCTCGCGCGCGAGGGCGTGCTCGACAAGTTCGCGGTCGAGATGATCGGCGCCAAGAAGGAGGCGATCGACAAGGCCGAGGACCGCGAGAAGTTCAAGAACGCGATGGCGAAGATCGGCCTCGCCTCGCCGCGGTCGGCCCTCGCGCACTCGCTCGAGGAAGCCAAGCAGGTCCAGGCGATGGTGGGCTTCCCCACCATCATCCGCCCGTCCTTCACGCTCGGCGGCACGGGCGGCGGCATCGCCTACAACGAGGAGGAGTTCGAGACCATCTGCAACCGCGGCCTCGACGCGTCCCCCACGAAGGAGCTCCTCATCGAGGAGAGCGTGATCGGCTGGAAGGAGTTCGAGATGGAGGTTGTCCGCGACAAGAAGGACAACTGCATCATCATCTGCTCCATCGAGAACCTCGACCCGATGGGCGTCCACACGGGCGATTCCATCACGGTCGCGCCCGCGCAGACGCTCACCGACAAGGAATACCAGATCATGCGCGACGCCTCGATCGCGTGCCTGCGCGAGATCGGGGTGGAGACGGGCGGGTCGAACGTGCAGTTCGCGATCAACCCCGCCGACGGGCGCATGGTCATCATCGAGATGAACCCGCGGGTGTCGCGTTCCTCCGCGCTCGCCTCCAAGGCGACGGGCTTCCCCATCGCCAAGATCGCCGCCAAGCTCGCGGTGGGATACACGCTGGACGAGCTGAAGAACGACATCACGGGCGGGGCGACGCCCGCGTCCTTCGAGCCCAGCATCGACTACGTGGTGACGAAGGTGCCGCGCTTCGCCTTCGAGAAGTTTCCCCAGGCCGACGACCGGCTCACGACCCAGATGAAGAGCGTGGGCGAGGTGATGGCCATCGGCCGCAACTTCCAGGAGTCGCTGCAGAAGGCGCTGCGCGGCCTGGAGACCGGCATGGACGGGTTCAACCTCAAGTCCGTGGACATGGACAAGATCGAGGACGAGCTCGCCTACCCGCGCGGCGAGCGCCTCTGGTACGTGGCCGACGCATTCGGCGTGGGCATGAGCCTCGAGGACATCCACCGCTTCACGAAGATCGATCCCTGGTTCCTGGTCCAGATCAAGGAGCTGGTGGACATCGAGCTCGAGATCGAGAAGAAATCCCTCGCCGATTTCGGCGAGGAGCAGCTTCGCGAGCTCAAGCGCAAGGGCTTTTCCGACCGGCGCCTCGCCTCCCTCTGGAAGACCACCGAGCACGAGGTGCGCAAGAAGCGCCACTCGCTCGGCATCCGCCCCGTCTTCAAGCGCGTGGACACCTGCGCCGCCGAGTTCGAGACGGGCACGGCGTACATGTACTCGACCTACGACGAGGAGGACGAGAGCCGGCCCACCTCGAAGAAGAAGATCATGGTGCTGGGCGGAGGCCCCAACCGGATCGGGCAGGGCATCGAGTTCGACTACTGCTGCGTGCACGCGGCGCTCGCCCTTCGCGAGGACGGCTACGAGACCATCATGGTCAACTGCAACCCGGAGACAGTCTCGACCGACTACGACACGAGCGACCGCCTCTATTTCGAGCCGCTCACGCTGGAAGACGTGCTGGAGATCGTGGACAACGAGAAGCCCGCGGGCGTGATCGTGCAGTTCGGGGGGCAGACGCCGCTCAAGCTCGCGCGCGACCTCGAGGCGGCCGGCGTTCCCATCATCGGCACTTCGCCCGACTCCATCGACCGCGCCGAGGACCGGGAGCGCTTCCAGAAGCTCCTCCACGAGCTGAAGCTGCTCCAGCCGCCCAACCGCACCGCGCGCACCGAGGACGAGGCGTTCCTCGGCGCGAAGGAGATCGGCTATCCCGTGATCGTGCGGCCCTCCTACGTGCTGGGCGGGCGCGCCATGGAGATCGTCCACGCCGAGTCGGACCTCAAGCGCTACATGCGCGAGGCCGTGAAGGTCTCCAACGATTCGCCGGTGCTGATCGACCGCTTCCTCAACGACGCGATCGAGGTGGACGTCGACGCGGTGTCGGACGGAACCGAGGTCCTGATCGGCGGGATCATGGAGCACATCGAGCAGGCGGGCGTGCATTCGGGCGACTCGGCGTGCTCGCTCCCGCCCTTCAGCCTCACCCCGGCGATGCAGGACGAGCTGCGGGCCCAGACCGTCGCCATGGCCAAGGGCCTCAACGTGGTCGGCCTCATGAACGTGCAGTTCGCGATCCAGGACGAGAAGGTGTACGTGCTCGAGGTGAACCCGCGAGCCTCGCGCACGGTGCCGTACGTCTCGAAGGCGATCGGCGTCCCGCTCGCGAAGGTGGCGGCGCGCTGCATGGTGGGCCAGTCGCTCGCCTCCCAGGGCGTCACGAGGGAAGTGATCCCGCCCTACTACTCGGTGAAGGAAGCGGTGTTCCCCTTCATCAAGTTCCCGGGCGTGGACACGATCCTCGGCCCCGAGATGAAGAGCACCGGCGAGGTGATGGGCGTGGGACGGACGTTCGCCGAGGCCTTCGTGAAGAGCCAGCTCGCCGCGGGCGTGCGGCTACCCAAGGGCGGGAAGGCGTTCCTCTCGGTGCGAAACGAGGACAAGGGCCGCTTGATCGACATCGCGCGCCAGCTGGTCTCGCTGGGCTTCTCGCTCGTGGCCACCCGCGGCACGGCCGCGGCGCTGGAGCAGGCCGGGCTCAAGGTGCAGCCCGTCAACAAGGTGATGGAAGGCCGCCCGCACATCGTGGACATGCTGAAGAACCGCGAGGTGACGCTCATCGTGAACACCGTCGAGGAGGATCGCCGCTCCATCCAGGACTCGTGGTCCATCCGCAACGCGGCGCTGCAGAACCGCATCACCTACTACACGACCCTCGCGGGCGCACGCGCCGCCTGCGTGGGAATGCAGCACCTCCAGGAAATGCGCGCCTACGACATCCAATCGCTGCACGCCACGCTCCCCCACTAAATGCCCAAGATCCCGATCACGACCAATGGCGCGGAGCTGCTTCGCGCGGAGCTGCACAAGCTGAAGTCCGTCGAGCGTCCCAACGTGATCACCGCGATCGCGGAGGCGCGCGCGCAGGGCGACATCACGGAGAACGCCGAATACGAGGCGGCGCGCGAGCGCCAGGGCTTCATCGAGGGGCGCATCCTCGAGCTGGAGGCGAAGCTCGCCAACGCGCAGATCATCGACCCCAGGCTCCTCGACGACGACGACCGCGTGGTGTTCGGCTCGACCGTGGAGCTCCTGGACGTGTCCTCGAATTCCGCCGTCACCTACCAGATCGTGGGCGAGGACGAGGCGGACCTCAAGCTCGCGAAGATCTCCTACTCGTCGCCCATCGCCAAGGCGCTCATCGGGAAGAGCGCGGGCGACGTCGTCGAGGTTCGGACTCCGGGCGGGGCGAAGGAGTTCGAGATTGTCGACGTGAGGTACGTGTAGAAGAAGGCGCGAGGGGCTTTGGCCGCCTGGCGCGTTCTTCGGGCCTTTCTCGTGCCTCGCGCCTCGTGCCTCGCGCCCCTTCCTCCTTCGGATTCTCGCGGTACAGCACCAATACCTTCCCGACCTCCTGAACCTCCTGCGCCCCGAGCGCCTCGCAGATCTTCCGGAACCAGATCTCGCGCGCGTCCCGGTCGCCTCCCATGGCGCGGACCTTGATCAGCTCGTGCGCCTTCAGCGAACGGTCGATCTCGGCCAGCACCGGGTCGGTGAGGCCCTTGTCGCCGATGATGACCACCGGGGAGAGCTTGTGCGCCGCGGCGCGCAATTCGCTGCGGCGGGATGGGGAAAGCGCCATCAGGCCGATCCCACGACGAACTGGTTGCCGTCCGGGTCCTTCATGATCATGTACGTTCCCCAGGGTTCCTTCTTCGGCTCGGCGGCGAATTCGACGCCCCGGCCCTTCAGCTGGCGGTATGTCGCCTCGCAATCATCGCACGCGAGCGAGCCGTTGAAAAACCCGCCGATGCGCTCTTCGTGCCCCTCGGGCGTGAAGAGCACGAGCCGCGTGTCGGAGTTCCCGATGCGCAGCTCGATCCAGCGCTGGCGCTCGTCGAACGCCTGGTCGGTCACGACCTTGAAGCCCAGCTTTTCGGTGAAGAACGCGAGCGCTCGATCCTGGTCGGTGACCGGGACGCTCGCGAACTTGAGATGGGTGATCATGGCTCGCCTCCCCTTGAAGGAAATCGTGGGACGCATGGTGCCACGGCCCCGGGGGCCGCTATCCTCATATAGGCTATAGTACTCATGCCATGAGCACGCTGCCGCTCGACCGCTACGTGGTCGATGTCCTGATGCCCGATCTCGTCGGCCACGACAGGTCGCCCTCGGCCTTCATCGTGTACGTGTATCTGTGGCGCGCGTCCGGCGCGCGCGGGCGCGTCCAGGTGAGCTACGCGACGATGGCGGCCGACACCGGGCTTTCCAAGGCGGGCGCGCAACGCGCCATCGCGCTCCTCAAGCGCCGCAGGCTCGTCACGATGGCGAAGCTCACGGCGACCAGCGTGCCCGAATACCGCGTCGCGAGGCCCTGGGTCGGGCGCATTCCCGGATGAAGAAGTCCCATTCGAGCAAGCAGTGGCTGCGCCGGCACGTGAACGACCCCTTCGTGCAGCGCTCGAGGAAGGAGGGGTACCGGTCGCGCTCGGCCTACAAGCTGACCGAGATCGACGACCGCGACAAGGTCCTCAAGCCCGGCATGACCGTGGTCGACCTGGGGAGCGCCCCCGGGGGCTGGTCGCAGGTGGCCGCCAAGCGGGTCGGCGCCAGGGGCCGGGTGATCGCCATCGACATTCTCCCCATGGAGCCGGTTGCGGGCGTCCACTTCCTGCGCGGCGACTTCAGCGCCGATACGGGGCTCGACGCGCTGCGCGAGGCCCTGGGCGGCCGCGCCGACGTGGTCCTTTCGGACATGGCGCCGAACATGAGCGGCATCCCCATGAGCGACCAGGCGCGCTCCCTGGAGCTCGCGGAAATCGCGTTTCAATTCGCGGCGTTGCACCTGCAACGAGAGGGCGCCTTCCTGGTCAAAATCTTCCAGGGGGCGGGGTATGATGACTACCTCAGGCGCCTGCGCCGGAGCTTCGAGAAAGTCGTGGTCCGCAAGCCCGAAGCCTCCCGGGACGAAAGCGCCGAGCAATACCTGCTCGCAAGAATTTTGAGGCAAGCGCCTGCCGGGGCTTGATAGCGCGCCCGGAGGGCCCGATGTTGTTGTAGGGTACCTCGATCCATCCCCCTGAAATAACAAGGGTTTTTGCTGGAAGGGACGCGTTCGTGAACAACACTATTCGCACCATCATGGTCTGGCTCGTGATCGGGGTCATCCTGACCATGGTGTTCATGCAGGTCGGCAACCGCCAGGCGAGCCAGAACACGCTCGACTATTCGACCTTCATGGAAGAAGCCAAGCAGGGTCACATCGCCCGGGTGAAGCTCGACAGCAACCGCACCCTCAAGGCGACCACGCGCGACAACAAGACCTACACGGTCAACACCCCCGGCCTGCAGGACCCGTGGATGGTCGGCGACCTCATGAAGTACAACGTCCAGGTCGAGGCCCAGCCCGTCGAGGAGCAATCCCTCCTCATGAGCATCTTCGTCTCCTGGTTCCCGATGCTGCTCCTCATCGGCGTGTGGATCTTCTTCATGCGCCAGATGCAGGGCGGGGGCCGCGGCGGCGCCTTCTCGTTCGGCAAGAGCCGCGCGCGCATGCTGGACGAGAACCAGAACCAGGTCACGTTCGCCGACGTCGCGGGCGTGGACGAGGCCAAGGAAGAGGTCGGCGAGCTCGTGGACTTCCTTCGCGACCCGTCGAAATTCCAGAAGCTGGGCGGGCGCATCCCGCGCGGCGTGCTGATGGTGGGCTCGCCCGGAACCGGCAAGACGCTCCTCGCAAGGGCCATCGCCGGTGAAGCGAAGGTGCCTTTCTTCTCGATTTCCGGCTCCGACTTCGTCGAGATGTTCGTCGGCGTGGGCGCGGCCCGTGTGCGCGACATGTTCGAGCAGGCGAAGAAGAACGCACCGTGCATCGTGTTCATCGACGAGATCGACGCCGTGGGCCGCCAGCGTGGCGCGGGCCTGGGCGGCGGCAACGACGAGCGCGAGCAGACCCTGAACCAGCTGCTGGTCGAGATGGACGGCTTCGAGGGCACCTCGGGCGTGATCGTCATCGCCGCGACCAACCGCCCGGACGTCCTGGACCCGGCGTTGCTCCGACCGGGCCGCTTCGACCGCCAGGTGGTCGTGCCGCTTCCGGACATCCGCGGGCGCGAGCAGATCCTGCTCGTGCACATGCGCAAGGTGCCGATCGCCCCCGACGTCGATGCCTCGATCATCGCGCGCGGCACGCCCGGCTTCTCCGGCGCGGACCTCGCGAACCTCGTGAACGAATCCGCACTCTTCGCCGCGCGCGGCAGCAAGCGCCTGGTGGACATGGACGACTTCGAGCGCGCCAAGGACAAGGTCATCATGGGCGCCGAGCGCCGCTCCATGGTGATGCCCGAGGAGGAGCGCAAGAACACCGCGTACCACGAGTCGGGGCACGCCATCGTGGCGCGGCTCCTTCCCAAGACGGACCCGGTGCACAAGGTGACGATCATCCCGCGCGGCCGCGCGCTGGGCGTGACCATGCAGCTCCCGGTCGAGGACCGCTACAGCTACGACCGCAACTACCTCCTCAACAACATCGCGGTCCTTTTCGGCGGCCGCATCGCCGAGGAGCTCTTCATGAACCAGATGACCACCGGCGCCTCGAACGACTTCAAGCGCGCGACCGAGATGGCCCGCCGCATGGTGACGGAGTGGGGCATGACGGATGCGCTGGGCCCCATGGTGTACGGCGAGAACGAGGGCGAGGTCTTCCTCGGCCGCCAGGTGACCACCCACCAGAACATGTCGGAAGAGACGATGAAGGCCGTGGACAAGGAAGTGCGCGCCATCATCGACCAGCAGTACGCGCTCGCCCGCGGCCTGCTCGAGGAAAACCGCGGCAAGGTCGAGGTGATGGCCAAGGCGCTGCTCGAGTGGGAGACGATCGACGCGAACCAGATCGAGGACATCATGTCGGGCCGCCCGCCCCGGCCGCCCAAGCCGGTGGCGCCCCGGCCTCCCGCGCCCACCGATGGCGGAAACCGCGGGGCGGAGCCTTCGGCCGCACCGGCGGAGAGCGCCTGAGCGCGGTTCACGAGACGAAGCAAGCGAAGGGGTGGCCGG
>Ga0134125_10008099_pt1 | contig 11854 bp, 9 predicted proteins | sample KB31751_FD_96464 | JGI IMG/M metagenome (GOLD analysis project Ga0134125, IMG submission 96464) | Terrestrial soil microbial communities with excess Nitrogen fertilizer from Kellogg Biological Station, Michigan, USA - KB3-175-1 | ecosystem: Environmental > Terrestrial > Soil > Unclassified ... | reverse complement strand
GTCGCCCTTGCGTCGCCGATCGTTCGGCCGCCGTTCTGGCCTCCTGGAAATTCACGAAGACATCGACCAGTCGAGCCATCCGACGAGGCGGCCAATGCTCCCATTACTCAAAATCCAATGCGCGACGATCATTTCACGCAGCGTGATCAGGCAGGCTGTACGGTGCAAGCTCCGGCGAGTTGACCGACGGTGAAGGCCGCATGCCGGGCGGATTGTTTTGGAGCGCCCAAATCGCCGCCTGTGTCCGATTCTGGACGTGGATCTTTCGCAATATCGACTTCAGATGGAGCTTGACGGTCGACTCGGCGATCCGGCAGCTGCGCGCTATGATCTTGTTGGAATCGCCGGATGCCAGGCAGCTCAGGATCTCCAGTTCGCGGCCAGAAAGTGTCGGACGCGTTGCTCCATTGCTGCCGTTGCTTCCAGTGAAGCCGTTGCCGCCGCCGCGCGGAGGACTCTCGTCAGACGTCGCGGAGTTCTCGCCCGATTGCACCAGCTCGATCGATCCGCATTTTTCTCCCACGACGACGAGCGTCTGCCCGAGAAAGGCAAGCTCCAGAGATTTCAGCAGGACATCGCGAGATTGGATATTCAAGATGTATGCATCGGCGCCGCTGCGCAAGATTTGCGGAATATTGACGCCGGTCGGTTGATCGTTCCCGTCCGCGACTGCGACGATCTTGCAGTCTTGCTTGATCGACGAAAGTCCTTCCAATAGCTGGAGGTCGTCAGGGGATCCTTTGGCGACCCCGACAATGAAAAGACCGACTCGGCCGGCGGCCGTCCGAGGTATCTGATCGAGCGTGGCGACGCTCGCTACGACCGTGAAGTTGCTCTCGTCGAGGAGCGAGGCCAATCCTTCCCGCAGAAGCGTTCGGGGTTCGACGATGATCGTGAGCACGTTACGCTTCATCATACACTCCGTCACCCTTCCGTATCCCGCACTCGATGACACAATCCCCCGTGCTCTGACCGACGACATATTCCGTTGCAGAACCGCGCCTCTTCACCTCGGTCTCTTCACCTCGCGATTCTTCCCCACGACTCTTCCGGCCTCCAGTCCTACTGCGACCTCACCTATGCATGATGATCCCCTCGATGACGACAGAGGCGAGGTCGACCCAGGGCGTCCAGGCCCATGCAAGATTAGCGATAATTGTCATTAATATACTACCCGATAGTAATACGTTGGATTATACTTAGGTATATTCAACACATACGTCGCGTCGTCGTCGCCAGATGTCGCGACCGCCGGGCAATATATTCGGGAAAAATACGTTATTCGTCGAGGAAGCCGCGTTCGTTATCAGAAGTTGCTTCTGGAATTTCAGCTACCTTATTGCGAATTTCAGCGTAATGCGCGTCCGCCGATCGGCCGCCGTCCGGCAAGACTACGGATACGGAAGCGCAATAGGTGGGAGAATCGGCACCCGAACTGATTGTCCCCGCTGCGGACGAATCCATGGTGGAGGAACCGCCGGGCCAACACCGTGTGCAAACCCACCGATCGACCCCTCCCCGCCTACGCCTCTTGCGCCGACCCTATTGGGGAGTAACAAACACGATGGTGGTCATGGCGCCAATTGCGGGCCCGATCGACCGGTTTGCCATGAGACATCATCGGTTTCATGCCGACGATCAGATCGGCGTCAGCTGGCCGCCAAAATCGGTGCAGGCCGCCTGCGTGCGAACCGACAACCGGCTGTGCCCCGGTTGACGGGTCGGATACACGTTCTGATCTTTTATCGGGCGCCGGGCGTCGTTCTGCGTGCGGTACGTCCGAGGGGACAGCGCAATCCAAGCGGCCGCCTCGGTCACGATCGATGTTGCAGTCCGGATGCGCCGGACCCGATCCAGCCGAGGGCGCATTCGGCTTCGGTCAACGCGAACGCACATAGCCGAGCACGATCGCGCTCGCCCCCTGCCGCCAATTCCAGCACCCGCCTCGCCACGTCGTTGCGGCACATGAACGCCCGCCGTGATGGCGTCAGAGAGGCCCACGTCTCATCGAGCACCGCTTGCAGGAGATCGATCGTTTCAGGATCGAACGATTCATCTCCGACGGAATTGGTGGAAACGTGATCTATCGACCGGCATTGCTGCCCATCGCCCGGTCGGGTGAAATCGACGGATTTCCTGCCCGCCGGAACCCCGGCGCCGAACTGCACGGCAGTGCCGTATCGTGTTTGCCCGATCTGCATATCGAATCCCCGTGGTGTTAACTGTTCTTAGCGGTCGGGACGCTACGGACCGCGAGACGCTTCCTCTATTGTCCCTGGGGGTGCACAGCCATATCCGTGCAGATGTGAGGCCTATCCCTAGGGTTAGATAATCCGGGCGACCGGGGACGTGGCTCGGCCGATATGGCTAGCGCGCAGCCCGTCTTCGAGACGTGGCGTATCGCCGACCCCCGCCAAAGGTCCGACTGCACGGGATTGATTCAAGAGCCGCTACGATTCGAGAACCCTTATGGCTACGGCCGCCGAGTTAATCCAAGGCCGTAAGGAGGGGCGAAGCGTCGGATAGCGAACGATTCGGCCGTAGGGTTGGTTGTCGAGGCGCAGGCGGGAGAAGCCCGATACTATTGCTGCCCAAGGAACCGACGTAGAAACTTCCGCTGACAACGCCGCGCGTGGTTGCGCAGTGGCTCGGGCACCGCACAACGCCGGCGCGACTCGACGGCGTCGATGGATGTCTGATTCGCGCATTCGCCTACGTGATCAATCATTTCCGTGGGTTGTCGGAGGCCCCAGAGCCGAAAAGGCATGCGATGTGACGGGACGTCCGAGTGCCCATCGCGAACCCTTCGATTCGCTGACCGGCAGGTAGCTCAGAGTTTCACCGATCTCAATGAATGGGCCGACTGCGATCCACAAAGGTCATAAGGGAGCAAGCACGAGCCACACGCCGCAGAGGGAAACGGGAACTCGCCGCGTCGTGGGCGCGCTGCTTGCGATAAACTGTCAGCAGGCGACCGCGGTTAGTGCCGTCATCCACGGTGCGTATTCCGAAGCGATATTATCCTTAGGAACAATCCGTTGCCACGGCTGTGCGACTTTGTCTCCCGTCCGGTATTTCTATGATATACCGTCAACGTGATGCCGACTGCGTTCGAGTACGGGTTTGTTCATGCATCCCGCGTCGACTATCTCTCGGCAATTCCGGCCGCGCGGCAAAAACCGGAGGCTCGTGCCCCTACGCGTGCATCGCATCTGGCGGCTCGCCCAGGTGGTAGTGTTCACATCGACATTTCTGGTCTGCGCGATCGGCTCCGCGGCGGCCGTCGAACCCCGGCGTGTGCTCATGCTGCACTCGCTCGATCTCGATATTGCGCCATTTTCCGACTTCGCCGAAGAATTCCGGCAGAACCTCGCAAAAGAGTCGCCGCAGCCGGTGGACTTTTATGACACCTCCCTGGCGACGGTACGATACCAGGAAGATGTTCATGAGAAGCTGTTCGTCGAATATCTGCTCGCTCTTTTTAGCGGAACCAAGCTGGATTTGGTCGTCACCGTCGGCGCCCCGGCGGCGACTTTTGCCCAACGCAATCGATCGCGCCTTTTTCCCTCCGTTCCGATGATCCTGTCGATCGAGGAACGACGCATCGACAGGGCGAGCCTGACCGTCAAGGACACCGTCGTTTCGGAACGCATCGATTTTCCCGCCGTCATCTCCAACATTCTGCAAGTGCTGCCGCAGACGGAGAACATCGCGGTGGTGATCGGAAATTCGCCGCTGGAGAAGTACTGGCTGGAGGAAATGCGCCGCGAATTCAAGCCGTTCGAAAGCCGGATCAAATTCGAGTGGCTCAACAAGATGTCGCTGACCGAGATGCGCAAACGCGTTGCCGCGCTTCCACCCCGGTCCGCGATTTTCTACGTGATGGTCGTCGTGGACGCGGATGATGTCCCGCATAAGCAGGAGCGCGTGCTAGCCGAGCTTCGTGCGGAAGCCAGCGCGCCCATTTTCGGCATCTCCGACGGCTTCCTCGGTCAAGGAATCGTCGGCGGTCCTCTCAATTCTCATCAGAAGCTTGCCCGCCTTGCGGCCGGCGTCGCGGTTCGAGTCCTTCGTGGTGAAACGCCCGCCGACATCGCGACGCCGCCTTTGGCGCCGGAGTTGCCGGTGTTCGATGACAGGGAGCTGCGCCGCTGGGAAATCAGCGAAGCGCGGTTGCCGACGGGAAGCATCGTGCGATTCCGCGAACCATCGCTGTGGCATCGTTACGGCATTCAGGTCATTACGACCCTCGTCGTCTTACTGATCCAGCTGGGCATCATCGGCTGGCTGTTGTTCGAGCGTCGCGGCCGCCGCATTGCCCAATCGGAGTTACGCAATCGGCTTCACGAGGTCATTCATCTGGAACGGGTCGCTGCCGTCGGCGCGATTTCCGCGTCCGTCGCACACGAGCTCAACCAGCCGCTGGGGGCCATCCTGCTCAATGCCGAGGCCGCCGAACTGCTTCTTGCGGCGAATCCGATCGACCGCGATCGGCTCAAGGTCATCCTCACCGATATCCGGCAATCCGATCAGCGTGCCGGCGAGATCATCTCGCATCTGCGAGGATTGCTGAGGAAGCAAAGCGAAGCCGAGCTGCGGATATTCGACCTCAACGAGGTAATTCGAGATGCCCTTCACATCCTCGGGCCCGAGGCGAGGAAAAAGGGGATTCGGATCGAGGCCTATTCGCCGCAAACCCCGTTCACCGTGAAGGCCGATCAAATCCATCTTGAACAGGTCGTCTTGAACCTGGCGACCAATGCGATGGACGCCATGGAGGACAACGACCCGGCCACTCGCGTAATGACGCTTGAGGCGTCGCTCGTCGGAGACTCCGACGTCGAGGTGTCGGTATGCGATCGCGGTCCCGGCGTTCCGAACGACAAGCTGGCTGCCATTTTTGAAACCTTCTATACGACCAAGCAACGCGGGACAGGTCTTGGCTTGTCGATCGTTCGCACGATCCTGGAAACCTACGGAGGCAAGATCTGGGCGGAGAACCGACACGAGGGGGGCACGGTCTTCCGTTTCACGCTGCCGCTGGCAAAGACACAATCAGCATGATGTTTTCGGCGTTCGGCGCTTCCGATCGCTTCGGCGAGCGCGCCGAGATCTTTTGTCCTTGCAGGCAACAAGGTCGCAGTCCCGCGAGATCGGGGCGCCCTCCGGATTCGCGTTGGCGCGTGTCCTCGTGGCCAGCCGGCACCCGCCTCGCCGGCGTTAGCGCATGATCCGGCGAAGTGGACGCCGGTTCGCCGCTAAGAACATGCGCCAAGCATAGGGGAGTAGAGCGTATTTCGATTCCACAGGAACGAAATGCGCGCTAGGAAGCCGCCTTCTTGATGGTTTCGATCAGCATATTGCCGCTGAACGGCTTTCGTAAGAAAGCAAAACCACCTTCGCGCAACGTGATCACCCGCTTGTCCTCATCGTTGTCCCCCGTCAGGAAAACGACAGGAAGCGTCGAACCTGATGACCGCATCACACGCATCAATTCGATTCCTGACATCCCGGTCAGATTGACGTCCAACACCATGCAGGTGAGCTTGCTTTGGTCCCCATGGTCCAGGAAATCCTCGGCAGACTTAAAGACGACCGTCCCGTACCCGTGTGCGTTCAGGAGCCGCTCGACCGCCGTGAGCATGCCCAGGTCGTCATCAACCACCGCGACCGTGATTACCATTTCCAGCCCTGGGTTTCGCTTGAACGCCGACGAAGAATCGGTTCACCGGCACCGCGTAACTGCGAGTTGCGTTATCATGGCCCGACGTCGCGGGAATGGATATCGGACCAAGGGGAAGCGAATTTTCCCGCGTCGCCAGCCGCCGGCAACGGCGGCGCGCTCGACAGCTCGACGTCTCACCCCCTCGTCTTTATTTTTCGCGCGTCGGGGACGCAGCTCACCGATGTGGGAACGATTCCCATCCGCTCGGCAATGATAACCAGCTCGGCGAGAGACCTGACCTCGCACTTTTCCATCACCATATGCCGGTGGGCCTTGATGGTGCGCTCCGAGGTTCCGAGCTCATGGGCAATCTGCTTGTTGAGCCAGCCGCGGACCACGAGCTCGAAGACCTGTCTCTCCCGTGGCGTGAGCCGGCCGACACGCGACCGCAGAGCGTCGACGCGCAGGCTTTGCGCATGCAGCTGTTCGTAACGATCGAGAGCGTGCCTGATCGTCTCGAGCAGCTGATGCCGCGAAACAGGCTTGGTCAGGAAGTCCTGTGCGCCCGCCTTCATGACCTGCACGCTGGTCGGGATATCGCCGTGGCCGGTCACGAATATGATCGGCAATATGTTGCCGAGCTCGACCAACCGTTCCTGCAACTGCGGGCCGCTCAGGCCCGACATCTGCACGTCGAGCAGGATGCATCCCGCTCCTCCGGACGGCGGCGCGCCCAGGAGCTTCTGCGCCGATTCATAGAGCGCGACTTGGAATCCGGAAGCGCTCAGCACGCGCGCAATCGCGGTGCGAAACGACGCGTCGTCATCGACCACATGGATCACGGCCGTTGCGTCTTTCATGCGATGCGCTCGCCGTCCAGAATACGCAACAACACGAGCCGACCCGCCCCTGACCGGACGAAATTGCTGATCAGTAACCGCCGCTAGGACACCATATCCCATCAGCGAGTCTCCATCGATCACAATCGGCCGGTTGGATGCCTTCGCAACCGTTTCCGATGCGACTTTCGACGGGCCCGCCGCGCACTCTTCAAACGAGAAGAACTTCACACAATTACTGTTGCAATATCTTTCTATTCAATGGCGCCATTGTAGTTAAATATCCCCACCCCGACGAGTATCGCGCTTGGCCGAGAGCAACATCTTTCTACACTCACGATCTCGGGGGTGCTCGAACAGGTTCGTCGACATGGGCATGCGCCAACGCGGACTGTGGAGCACGTTCCAATTCCTATCGGAAAGGAAGACCTCTAAGGCAAGGCGCCCTGCGATGTGGTTGTATTTGGCCTTCCGCCACGATGCGCCGGCCGCATATCGCGATGCGATTTGACGAGGCGCTGAACTAAACCCCGGCGGGACGCGACTCGTTGTTGTTGAGGGCTTTGGTAAGACAACCGAGGAGCCTCTCCTCGTCCAAAGGCTTGCTCAGGTAGCCGCAGGCTCCCTTTTTCAGGACCCGTGTGCACACCGCTGCCTCTGGATAAGCAGTCATGAAGATGACAGGCAGAATGTGACCGTCCGCGAGCAGACGGCATTGCAACTCCACGCCATCCATCCCTGGCATTTGCACGTCGGTGATCACGCAGAAGCTGTCGTGCAGTCGATCCGACTTGAGGAAATCCTCGGCGGACGCAAAGGAGGCCGTTGCGTAGCCGAGCAGTTTCAGAAGCCCCCTGGTTGCTTCGCGGAACGAGGGATCGTCGTCGACGATCGATACGATGGTGTGCGGCAAACCCACTTGCTTTTCCTCAGCTCAAGCCCGGCGAATCACCGGACCCCGACGTCAACCGCACAAATGGACGCCGGAAGCTGTCTGCGAAATCATACACACGTATAGGTTATGGCTTTTCCCCGGTAATCCCCAGGCTCTGTGACATTTTTACGAGCTCCGCCAATGAGCGCGCCCTCATCTTCCGGGTGCCGTTGGCGCGGTGCAATTTCACCGTAATTTCGGCGAGGCCCAGCTGCGCCGCAATCTGCTTGTTCATGAGGCCCGTCGTCACGAGCGTCATCACTTCCCGCTCCCGCTCCGTCAACGTCTCGTACGCAGCGCGCAACACCGCATCGCCCTCGTCGCGCTGGCGCCTCGCGCGGTCGCGCTCGAGCGCCGTGTGAACGGCATCGAGCATGTCCTGATCGCGAAACGGCTTGGTAAGGAATTCGACCGCGCCCGCTTTCATCGCCTTGACGGTCATCGGGATGTCGCCATGTCCGGTGATGAAGACGATCGGAATCTGGATGTTCGCCTTGGCGAGGTCGGCTTGAAAATCGAGCCCGCTGATCCCAGGCAGCCGGATGTCGAGCACCAGGCACCTCGCAACCTCCGGCAGCTTGCTCTTCAGGAAGTCGGCGGTTGAAGCAAACGCCTCGACTTCATGACCGACCATCCGGAAAAGTGCCTCGAGTGACTCGCGTACTGATGTATCGTCGTCGATGACGAAAACCGCGGATCGCCTATCGCCCTGCGCCTTGCTCATCCCCCGCTCGCTGCGTTCGGCAAATTGATGTGAAACACCGCCCCGTGCGTATCGCCCGGCGATACCCACAGCCGCCCACCATGCCCCTCGATGATCGAACGGCAGATTGCGAGTCCCATGCCGATGCCGTGCGACTTTGTCGTAAAGAAGGGACGGAAGATCTTGTCGCCGTCGTTCGGGTCGATGCCCGTTCCCGAGTCTCTCACCGTAATTCGCGTCTCGTCAGATTCGCCGCTTCCGGTGGTCATCACCAGCACGCGGGCGCGGTCCCTCACGGGCGCCATTGCCTCGATGGCGTTCATGATCAGATTGAGAAAAACCTGCTGCAATTGAATGCGATCGCCCATGACCTCGACATGAGCGTTGCGCAACTCGGTTTGAAGCGTGACCTGTTGACTCTCCAGCTCCGAATGAGTGAGGGCAAGCACCTCACGGATCACGTCATCGACGTTCACGGGTGTCTTTTCCCGCCGATCCTTTCCGAACATGGCGCGAATGCTGCGGATCACCTCGGAGGCGCGCAGGCCATCGTCGACGATGCGCCGCAGCGCGCCGCGAACCTCGTCGAGGTCGGGCTGGGCCCGTGTGAGCCAGCGCAATCCGACTTCCCCATTGGTAACGATCGCCGACAGCGGCTGGTTGATCTCGTGCGCGATGGAGGCCGTCATGGCGCCCATTGTGGTTTGCCGGGAGGCCCGTGCAAGCTCCCGCCGCAACTCGCGCAACGCCTCCTCGGCCCGCTGGAGCTCGGTGACATCCCGCCCGACCGCATAAATTCGACCACGGTCCGGAGCCGCGGTCCACGATAGCCGGCGATACGATCCGAGCTTGTGTCGAAATCGGCCCCTGAAACGCGACCTCTTGCGGCCTTGCGCCAGATGACTGCGTTCTGTGCGCGCCTTTTCGCGATCGTCAGGGTGAAGCAACCACTCCGACGTCTTGCCCAAAAGGTCCTCCGCGGACCAACCGAGCGTCGTCGTCCAGGCCGGATTGACCGCAAGAAACTTGCCTTCGATGTCGGTAACGACGAGAAGATCCTGCGACACGTCCCAGATGCGGGCACGCTCTTGCGCTTCCGATTCGACGCGCTGCTCCAGCGTCTCATTCAAATGGCGCAGTCCCATCTCGGCTTCGATCTGTTCGGATACGTCGGTGTGGGTGCCGAACCAGCGGACGACCTCGCCGGCTTCGTTGCGGATCGGCAGAGCACGGGAGAGAAACCACCGGTAGGTGCCGTCCTTGCTTCGGAGAGGAAATGTGTCCTCCCACGGGGTACCGTTTTCGAAGCTTTGCCGAATGCGCCGGAGGACGCGATCCGCGTGCGCGGGATGGTGGACTTTCTGCCAACCCGAGCCTTGCATCTCCTCGAGCGTCGTCCCGGCGTAATCGTGCCAGCGTTTGTTGAACCAATAGATCCGGCCTTGGGCGTCCGCCGTCCAGGCGAATTGACTGATGTTGTCGGCGAGCTCGCGGAATCTGGTCTCGCTTGCGACAAGCGCCGCTTCGATCTGCTTACGTTCGGTAATTTCCTCGGCCACAACATTGACCCCGAGCGGCTTCCCGTCGGCGTCCCTGAGGGGGTGCCAGCCAGTGACCCAGACGCGATGCGCCTCATCCGGTCGCTGCCCGCGGAGTTCGACGCCCGTGACGGGCACGCCTGTCTCGAGGACGGTCTTGACCAGGGCCTCGATCTGATCGGCGAGCGCCGGGAGAGTCTCGCGCACCGAGCGGCCCAGATGATCCGCGACCGAAGCTCCGCAAATCTCCGTCAGACGTCGGTTGATCTGCCGGTAGCGGCAATCGGTGGTCAGGAATGCCAGGCCGATGGGTGCGGTGTCGTAGAGGACTTGAAGGGCAGGCACCTGGGTGTGAGGTTCGGGCGTAGCAGAGTCGATCGGTGCCGATGCCATGGCTCCTGCCGCTGCTTGAAGGTCGCTCGTGATGCCCCGACGATCCGCGGAGCCCGCAATAGCGTCCTTTACGACCCCCGCTCTGGATTTGCGCCGCCGTAAGCGACCCGGCCGGACGATTTCGACAACAGCCAACATCGTCCCGTCCATAACCGTATCCCGAGTTCTGAAGCCGACAGATTGCCCTTTGGTGCAATAGACTTCGAAAAACGCCGACTTCGCCACTTGGCGGGGGTGGCCGCCCAACGGTGGGGCGGCACTGGGCATCGGCGCAACCTCACCTGCTGGCCACAGAGCCGCACGGCCTCGTCTTTCCGCGCGAGAGCGGCGCGGCTCGGCCGATCGGCGCAACGCTGAAGGAGGAGGCATTGCGGCGGTCGAAGCGGTGCAAGCGCGCCGACCGAGCGCAGCGCCTGCGTTTCGGTTTTCGATTCCTGTAAGGCTCTTGCGGCTCGGCCCACGAGTTGGAGGCGCAACGCAACCGGCATCAATGCAACAAATAGTAGTGCGAGAAAGTGCCAGATCGTGCGACACGAGCCATGGCGAGAAGCCCAGCAACGCCACGCATGCCTCGACCACGGATCCGGAGGCGCAGCTTTATCGCAAAGGACGCGGCAAGGAAGCCAAGCTCAGCTTCATGGGCGACGTGCTGATGGAGAACCGCAGCGGGCTCATCGTTGCGACGAACTTGACCAAGGCGACGGGTACCGCCGAACGCGAGGCGGCCGAAGAGATGATCGTGCGCCATTCGCCCGGGGCTCGTCGCATCACCCTCGGTGCCGACAAGGGCTATGACGCCGCCTCGTTCGTCGCCGACATGCGCGCGCTCAGCGTGACGCCGCACATCGCCCAGAATGTCAGCGGCCGGCGCTCCGCCATCGATGCCCGCACGACGCGGCACCCTGGGTATGCCGTCAGCCAGCAGAAGAGAAAGCGCATTGAAGAACCGTTCGGTGGGGGCAAGACCATCGGCGGCCTTGCACGGCCAATGCTACGAGGGGTTCGAAAGCTCAGCTTCAAGTTCACTCTGACAATGGCCGGGTACAATCTGATCCGCCTGCCAAAGCTCATTGAGGCCGCAGCATGAGTGCCCAATCAAACACCAAGCCGTTCGAACAGCCATCGAGCGTACTCGAAAGGCACCGCAGATCATGCCTCAAAAGCCTACCAATGTTTCTAAAAACGCAAATTTCAGCAGCCTGCTAAGCCTGGCGCGCAGTCTAACCGCGACGCCAGCAGCCAGAACGGAAGCCGAGAAGGCGTGACCATCCAGCGGGTTATTGGTGGGCGCACAAGGACTCGAACCTTGGACCCGCTGATTAAGAGTCAAGCCTTTTTGGTGCTTGACCAAGGACTTAATTGCAAGCCGGCTTGGAGGCAGGCCATTGTAAAACAATGGGTTAGCGGCGTTTTGCAAACCGGCTAGCCGATCTGGAGAGCATCCAAACTGATGAACGAAGTACGGCGCCCAGATGGGATGTTTCATTGGCAAATCGTTCGTTGGAAGATCGTTGGGCCCGCGAAGTGATCGCTTTGCTGTTCACTCTTCGCTACTCTGCGAAGGGCAGCGAGTAGCAGCGTCGCTCGGCTAATCCGAATCGTGCAGTGATTACCGATAGTGATCAAGCGACCCAATTCACCGTGTCCCGGACGGGTAGCGGCATGTTGCCGTCCGCGGCAGCAGCCGAGCCGCCGTAGACCAACCACGAGGAGCGTGTAGGGCAGTGGCAGTGCCTTTGCGCGATGCCTCGTAGAGCCGGTTGAACCCCGCATAGGCGTCGG
>Ga0134125_10008098_pt1 | contig 11856 bp, 6 predicted proteins | sample KB31751_FD_96464 | JGI IMG/M metagenome (GOLD analysis project Ga0134125, IMG submission 96464) | Terrestrial soil microbial communities with excess Nitrogen fertilizer from Kellogg Biological Station, Michigan, USA - KB3-175-1 | ecosystem: Environmental > Terrestrial > Soil > Unclassified ... | reverse complement strand
AGGGTGATGCCGGTCAGCGGATAGAGCTTGGCCATGCTGGTGCCGGAGAACCACAACCGCACGTCGAGCGCGCCCAGGTGCATCGGATCGGTCAGCGTGCCCACCAGCGCGATATGGCTGTCGCCAATGTGCGCGTCGGCCTGCACGGGAAATGGCTCGTTGGCATCCTGCAACGCCAGCACGCCGCCGGTCTTGCCGTGGCCCTTGACCGGATTGCCCTGGTAAGTCCCCGTGGCTGTCCAGCCGAACAGGTAGACGGTGGAGGCGCGTGGCTTGCCGATCCTGTTGTCGGCGTCGTCCCTGGCAGCGTTGCTTGCCAGCGTTTTCCTGGCCGCGGCGCCGACGGTCTTGCTGGCCTGGTCGCGGGCTGCGCCGGATTGCTGCGCCACGATCTGGTCGTACGGGATCGCGCCCTGCAACGGCTCGATCGTGACCTTCAGCTTGACCGCGCTGGCGGCGTCATCCAGCGCCACGTTGCCGCGGTCGAAACCGATCGTGCCCAGGTTCAACTGCCACGCCGATGGCGCGTTGCTTTGGGGCAGGGTGAAATCCCACGTGGCACGCGACTGCTTGTCGCGCTGCAGGTCCACAGTCGGCTGCACCAGTTGCAGCCATGGCACCTCGATGCGGTGCGCCAGCAGCGGCAGCGGCGACAAGCGGAAGCGCAAGGCCTGCAACGTGGCGAACCGCGGCCGCCCGGCCCATCCGGGGTTGGCGATGGTGATGTCGCGCGCGGTGAATTCCGGCCAAGGCACCCACGCGGCGATCCCGCCGCCATCGCGCTGACGCTTCCAGTCCACGGTGAGGTCGCCGTTGATGGCAAACGGCCGCCCGATCGCCTGGCTCACCTTGTCGTTGATGAACGGCTTCAGCCGGTTCCAGTCGAACAACGCGATCACGATGACCAGCACCACGATCAGCGCCAGCAGCACGCCCACGATCCAGGCCACGATTTTCCGGCTGCGCGTCATCGCCATCTCCTTTTGCTGGCCGCCGGCGAATGTGCCGCGGCCTGTCCAGGTCAACGAATAGCGTGCGGCGTGAAAAAATTACGTGGTGGCGGGCGAGTGGGCTCAGGTGAGATTCATCGCGCCGGCTTGTGTATGCGGCCTTCGGATCGCGTGAACTCTGTAGGAGCGCACCCGTCCACAAGGGACTTCCTTCGGTCGTGCGCGATGCTTTTGCTGTTTGTAGGAGCGACTTCAGTCGCGATGCTTTTTGGTTGCGCTTCGGCACAAGCAGATCAAAAGCACGAGCAAAAGCCAGAGCTTTCGATCGCCTACGGCGCTCGAGTTACTTTTCTCTTGCGTGGCCAAGAGAAAAGTAACCAAAAGAGAAGGCCACCCCGCTTGGCGCTTGCCGCCCCTCCATGGGCGGCAAGTCCGTGAGCCGGGGCCGGGCTTTTTCGAGCGGGCATCCTGCCCGCGCGAAAAGGCGAGTCCATCCCTGGACTCGCCCGCTGCGCGGCCTGTCGGCCCCGACTCACCGCCGCACAGGGGCCCCGGGTAGAGCAGCGGGCCATCCTGGCCCGCACTCGGGATGGAGCGAAAGCAAAAGCAAAAGTACAAAGCACAAAGCACAAAGCACAAAGCAAAGCCGCCGCTCCCTCAGCCGTTCTCCCTGAGCGTAGGCCGAAGGCCGAAGTCGAAGGCCGAAGTCGAAGGGCACCTCAACCCACACCCTTTGATTTCGCGACCGTGGGGCTGCTCCGGTTCTACCAGGAAGCATCGCGGCTGAAGTCGCTCCCACAAGCATCGCTGCGCGCGCGACTCGTCACTCGCCTGGGGCGCCGCTGGCGATGTCTTTTGCGGCGTTTTCCAATATCGCCGCCACGCGCTGCGCCTCGGCCTTGTCCCAGCGGGTGCCGCGCATAAGCAGGGCGTACTTGAGCGTGTGCATCGCCTTGCGCACCGTCATCGGTGCGGACATCTTTGCGGCCATGCGTGCGCTCTGCTCGGTGCGCGAGGTCACCGCTTCCACTTCGGCGCGGTTCTCGTCGAGAAAGGCGCGGCCCTCGTCGGTGATTGCATAGAGCTTGCGGTTGCCGGTGGTGTCCTCGACCTGTGCGTAGCCCAGTTCCTCGAGCATCGTGAGGGTGGGGTAGATCGCGCCGGGGCTGGGCGAGTAGTGGCCATGGAACATCTCCTCGATGATGCGGATCAGTTCATAGCCGTGCCGGGGCTGCTGTTCGATCAGGGCCAGCAGCAACAGCTTGAGGTCGCCATGGCCGAACATGCGGCCGCCACCGCCCCGGCGGCTGCCGCCACGCATGTCGTCCCATCCGCCGAAGAAGCCGCCGCCGCGATGGCCGCCGAAGCCGGCGCTGGCGTGGCGTTCGTGGCCGGCATGCCCTGGATGACCGCACCAGTCGGCGTGGCGGCGATGATGGATGGCGTGAAAGAAGTGATGCAGACCCATGACCCGCTCCCGTTGTATCAAGAGTGTTCTACGATATATCGTAAGAATGTCTTGGGCAATACCGCCAGCGACAGTTCCGCCAGGCCGCCTTTTGCACCGCCACGACGCCCTGGCACATGAAATGGCATGCTCGCCGGGTTGCCGCATCAAGGAGATCGAATGCCACGTGAGTACAGCATGGGCGGGCGGGTGGCCCGCGGCGCGCCGTCCGGCAGGCACGGCGAACCACCGCCGGCGCAGAGCCTGCGCGAACGGTTTGCCGCGCTACGCAATCTGCCGCCGTTCCTGAAAAGCATCTGGCAGACCAGCCGGCTGCTCAGCGTGTCCAGTATTGCCTTGCGGCTGCTGCGCGCGCTGCTGCCGGTGGCCACGTTGTATGTGGGCAAGCTGATCATCGACGAGGTGGTGCGTTTGCTGGCGACCGGCGAGGCGCATGGCAGCGCGGGCGAATGGCTGGGCAGCGGCGTACTCGACCACCTGTGGCTGCTGCTGGCGCTGGAGTTTGCGCTGGCGGTGGGTGCGGACATCCTGGGCCGCATCGTCTCGATGATCGACTCGCTGCTGTCGGAGCTGTATGCCAACAGCACCAGCATTCGGCTGATGGAACACGCCGCTTCGCTGGACCTGGAGGATTTCGAGGACGCCGACCTGCAGGACAAGCTGGACCGCGCCCGTCGCCAGGTGGCCGGGCGCAGCTCGCTGCTGTCGCAACTGCTCGGCCAGGCGCAGGACATGGTCACCATCGCGAGTTTCGCGGTCGGCCTGCTGGTCTACGCGCCGTGGCTGATCGTGCTGCTGCTGATTGCGCTGGTGCCGGCGTTCCTGGGCGAGTTCCACTTCAACGCGCAGAGCTACGCGGTGAATTACCAGTGGACGCCGGAACGGCGCGAGCTGGATTACCTGCGGCAGGTGGGCGCCAGCGCCCAGAACGCAAAAGAGGTGAAGAGCTTCGGCCTCAACGGATTCCTGATCGAGCGCTACCGCGTGCTGTCGCAGTCGATCTATGCCGCCAACCGGCGCATCGCGCTGCGCCGCGCGGGCTGGGGCGGATTGTTCACTACCGTCGGCACGATCGGCTATTACGCGGCCTACGTGATCATCGCGTACCGCACGGTGAGCGGCGATTTCAGCGTGGGCGATCTCACTTTCCTGTCCGCCTCGTTCCGTCGCCTGCGCAACCTGCTGGAGAGCCTGCTGGTCGGTTTCTCGCAGGTGGCGGGGCAGGCGTTGTACCTGGATGACCTGTTCTCGTTTTTCCGCATCGAACCCGAGATCCTGTCGCCGCCGAATCCGCGACCGTTCCCGCAGCCGATTCGCGAAGGCTTCGTGTTCGAGGACGTGGGCTTTCGCTACCCGGAGGCGGAACGCTGGGCCGTGCGCCACCTCAGCTTCACCTTGCGCGCCGGCGAGGTTTTGGCGTTGGTGGGCGAGAACGGCGCAGGCAAGACCACGCTGGTGAAACTGCTCTCACGCCTGTACGACCCCGACGAGGGCCGGATCCTTCTGGACGGCCATCCGCTGGCAGACTACGACCTCGAGGAGTTGCGGCTCAACATCGGCGTGATCTTCCAGGATTTCGTGCGCTACTACCTCAGCGCCGCCGACAACGTGGCGGTGGGCCGCATCGATGCCCGCGAGGATCACGCCCGCATCGTCGAGGCCGCCCATCGCAGCATGGCCGACGAGGTGATCGCGAAGCTGCCGCGCGGCTACGAGCAGATGCTGGGCAAGCTGTTCAAGAGCGGCGTGGACCTGTCCGGCGGCGAGTGGCAGAAGATTGCCATCGCCCGTGCCTACATGCGCGATGCGCCGCTGCTGATCCTGGACGAACCCACCGCGGCGCTGGATGCGCGCTCGGAGTTCGAGGTGTTCCAGCGCTTCAAGGAGCTGTCGCAGGGCAAGACCGCGGTGATCATCTCGCACCGCTTCTCCACCGTGCGCATGGCCGACCGCATCATCGTGCTGGATGGCGGTCGCATCGAGGAGATCGGCAGTCATGCCGACCTGCTGGCGGCCAATGGCCACTACGCGGAGTTGTTCGAACTGCAGGCGGCGGGGTATCGGTGAGATGGGAATCGGGAATCCTGTAGGAGCGGCTTCAGCCGCGACGCTCTTGATCTGAGGTCATGTAGAAAAAGCGTCGCGACTGAAGTCGCTCCTACAGGGGCGAGGATGGCCGCATCAGTGCGACGGTGCTTTCACCTCGCGCACCGGCGCCTCGATCCCGCACACGTCCAACTTGCCCACAGGCGTGGGATAGAAAGCGTTGTGGCCGTGGCGCTTCGCATCGATCAGCGCGGCGAAGGTGGGGCTGCCGGTGCGCAGCACTTCGATGGGCACGCGCTCGCTGGCGGGTACGTCGGCGGCCAGTCGTACGGAGGTGATCGGCACGCGTTGCGCGGGCTTCGTATAGAAACCCATCGGTTCGGCGCCGCGTGGCAGGGCCGATAGCAGCGGCATGCCCTGCAGTACGCGGCCGGCGATGGCGAGGTTGTGGTCCAGCCGGCGTGGCGCCTGGCCGATCACCGCATACAGCGAACTGCCGCTGCCGGTTCCCGGTGCCACGTCGCGCGCCACGCCGACCATGCCGTAGCAATGGATCAGCCATTCGCGTCCGCTGGCCGGATCGCGCGCCACCGGGAAGCCTTCGGAGAAACCCACTTCCGGCGCGTACACGTCGCCATCGGTCAGCGGCGTCCACGGCAGGGTCGGATCGATCGGGCGGCTGAATTCCGGCGGCAGCGTGGCCTTTGCGCTGCCCAGCGAGCGCAGCTTGCTCTTGTCGCCGGCGTCGTCATCGTTGGGATCGCCCCACTGGGTGACGAAGTTGTCCTGCACCCGCACGATGGCCAGGCCGTCGAAGTAGTGCTCGCGCACCAGGGTACGGATGTTCGCCGTATGCAGCGGCGTGAAATCCGGCGCCAATTCGATCACCACGCGCCCCTGCGGCAACTGCATGTACAGCAGGTTTTGCGGATCGGGCGTACGCCATTCGGTGGGCTGCGAGCGGGCCAGCAGTTCGCTGGTGGTCGGGGTGGCTTTTTCGGCGGCGAAAGCCGGCATGGCGGCAATCAGCGCGAAGGCGATCGTGAGGCGTTTGATCATGCGTATTCCAGGGGATGGTGGACGGCCGAGGGTGTCGTCTCGCTGGCGGTGAGTTCCTCACCTTGCGCGGGCCTTGCGTATCGTAGGTCCAGTTCCTGCCGGTGCGCACCGCCCGCGGCGAGCGGCGGCACGTTCTAGAGTGCCTCAGCCACCGCCACCGCGTCCGCACCGGCCGGAATGCGAAGCGGGCACGAGGGGTCGTTCACCGCACGCCACACCGCTTCGGCCACGTCCTGCGATTGTGTGATCTGCGACGACTGGGCCACGGCGGCGAAGATCTTCTGCGCGAAATCGGTGTACGGCGCCGGGAAGCCATCCTGCATCCGCGACCGTGCGTTGTCGCCAAAGGCCGTGTCCGGCGCCCGTCCCGGCAGCACCAGGTTCACCTGCACATGGAACGGTTGCAGCTCCAGCGCCAGCGATTCGGTGAACGCGTTGATGGCCGCCTTGCTGGCGGTATAGACGGAAAGCAGCGGCAGCGGCTTCAGGGTCACGCTGGAGGTGACATTCACGATGCGTCCCGCCTGCCGTTCGCGAAACTGCGGCAACACCGCCCGGGTCATCGCGATCGTGCCCAGCGTGTTCGTTTCGAAGACGGCGCGGGCGCTATCGATCGTCGTGCCTTCCAGCGCGTTCAGCACGCCGATACCCGCGTTGTTCACCAGCACATCGATCGGCCCGGCCGCGTCCACCGCTTCGGCAATGCTTTGCGGATCGGTGACATCGAGCGCGAGCACGCGCAGGCGTGCGGAGCAGGGCAGCACGTCCTCGCGCGGCGTGCGCATGGTGGCGATGACGTTCCAGTCGCGGTCGAGAAAATGGCGGGCGGTCTCGAGACCGAAGCCGGACGAGCAGCCGGTGATCAGGATGGTTTTCATGATGACTCCGTAGTGGTGGGCGGAGTCGAAACGATAGGTTGTTGCGTCAGGACTTGCTACGATTTGAAATCCATTATTCTTTTGCAAGAGTCCGGAATGATCGATCCGCTAGCGGAGATTGTCACGCTGCTGCAGCCGGCCGCCCGATTCTCCAAAGTCGTGGTGGGCGCTGGTCGCTGGCGTGTCCATCGCGAGGAGCTCGGGCAACCGTTCTATTGCGTGGTCATCGACGGGTCGTGTCGCCTGGCGGTCGACGGCGATGCCGTGACCACGCTTCACGCGGGCGATTTCGTGCTGATTCCCGCCGCACAGCAGTTCACCATGAACAGCCGGGAGCCGCTGGCTCCGGGAGACGTCGACGCTCCACCCACACCCTTGCCCGATGGCGAATTCCGGCTCGGCATCCCGACGGGCCCGCCCGATGTCCGATTGCTGGTGGGCCACTGCAGTTTCGGTTCGCCGGATGCGGCCTTGCTGGTGTCGCTGCTGCCGCGGCTGGTCCACGTGCGCGACGACAACAGGCTGGCCACCGTGGTGCAGCTTGTTGCCGACGAATCCCGTGCGCGACGCCTCGCGCGCGATGTCATTCTGGCCCACCTGCTGGAAGTGCTCTTCATCGAAGCGCTACGGTCCGGCACCGGCACGGCCACGTCGCCCGGTCTCCTGCGCGGCCTTGCCGACACGCGTCTGGCCGAGGCGATACGGCAGATGCACGGAAACCCCGCACGGCCGTGGACGGTGGCCGAACTGGCGAATGCGGCGGCCCTGTCGCGTTCGGCTTTCTTCGAACGCTTCAACCGCACCGTCGGCCTCGCCCCGATGGGCTACCTGCTCGCCTGGCGCATGGCGCTGGCCAAACAACTGCTGCGGCGCCGGGAAGGCGCGCTGACCGAAGTGGCCGAACGTGTCGGCTATAGCTCGGCCAGCACCTTCAGCGTGGCCTTCGCCCGCCACGTGGGCATGCCACCGATGCGCTATGCGAGGGCGTCGGTGGCGGAGGCGTCCGTTAGCGGCCCGCCGGACACCGGGGTCCAGGCCAGCGCAACGTAGCGAAAATTCCCGGCCGCGGCCGGCCGCGTGGATGGTGACCCCGAGGTCGAGGAAAAGGACCGAAAGGCCAGCCAACGAAGGTACTGTGGTCGTCGAACAGCACCAAGCCGGCCTCGGCATCGCCCCTTCCGTGCCGGGAAAATGACCTATATACGGCGATGAGGTTTTTCATATCAACTATTCTTTTTGAGAATATGTTGCCCGGTTGGAGAAACCCATGGTTCATCCCGACGCACGCCGGCTCGGCATCACGCGACTGAAAACACGCCAGTTGTCGCTGCTGCTGTATCTGCATGAATACCGCTCGGTGCTGCGGGCCGCCGAAGCGGCCAACATGACCCAGCCGGCCGCCTCGAAAATGCTGGCGGAGATGGAAAGCCTGCTGGGCGTACCGCTGTTCGACCGCCACGCGCGGGGTGTCGAGCCTACGCGCTATGGCCAGGTGCTGGTCCGGCGAGCCCGTTCCGCGTTGTCGGAGATCGGTCGCGCCCAGGACGAGATCATGGCGCTGAGCAGCGGCCGTATGGGGCAGGCATCCATCGGCACGGTGGTCAACCCGGGCACCAACCTGGTCCCGCAAGCCATTGCGGCGGTCAAACGCGAATTCCCCAACATCCTGATCAAGGTCGAGATGGACTACAGCCGGCCGCTGGTGGCCAAGCTGCTGAATGGACAGCTGGACATCGTGGTGGGCCGCATCATGGGCCCGGAGGGAGCGGGCGAGCTCGATTTCGAGTCGCTGGCCGATGAGCCGCACGTGGCGCTGGCGCGCGCCGGGCATCCGCTGGCGCAGCAGCCGCATGTCACCCACGCCGATCTGGCCACCTTCGGCTGGATCATGCCGCCCCCGGGCAGCGTGCTGCGTTCGCGGTTGGACATGGTGTTTCTCGAACACGGACAGCCGCCGCCCCAGAACATCGTGGAAACCGGCTCGTTGCCGATCATCGTCCACCTGCTGCGCAACAGTGACCTGTTGGCAGCCTTGCCGCCGGAGTCGGTGCAGTTCTACCTGCAGATGGGCCAGATGCGCGTGCTGCCCATCAACCTCGGCGTGCGCATGGAGTACTACGGCATCGTGCGCCGACGCAACCACCAGCTGTCGCCTGGCGCCGAGCGGGTTCTCGAGGCGTTGCGGACGGCGGCCCACATGCTCTATCGGGACAGGAGTGACGCCGGCTGGGTTAGCGCCTGATCCTAGCGGCACGTATTCCCTTTTAATATGGCTAATGACCAAGATTTCATTGGTCCGGCATGACTCCCCGCTTCTAACCTGAGGCGAGCTGCCATCAAACGGTAGTCATGCCACCGCCGGTTGGTTGTATGGCCTCACTCCGCGAGGGGTGTCGCCGTGCGACGACGACCTGAGGGTTGGCGACGTCGGCCGTAGCGGGGGCTGCGCCGTCGTCGACTTCATCCGGCGGAAAGGTGCTCACGCACCGATCGAATCGAAATGTCCGGGGAGGAATATTCATGTCAACGCGTCTTGGCCGCCCTGCGGCCAGTTATCGTGCAAGTCGTGCGGCCAGGTTCGGCTTGCAACCCGCTGTTCTGGCATTGGGCATCGCCATGGTGCTCGGCAGCCCTGCCCATGCGCAGGACACGTCTCAGGACACATCGCAGGAAACGACGCCGCAAGCCGGGCAGCAGAAAAAGCAGGCGACCGATCTCGTCGCGGTCACGGTGACCGGCATCCGTGCTTCGGTCGAGCGGGCGCAGGACATCAAGCGTTATGCGGACACCTTTGTCGACTCGGTCACCGCGCTGGACATCGGTGCGTTGCCCGACCGCAGTGTGACCGAAACGCTGTCACGCATTCCCGGCGTCACCATCGACCATTTCCTTTCCGTCGGTGACCCGGAGCACTTCTCGGCCGAGGGTAACGGCGTGCAGGTGCGCGGCCTTACCCAGGTGCGCTCGGAGCTCAATGGCCGCGACAGTTTCTCGGCCTCCGGCGGCCGCAACCTCAGTTTCCAGGACGTGCCATCCGAACTGATGGGTGGCGTGGACGTCTACAAGAACCAGACCGCGGAGATGATCGAGGGCGGCCTGGGCGGCACGGTGAACCTGCGCACGCGCATGCCGTTCGATTTCGAGGGGCAGAAGATCGGCGTGTCGCTAAGCGAGAACTACGGCGACTTCGTCAAGAAGTACAAGCCTTCCGGATCGGCGCTCTACAGCAACCGCTGGAAGACCGACGCCGGCGAGTTCGGCGTGCTGGTCGACGTGGCGCACTCCGAGCTGGCCACGCGAACCGACGGGCTGTTCGTGCGGCCGTTCTTCAAGAACGCCAACACCGACGTGGACGGCGACGGCACGGGCGACGAGCTGTGGCTGCCCCGCGGCGCCGACTGGCGCGCATTGCAGTACGAGCGCAAACGTGACGGCGCCTACGTGGCCTTCCAGTGGAAGCCCAATGACGACATGGACATCGCCGCCACTGTGTTCCAGAGCCGCTACGACGAACTGTGGAACGAGGATGCGATCTTCGTCTCCAACGACCCCACCCAGGTGGCGCTGGATACCAGTCATCCGTACGACCTCGATGGCAACGTGTTCAAGTCCGGCTACATCACCCAGCCGGGCGGCGTGCCCATGGGCACGGACATCCGCGCCTCGCACCGCAAATCCAAGACCACGGATTACGCGATCAACTTCAAGTGGCGCATCGCCGACAACACCGAGTTCTCCACCGATCTGCAGTACATCAAGGCTGATACCAGGGCGCTGGATTCCACTATCTCGCTGGGCGTCAACGTGCCCTACATCAACGTGGCGCTGGGCGGGTTGCCGTCCATCGGCGTGGATCAGAACTTCACCACCAACCCCGCCAACTACTACTGGGGCTTCACCATGGAAGACGTGGTGAAAAACCGGGCCGACGAGTTTGCCTGGCGCGCCGACATCAAGCAGAGCTTCGACAGCTCGTTCTTCCGCTCCATCAAGGCCGGCGTGCGCACCACCACCCGCAAGGCCACCAACATCGACACCGGCTACAACTGGCAGCCGGTATTCCAGACCTGGATGGCGTGGTGGGCGCTGCCCACCGACCAGATGCCGTCGCTCGACCTGAACGACAAGGTCAATTCCAGCCTGGTGCACCTCGACACGTTCCGCAATTTCTACCGCGGCAACGCCGGCGTGCCGGGGGCGTTCTACGCGCCGATACTGGCCACCGCGCTGGGGTATCCCGCCAGCTATCACGACATCCACGATGCGGCCAGCCCGTATTACGTGCCGGGCAGCGGCTACGAAAACGGCTTCGCGGAGCGCGAGCCGGGTGGCGAATACACCAACGACCAGCACGAGAACACCCGCACCGCGTACGCGATGCTCAACTTCGGCGTGGACGACTGGCGCTTCGAGGGCAATGTGGGCGTACGGGTAGTGCGTACGGAGAACGAGGCCAAGGGCTACCTGATCTATCCGAACGTGGCCTACGCGCCTTATCTCGGCAGTGGCCAGTCCGAGCCGGTCAATGCCAAGAATGCCTACACCGACGTGCTGCCCAGCCTCAACGCCAGTTGGGAGCTGGTGGACAACCTGATCCTGCGCGTGGCGGCATCCAAGGCCATTGCCCGTCCCGACTTCGGCGACATGCAGGCGTACCAGATGCTCACCGCGGGTACCAAGCAGGGCGTCACCGCGCCCACGGACGGCAGCAGCCTGCCAGTCTCGCAACTCGACCTGTCTGGCAGCTCGTACGACAACCCGTACCTGAAACCCATGCGGGCCAACCAGTACGACCTCTCGCTGGAGTGGTATTTCGACCCGGACCACGGCGGCATGGCGTGGGCCAACTTCTTCTACAAGGACGTCAGGGACTATTTCCGCCGCGAAGCCCGTGACGTGTCCTATCCCGGGGCGGACGGCAACAGTTACGACTACCTGATCACCCGCCCGGTGAACGTCGGCAAGGCCAAGATCCAGGGTGTGGAGCTGGGCTGGAACCAGTTCTTCGACTTCCTGCCCGATGCGTTCAAGGGCTTCGGCATGTCGGCGAACTACACCTACATCGACAGCTCGACCAAGGTGCCCAACAGTTCGGACACCGTGCCGCGTGACACCGATGGATCCCTGTTCAGCGCTCTTCCGGCCGACGGCCTGTCGCGGGATTCCTTCAACGTGGCCGCGTTCTACGAGAAGGGTCCGTGGCAGATCCGCCTGGCCTACAACTGGCGCAGCAAGTACCTGCTCTCGGTGGGCCCCAACGGCTACAACGGCGGCGACGCGCGTGACGCAGTGCCTGAGGAGGAGCACGCGTCGGACGCCGAGGAGGACGGCAGCGAGTCGCAGGAGGCTGCGTCGCAGAGTGGTGGCAGGTCGGGGTCCGCCGCGTCTGGCAACGAGGAGGGGTCGGGGGGTGTGGTGGCGGAGGGGTCCTCCCCGGCCTCCGCGGCGTCCAGCT
>Ga0134125_10008097_pt1 | contig 11856 bp, 8 predicted proteins | sample KB31751_FD_96464 | JGI IMG/M metagenome (GOLD analysis project Ga0134125, IMG submission 96464) | Terrestrial soil microbial communities with excess Nitrogen fertilizer from Kellogg Biological Station, Michigan, USA - KB3-175-1 | ecosystem: Environmental > Terrestrial > Soil > Unclassified ... | reverse complement strand
GCGGCCCACCAATTCTCCATCTGTGTATTCATGATCCGCTCCCGATGGCCCGATCGTCTTCCCCTTGTTCGTCCGGGCCACGTGGTTCTTAGTGTACGAACGTCAAGAGCGCACTTCTTACGTAGTACAATGAGGGCATTCGATGTGAAGTTGAGGAAAAAGCCGTCAAGATGAAACGATGAACGGCTCTTTCGCCAGGAAGAAGAGTTGCCAGATCAGGCGAAGTTCAATTGCGGTCGGGCTAACTGCATCATCGACTGCGTAGCTATAGCTAGCGGACGATCTCAGCATCGGGTACGATTCTCCAATCTCCAAGAGGATCCATTATGTGGCTTTTCACGAAGTACGGCTTCTTTAGTGCCGTCTGCAACCGCGAAGCCGGCAAATCTCTCGATAAAACCCGCTTTAAGGTTCGCGCCCGAGTTCGAGACCATCTCGATGCCTTGAAGGCTCGGTTTCCGGATCTTCTCGGTTCTAGTGAAGTGAACGAAACCACGGATACTGATTACCGTTTTCGCATCTTCGTCGATAAGTCAGTCTGGACCCAGATCCTCTCAGCACTTTCCGACGAGATCGAGTACGGGAACTTCAAGTCCGAAGTCGCACGCCATCAGGGGAACAAGGGGGCTGCCTACGGGCATGCGCTGCACGAGGTCTGGGCGACGATGAACCGGTTGCAAAAGTGAGTTTGAGCAATTCCATCCATTGAGGAGCTGAAATGGCTGAGCCGAAACTCATCGCGGGCCGCTACCATGTGGAACGAATCCTCGGGGAAGGCGGAATGGGGGTGACGTTTCTTGCCCGGGATCTGTTCCTCGATCGCCTGGTCGTGGTGAAGAGACCAAAGCAGTTACATGACCTTTTCGTGAAGGAAGCTAAGGCCCAGGCATCTGTGAACCACGCGAATGCCGTCAAAGTGTACGATTGCGGCATTGATGACGAAGGGCAATACCTCGTAATGGAGTGGATCGCTGGCTGGGATCTCCATCGGCTGATTGGCTTCGCCGGGCGATTGTCCCCGGAGCGCGCGACCGACATCATCACCTCGATAGGACGGGCTGTCGCGCACGCTCATGCGTTCGGGGTAATCCATCGAGATATCAAACCCCAGAATATTCTGATTGGGAGCGACGACATCCCCCGTCTTGCAGATTTTGGGTTGGCCAAGGTCCAGTCACTCCCGATGACGCAACCCGGTATAAGTGGCCTGGGCACCCCTGTATATGCAGCTCCAGAACAAATGATGGACTTCAAGAACGTGGATCACCGGGCCGACATCTTTGCACTGGGTCAGACATTACTGGCGATGCTCAGTGGGCAGCCTTTTCCAAAGAATCGAGAAGTGATCCGCGAGGCCCCTCCGGAGTTTCACGAGACCCTTGCCCAATGCCTCGAACCGAATCCCGTGAATCGCTTTTCGTCCGTCGAGGCATTCCTCGAAGCATTGCCGGAGGCGTTCAGACGCACCGAACGATTCCGAGTCGGTGCGAACATGGTCGGAACGGCTGAAGCGATAAAAGTGATGAAGTCGAGCGGTGCCACTCCCGCCCGCAAGAAAGATCATGTTGAACTGGTGTATAACCTCGGCGAGATTCGCTTATCGGGGAAGGGCAAGCCTCGAACGATTGTGGGATTCTGTTACATTCCAACTAGAGACGCGGCCGGCTACGTCATCTACATGCACGACAAGAATAAGTACGACATCAAACGTGCGATCAAGTCCCTTTCAGAGTACAGTCCTTCCGTGAGCGTTGACGATAAGACCCTAGAATCATTAGTTCCATTCAAAGACGACACGTTCTGAGTGGAGAATTGATGGATATTACATCGCGAGGGCGCGGCTGTTTGCTCGGCCTCGCCTGCGGGGATGCGATCGGCACAACCGTGGAGTTCCGCGAGCGAGGCAGTTTCCCACCCGTGACAGACATGGTAGGCGGCGGCCCATTCCGCCTCCCCGTGGGAGCGTGGACGGACGATACCTCGATGGCGCTTTGCCTCGCGACGAGTCTTGTCGAACTCGGTCGATTCGATGCGAAAGACCAGATGCAACGCTACTGCCAGTGGCATGAAAAAGGATACCTGAGCAGCACAGGCCGATGTTTCGATATCGGCCTGACGGTTCGCGGATCGCTTGCTCGATTCGAGAAGTCGGGAGATCCATTCGCCGGCCGGCCCGATCCCTCATCGGCCGGGAACGGTTGTATTATGCGATTGGCCCCGGTACCGATCTTCCACTATCCCGATGTCGCTGCGGCGATTCGATGGTCTGGAGAGAGTTCGCGAACGACACACGGGGCACCCGAGTGCATCGAATCCTGCCGACTGCTCGCAGCGATGATTTGCGCGGCACTGTCTGGACGGAGCAAGGATGAGATCCTGTTTGGCCACGATCCCGACTGCTACGAAACGCCAAAGGTCCGGGCAGTTGCGGCGGGACAATACCGCGAGAAATCAATCGATGCGATTTCCGGGTCAGGGTATGTCATTCATTGTCTTGAAGCGTCGGCTTGGTGTCTGTGGAGATCGAACACATTCCGCGAAGCCGTCTTAATGGCGGTGAACCTGGGTGACGATGCGGACACGACTGGCGCGGTCTGCGGTCAGCTGGCCGGGGCAATTTACGGAGAACCAGGCATCCCGCCCGAATGGTTGTCGCGATTGGTGATGGTTGACGAGATTCGCACACTTGCTGATCGCCTAGTTGCTCCGCGAATCGATCGCCCATCCATGTTATGCGTCGACGGATCGTAGAGCCCGAGCACGAACTCTCTGTCCACGTTCTCCTTCGTCACCAAATCTGGTCGCTCGGTTTTTGTCATACGACAATTCTGTTCCTGGTTCTCGCGCCGTCGGCCGTCGGGGTGTAGCATCGCGGGGTTCAAAAATTGGGGGTCCCCGCGATGCGGAGTCCCATAGGCCAGAGGTGCGATCTCCATGGTTCTCTGGCGCCACGTTTGAGGTTAGAGGGGGCAGCTGAGCGGGGGGTTCTAGGTCTGGCGACCCGACGTATTATGAACCCCCGATGACGGACAGACCGAACGGTTCAACCTGGAGTTCCTCCGTTTAGTTCTCCTTCTTCCAACCGGCGATATGAGTTCGTTTCGCACCGTCGCATGGTCAGTTCACTTGTATAGAACTCTTCATCAAGGCAGCGGATGAACTCAAGTAAATCCTGCTTCTCACTCGGCAACTCAACGCGTCGGCTTCCGGGTTTTCCACGCAAGGAAACATCCAGACCTCGATACTTCTTGGCGTATGCCTTAATTTTTTCGGGAGTCACATCCTCGGTGTCCAAAATCTTGGAATCGAGAACAGCCGACACTTTCTTTCTCGCTGGCGTGTTCATGTGTGCGAGAAGATCGTTACTTTGAAAGCCTTCGGGCAGTTTGAGTTTGGCATGCGCGAACAGTTCTTTAACCTGCACGTCCGACGCTTCTCGATACAGGTGATCGAGTGGCAGGAATTTCTTCGCTTGGAAGAATGATGCGAACAGGAGATCTTGGTTTTCGATCACTGCGGCCAAGTTGTCAGTGATGGTCAATCCGTTGCTGTCGAGGCGACGGAAGACGTTCTTGTCTTGGAACAGCACGAACTTGTAGCCGAGTACGTGGCGTTGGTCGCAGGCCTGAAAGAAGTATCTGCTGTTTTCGGCAGGCTGTTTCGGGTCGACTCCCAGAACGGCCCGGAGAGTCATCCCGTTAGGTATCGGAAACGTGAATGCCGTGGCGTCCTGCGCAGAAACAGCTGCATCTCGGTATATCTTCGGAATAGGAAACTTGCGCAGCACCGTTACCTGGTTCGCGCTCGGGTGAAATGTCGGGGCGTAAGGTTTTTTCTGAAGATCGTCACTGCTCCACCATGTCGCCATTTCGAGAAATCTCGCAGACAGTTCTTTCTGTAAGTCTGCGTCTACGGCAAGCCGGCGAACGACCAAATCATCACCCGTGGTCGGTCTGAGAACGACAAAGAAGTTGAGGAGTGCTTCGGGCGTCAAGATCGGCATATCTACCCCACGTCTAGATAAATGTAATCGTATAGACGCACCACGGTGAGTTCATTCTCCGGGCTCAGAAGCGTTTTCGAGGTGACCAGTAGGTAGGTCATGCCGCTTGCCCCTTCAACTTCATAAAAATGATACCGAAACAAGAGGGATAGTAGCGGATTAAAGGTGTAACTGTTGCTGTGATACACGGCCAACCCAATTACGAGCAGGACATAAACTGCCACTACCACGTCGCCGGAGAAATTCATCGCTTCTTTTGAGAATAGCGGAAGTAAGTAGGCAAGCAAGAACGCCAGAATTTCTTTGTCCGCGGGCTTCACCTTCTTCGAGAATACTTTTTCACGCTCTCCGTACCATCGAGCCATCAAAATGAGACCGACGCAGATCGCAATCAAACCGCCGCTTATGCCAAGATACCACAAGGCACCGCCGGGATTTCCATTACGGTACTGACTTAGCGCGCAGGCCCAAAGTACCGGCGTAAGCGAGGTGACGACGAGCAGGGATTTTCCAAGCCTGTTCATAGGTACTCGACTCGGGGTTTCAGACGCTCGCCGAATTCCCCGGCCGATGGATTCGCGAAAATAAATTTGATAATCGATCAGGCGGAATTGCCTGTTCTCCCGGCGTCACGATCCTCACGCAAGTAGATTTGCATCGATTCGATTGAAATTTCGTACGCATTCAAAAATCGGCGTAGCATATCGCGGATACCGTTGGCGGAGAGATTGCTCTCCACGAACAAGCCGTGGCCAACATCGAGAGCCTTACGAAGCGTTCCCGGATCGGTGGTAACGCTGTGGTGCCCGCGATTGCTGATAAAGTCGGGATCAGAGTGCAGGCCGCGGAATCGTCCTTGATCTCGTGCGATGAGTTGCCGGCAGACGAGGTCGAATAGTCGCTGCCAGGTGGTGATTCCCGTAGCCGCCTGGCCGGCGAGGATGTAACCGTGCGGGCGCTTATAGGTGAAGTCCTCGTCCAGTGAATGCGGTTCTTCGCGATTCAATTCGGCGATGATCCGCTCGTTCTGTTCGCGGTCCTCGCCACCGGACTCCTCGGCTTCTTCGAGTCGAACGCTGGTGTACTGCTGGATCAATGCCGATAGCTCGGTCGCCACGCGGTCGAAGTCCGCCGCCTTGGCGTTATATGCCCGCTTGAATTCGACGCCGGCTTCCAGCGCGTCCGGGTCGTTGTGGTCAATCGAACGCCAGATGTCGTCCGAGAGCGCCAGCAGATTCTCGCGGACGGCCTCCAAGTCCTCGAGAATCCGTCGGGTGCGATCGGCTGCTTGCGGTGTTGTAAGGGTCATGTACACGTCTCCATCTCTTCCACCTCAGGTTCTTCATTCCCCTCGGGCTCGGGATCGTATTCGCCGTAGGAGCCCGCCTCCCGCAGAAATCGGACGAGCTTCCTCTCGGCTTTTTCTTGGATCTGCCGAATGCGTTCACGTGTAAGGTGGAGCGTGTCCGCAATTTCCTGAAGCGTGTGTACTGGTTGACCGAACCCATACCGCATCCTGAGGATTCGCGATTGGCGGGGATGAAGCGTTTGCAGTGCTCGTTCGACTTCCACCCGATCAAAACCAGATTCCTCATCCGACACCGAATCGTCCGGTCGGTCAGCTTTGGCGAGTTCGCGTTTGTCGATCTCGGAGAAAAGGCTCAGATGACGCGCGAGATAGAAGTGCCGCCATTGCTGGGGTGTCACGCCGGCTTCCAACTGCATACGTTCGAAGTGCTCCCGAGCAGCCGAGGCGCCGTAGGTGGCAATCAGTCGAGGCTCTTCAAATGACAGCTTGAGGCACGTCCAGAAATAGTGAACGGGAACATGAATCGGCAGCCCCCACTCCAGACCAAGACGCTGGCAGGCCTGACGAATCCAATAGGTGGCGTAAGTCGAAAACTGATATCCACGGTCGGGATCGAAGCGTCTCGCGGCTTGGATGAGGCCGATCATCGCGGTCTGCTCGGCATCGTCCGGTTCCATTCCAAACCAGCGTACGGCCTGCCGGGACCCGTATCGCGCGAGCGGCATGTGGAACTCGACGAACTTCTGAAGCGCGCCCGGCTCACCATTCTTGATCGCCATCGCCAGACGATCACTCTTGGCAGCATACTTCGGGTACTTCGCGAAGAGGTCGTAGTCGGCGTCGGGTTGCAGCGCCAGCCGAACGCGGGAAAGTACGTCCGTGAGGGTGAGCCCCTCTTCTTCCTGAAATGACACGGAAAGGCCGCGAAGGCGTTCGAGCAATCGCGGCGGTGGCTCATTGGAGAAGAATGGATGTTCGCGGTGCTGAACGTGGCGCTTGCCATCGACGAGGGTCGACCACTGCCAGACTTGCTTGAGAGGCGTCTCGCAATAGTGGATCAGAATGTGTTCGTGGTACGACTTCCGCAACTGCCGCTGAATGTCGCGGAGCATGCGGCGGTTGGCCAGGATCGTCCGGTGGGCCGGGCAGACGAACGCCGCGAACCCACGCTTCTGCGCGACCGCTGCCAATTCGAGCGACATGCCGTCGTGCTGGACGACGACGTGTGCGCGCAGCCGATCCCAGCCCAGGCATTCGATGAACAAATGCTCGAAGGCGTGGTTCGCCAACGCGGCCGGTATGTCGCCCGGTGACACAGCTTCTCCCGTTGCTCCGTGCCTATTCTTCGTCCTCCGACTCGTCCTGCCCCATCCGGTATTTGATGTCGTAGTTAATGATGAAGTCCAATTCGTCAGCCGAGAAGCCAAAATGGCGAGACTGCATCGCATCGATATCATCGAGAATGTGCTTAGACCGTTTTGGAAAGAACTTCTGCATCTCGACACGTCCGGTAGTCTTGTACGCAATGCTTCTAATGTCGCTATGCTTCTTAAGGTCGCTCATGAGCGACTCCTCGAGGGCCCGCGACTCGGAAGCCAGTGCATCTGCGAGGCGAGGTAGATTGACAGGGAAGGAATGGATCAACTCCTTGCCGCAATGATATGCGTCGGAGAACACAATATAATAGAGGTAGAAGAGGCTGGAGTTAATGATGCAGCACGCTGCCGTGGCGTGCTCTTTCTTGGAAAATGAAAATACTTTGTAGTCTTCCGACCGTTTGTCCCCATCCCGCTCGCTTGAAAAGCGCGGTATAAAGGTCAGTGCTTTGACGAAGTAGGAAGCAATGCGGTGCGCATACACTTCGATTGAACCTCTTGAAGCTACAGCATTGCCGAGCGTACACCCCTCGCTGACATCGAGTAGTTTAGAAAGGATCGATGCCTCCATCTTCGAGCCGACCTTAGGGAACAGTCCGCCTTTTAGAAAGCGCCGCGGCACCTGAACGTAACTCGACGTTGGGAAAAGATGCTCTCTTGCGGAGGCCGCCCATCTTCTGAATTCAGTTGAGAAAACCTGAACGCTCGCGGCCCGGCTCAAGCCGGGTTGTTTTCTCCCAATGCAAATCGTCAATCGCATTTCAACGCCTTCGAAGAGCACCGAAGGGTTCCGGTTCCCTGAATAGTGGCTGAAATGCATAATGTCTGAGTTGGCAAGAACCTGATTCAGCACCGACTCCATTCTTGCTGTCGAGACGAGGCTCATGGGAACGATCATACCGAGGCGCGAATGTGAATTGAGAATCTTGAATGCGATTTCACACACCATTCCATACAGATTTCCGGATTTCAGAGTGGCTAGCCCTCTTGCTGTGTAGTTGCTTTTGATCTTTGTGTACTCCACATACGGTGGATTCCCTATGATCACGTCGAATCCGCCGGTTCGCATGATCGGGTAGAACTCGACGAACCAGTGGAATGGCTGGTGGCTCGCCTTCCAGGCGTCGAAGTCCTTCGGCTTCTCGACTTTGACCCCGTACTCGCCGGCCAGATATTGGTCGAGTTCGGCATCGAGCTTGGCCAGCTTCCCGCGGAGGTCCTGCTTGTCCTTCGTCGTGACCTTGCCGCCGTGCTTCGTCTGTTGATCGCGGAAGACGCGAAAACTCGCTTCCACGGCGAGAACCTCGTCCTCGATCCGTTTGATGTCCTCGGCGCCGAAGCCGAGCGTGCCGGCCTGCGACGTCCGCACTTCATCGAGGGATGCGTAGCCCACGAGCGTGTTGCCGGCGCGGATGTTGAAGTCGATGTCCGGCAGCGGCTCGATCTGGTCCGCCTTCTCAACCTGGGCCACGAGCTTGAGGAAGAGACGCAGTTTGCAGATTTCAACCGCCTCCTCCATGATGTCCACGCCGTAGAGGTTGTTGATGATGATCGACTTCAGGACGAAGTAGTCCTTGCTGGCGTGCTTGTCGATCTTGGCCAAGACCTCCCGGAAATCGCTGAACTTCTCGTATTTCATTCCCTTGTTTGCGCCGCGGGCCAACTGATCCTGGTCCTCGACAAACTCGCGCATTCGCGCGAGGCAGTCGTCGTACAGTGTTTCGAGAATGCGAAGCCCGGCGAACAGGAACGCGCCCGAGCCGCAGGTCGGATCGAGAACGGTGATCTTCTGGATGGCCTGCCAGAAGCCACGGAGCAATTCCGGCCCTTCGCAGCTTGTGATGGCGTCGCGGGCGAACTGCCAGATGTCGAGGTTGAATGTGATCAGTTCGTTAATCTGGTGGACTTCACCCTTGACCAACTTCTCACGGATCTCCAGGCAGCGTTCTCGGCGGGCAACGTGTTCGCGCCACGTCTCGGTGGGCAGCCCGAACGACTCCGGGGCCGGCTTGTTCCAACCGTCGCGTTTCGAGGCGTCTGCCACGCCAGCTTCGATCTTCGGCGGCAGCGGGATGGGTTGGCCGGCGGCGTCGATCAGGCCATGCTGAACCGCGGCGTGGATGTACTGGTTCGGGTTGTCGCGGAGGAGCCGCCAGAGGAAGCTGTCCGGCTTGAACGCGATGGGGCACTTCTTCTCGGCGGCGTCGAACAAGAACGGGATGATCGTGTTCTTGCCGATGTACTCGGTGATGTCTTCCTTGGTGTAGTACGCCCCCATCTGCTTCTGGTTGATGTACTTCTCGAAGATGTAGCCCACTACATCCGGGTTGATCTCGTTGTCGGCGCGTAAGGGGCGCTCATCGAGATGCCAACGAAAGTCGTCGAAGAAGTTGAAGAGCTTCTCGAACGCCTTGTCCTCGATCTTGATGTCGGGATTGCGTTCTTCGAGTTGGTGGACCTCGAAGAAGCCGCCGTTCAGGTACGGCACCTTGCCGATGAGCTTCTCAAGTACCGGGTCGAGCTTGCGGTCGTCGTCGTGCTTGCCGAGGGCGTCGTGGAAGAGTTTGAGCAGAAAGTAGCTGTAGAACGAGTGGAAACGGTCCTTACCCTGAAGCTCGCGAACGCGTTTCAATCGGTTCCGCAAATAGTCCGTGTCGCCGTCGAGGAAGCCCTTCTTCTGAATGAAGTAGACGAACATCAGCCGGTTGAGCATCAGCGAGGTGTACCATTCGAGATCGGCCTGCGACTTGATCCCCTTGATGAACTTCAGGAAGTCGCCGTGCTCCTTCTTGAAGCGGTCGTAGAACTTCTTCGTGACCTTATCGACATCGAACGCGGACCGCGTCCGGTCAGCCACGTCCACGATGGTGATCTGCTCTTCTTCCGCCAGACTGACGGCGATCTTCTCCAGCCGCTGAATCAGGGCGTCGCCCTTCTGCGACGCGTCGAAGCGGTGGTCCCGGCTGGCCATCGGCTTGCCGGGCTCGCGGCGCACCCAGTGCCAGACCTGCTGGCCCGCGGCCTTGTCTCCGTAAATCACGAAGTGCTCGCGGGCCGACTTCGTGACCTGCTGATCGACCTTTAGGCGGACGTTGCGTTCGGGAATCGAGTCGCAAACGAATGCCGTGAAACCACGCTTCTGTGCGATGGCGTTCAGGCGAAGCGTCCCGCCATCGACCGGGATATCGAGATGTGCCTGGTGTTTGTCCCATCCGAGGTGTTCACGAAAGAGCGTGCTGAAGTCGAACGACTTCAGGCACGACCGCACTTTCGCGAAATCGACCTTCATGTTGGGCGCCTTTCATTCAATTGATTTTTCGCAGCCCCATCGAGCAGATGACCTGGGGCTCGGCCTTCTCGTCCTCCTCGGAGACGCGGCACAAACGAGCATCCTGGCGCAAGGCGATGACCAGTTCCGCAAGGTCGGGGTCGCTGACGCCGCTCTTGAGTTGCCGGTTCAGGATGTCAGTCGCGGATTGGAGCAGTGGATACTTGTAGATATCTTCGATGGCTTTGTTCAGTTCCGGGCTTGCGAGGAGCGTTCCTTTCATCGCGTCGGCGAATCCCTTGAGTCGTTCGTAGGTGCGGAAGCGAGCGCCAGAAGGCCGGCCAAGCTGCCCCCCGACAGACTTCTCTGTATCGACGATCAGCTTCACGCCTTTCGCGACCATGTCGTGGTGGTTTTCGTGGCGGAGAACTGCCGGTGTGTCCGGCGTACACTCCGCGGCCTTCAGAATGGTGTGCTGCGACTCGGTCACGCTCGTTCCGGCGGTGTTGACCCAGGCCAGGGCGTCGTTCCCTTCCGCGGTTCGCATGTAAAGCAACGCTCCCTCGGGTTGTTCGGGGGTCGGCTGATGCGAGCGCGCCGAGTAGACCACGTTGGGCATCGCGGGGATGAGCTTCTCCAGTTCCGGATTCGCGTCGATGGCGTTCTTCCAGATCTGGTAGGCGTAGGACGCCAGGTCGACTTCCGTGTCGTCGTCGCCGTCCAGGATGCCGGACTTCTCGTGGTAGAGGTTGAGGAGCGGTTGATCGTTCGTCTCGTCGTCGAAGAACGCCTCGTCGGTGCCGACGACCTCGGCGTTCTCCTTCAAGCGCTGGCGCACTCGGCTTCGCAACTGGATGATGCGCTCGACGCCGTCGGCCGGGAGGAAGGAGTAGCAGAGGATCGTGTCGGCCTTTTGTCCGATGCGGTCCACGCGCCCGGCCCGCTGGATCAGCCGGATGATCGCCCAGGGCAGGTCGTAGTTCACGATGACGGCACAATCCTGCAGGTTCTGGCCTTCGCTGAGTACGTCGGTGGCCAGCACGACACGAAGTTCGTCGGCAGGCGAGATCTTGTCGCGCTTCTTGTTGCTGACCGGACTGAAGCGGTGGGCAATGGCGGTCGGATCTTCCGAGTCACCGGTGACGCCGGCCATGTTGGGAACCTCGCGGTCCTTGAGTTCCGTCTCCAGATAGGCGACCGTGTCGGCGAACTGCGTGAAGATCAGAACCTTTTCCTGGGGATGGTCCTTCTGCAGGAGTTCGAGCAAGGCTGTCAGTTTGGCGTCTCGATTGGCATCCCACGGCCCCGCCTGCTTCAGCACCTTCATCAGTGCCTTGGCGTCGGCCCGAAGATCCTTCAACAAGGTGTCTGTGAACAAGCCGGGATTGAGCCAGCTAAACCGCCGATGGTACTGGGTTGAATAACTTTTGTAGATCTCCGCTGCTCGCTGCTGGTACTCCGCTTCCGTCTTGGCGCGAACTTCGAGAACATACTTGCGAAGTTCTTTCGTGCGATCAGAAGACATCGGTGATACCGAGCCCTCTTGAATAGCAGCTTCTCGTTGGTCGTCGTCTTCCAAACCCGTCTGCATCCAGTCGCTGTCCTCGTCGTTGGCCCAGGTATCCAGCAGACCCATATCCTGGGTGCCGATCGGCAGAGGCAAACCGTTCTCGATTGCGTGCACGTAGATGTAATTGCGAAGCACGTGTCTTTCGAGCGAGAGGACGAAGGCGTGCCCGCTGCTCTCCAGCCGCTTGAACATGTTGGTACGACAGAAGCCCTTGAGCCGCATGCCGGCCCGTGACAGATCCCCGAGAACCTTCCCTTCTTCGGTTGTCGGCGGCTTATGCGGCGACGGTTTCTGGTAGTTTCCCAGGCCGTAGCGAGGCAGCGTGAGGCT
>Ga0134125_10008095_pt1 | contig 11857 bp, 10 predicted proteins | sample KB31751_FD_96464 | JGI IMG/M metagenome (GOLD analysis project Ga0134125, IMG submission 96464) | Terrestrial soil microbial communities with excess Nitrogen fertilizer from Kellogg Biological Station, Michigan, USA - KB3-175-1 | ecosystem: Environmental > Terrestrial > Soil > Unclassified ... | reverse complement strand
GTGAGCCGCAGCTGCCTGCTCCAACCGGTTGCCCGTTCGACCGCGACGGCACCGCCGCCGGCGGTGGAGGTGACCATGGCGCCGTAGACGGCCATCGAGATGAGGATGTACGCGGCGACGGAGAGGCCTCCCTTGCTGACCGGCACTCCGGTGAGCGAGGTGTCTTTGAGGGGGAGGCCCACGATGAGGAACAGCACGATGGGCATGACCACCGTGAACACGAGGGTCCGGCGATTGCGCACGCTGCGGCGCAGCTCGATGAGCAGGAACGTGAGGTTGAACCCACCGAGCGGGGGCACCCTGCGTTCGAGGCGGGCTGACGCGGTTGAGAGAGAGGGAGCGATTGTGGTCATGGTCAGTTGCCCTTTCCGGCGGTGGCGGGCGATTCGTCGTCGTCCGCGGTGAGTGCGAGGAAGGCGTCCTCGAGGTTGTGCGAGGTGATCTCCAGGTCGTGCGCGTCGGTGCGGTCCAGGAGGTAGCGGGCCACCGCATCCGAGTCCTTCGTACGCACGAGCACGGAGTCCGAGTGCAGCTCGACGGAGTCGACACCGTCGATCGCCGCGAGTTCCGCCTGGTCGAGATCGGTGACGGATGCGCGCACCGTGCGGCCGGCCGCGAGGTTCTTGATCTCCGCTGCGCTGCCATCTGCGACGATCTCACCGCGTCGCACGAGCACGATGCGGTCGGCGTAGGCGTCCGCCTCATCGAGGTAGTGAGTGGCGAAGATCACGGTGCGACCGGAGCGGGCGTCTTCCCGGATGGCGGACCAGAAGTCGCGACGGCCCTCGACATCCATTCCGGTTGTCGGCTCGTCGAGAATCAGCAGGCCCGGATCGGAGAGCAGCGCCATCGCGAACCGAAGCCGCTGCTGCTGACCGCCGGAGCACTTCTTCACCATGCGGTCGCCGATGTCGAGAATGCCCGCGCGCTTCAGTACCTCATCGACCGGTCGCGGGTCGGCGAAGAGGCTCGCGGTGAGCTGCACGGTTTCGCGCACCGTCACGTCCTTGAGCAGTCCGCCGGTCTGCATGACCGCCGAGACGAGACCGTGCGCGATGGCGCTGCGCGGGCTCTGACCGTAGATGCTCACCGTTCCGGAGTCTGGCCGCGTGAGGCCGAGCAGCATGTCGATCGTGGTGGTCTTGCCGGCCCCATTCGGGCCGAGGAAGGCGATGATCTCGCCGGGCTGCACTTCGAGGTCGATGCCGTTCACGGCGCGCACCCTGCCGAAGTTCTTCGTGAGCCCGCGGGCGGAGACTGCGCTCACGGTGCCCGCGAGCTGGGGCTCAGCGGCGCTCGGCCGGGGCGAAGTGGAGGTGGATGTGTTTGTCATGATTCCACGATGGCGGGCCGGATGCCGAGGACCAGCACACGGGCGTCACGAAGCCGGCGTGACGTTTGTCATGTTCTCGCGCCGTGCGATTAGGCTCGTACAGCTTGCGCTTAGGCGAGTCGTGGACACTGGTTCAGGCTTTCGAGCATTCCCGTCGCCATCCTTCTTCAGAGAGCAGTTGTGTGTCACAGTCGCAGTCCCCTTCACGGTCGTTGTCCAAGCTCCTGAGTGCCGTCGCGGTCGCGGGGCTTCTCGTCTCGCTCGTCGGTTGCAGTGCCGGCGGTGGCGCCTCGGGCTGCACCCCGACGGCCGCCGGTGATGCCAGCGCCAAGGTCTCGGTGAGCGGAAAGCTCGGGACCGAGCCGAAGGTGAAGATTCCGAAGAAGCTCACCAGCAAGACGACCGAGCGCACCGTCGCGATCGAGGGCAAGGGCCGGGTTGCGCAGACCGACAGCGCGGTCGACATCGACTACGCCGTGTACAACACGACCAGCGGCAAGAAGATCGACGCGACCAGCTACGGCGCCAAGGGCACCTCGCTCACGCTCGACAAGGCGAACCTGCTCCCCGGCCTCTACAAGGCGATCCACTGCTCCACGCCGGGCTCGCGCATCGTCGCGGTGATCCCGCCGGCGGATGCGTTCGGCAAGCAGGGTTCGAGCGGGCTCGGCATCGCCGCGACCGATTCCATCGTCTTCGTCATCGACGTGCTGAAGACCGAGGCGCCCGTCAAGGTGCTGAAGAAGGCGGACGGCAAGGCGCAGGAGCCGAAGGCGGGCTTTCCCACGGTGAAGCTCGCGAAGAACGGTGAGCCCACGATCACCATGCCGAAGACCGACCCGCCGAAGGACCTCCAGATCGAGGTGCTCAAGAAGGGCGCGGGTAAGACCGTCAAGGACGGCGCGACGGTCACGATCAACTACACCGGTGCTCTCTGGGCGACCGGCAAGACCTTCGACTCGAGTTGGACGCGTGGCGCCCCGGCGACCTTCGCCACCACCGGCGTCGTCAGCGGCTTCGGTAAGGCGATGATCGGCCAGACCGTCGGTTCCCAGGTCGTCGCCGTCATCCCGCCGTCCGAGGGCTATGGGGCAGACGGAAACCAGGCCGACCCGAACGTGCCAGACGAGATCTCCGGCACCGACACGATGGTGTTCGTGATCGACATCCTCGCCGTTCACTAGCGCTCAGATGACGCCCTCGTCCGCGGCCTGCGCCGTGGCGTCGCCCGCGGGGCGAGGGTGGCGCGGCCCATTCCGCGGGTCGTGCAGCAGCGTCGTCAGGAGCAGTGCCACTACCGGCAGGGCGATGAGCATGCCGAGCACGGGCTGCAGCCCGATCGCGTCGCCGATCGTGCCGAGCACCGGTGCGAACAGACCGCCGACGGAGACCGCGAGCCCCACAGTCACGCCGCTCGCCGTGCCGATGCGGTGCGGCAGGTAGTCCTGACCGAGGATGACGAAAACCGCGAACGGGATGAAGATCGACAGGCCCGTCACGCCCACGAAGACGATCGCGACCTGCCAGCTAGGCGACAGCGCGATGCCGGCCATCGCCGGGATCGTGAGTGCGAAACCGATGCGGATGGTGACGAGCCGTCCCCAGTGATCGGCCATCCAGCCGCCGGCCAGGGTTCCCATCGCGCCGCAGACCAGCAGCACGGTCAGCGCGGCTCCGCCCTCGGCGGCGTTCGCGTGCAGGTCGTGGATGAAGTACAGGGCGATGAAGGACACGAGCCCGAAGAACACGACGGAGCGCACGATCACGACTGCCGTCAGTCGCAAGAAGGCTGGCCAGTCGTCCGCGCCCTCCGGCCGCGCGACCTGTTTCGTGCCTGTTCCGCTGCCGTCGAGCACTCGCCGGAGTGTGACGATGAGGATCGTGGCCATGACCGCGGCGGGCACGATCAGCAACGCCGTGCCGCGCAGCCCGGTGGCGAGCAGGAGCGGTGTGGCGATGAGCGAGCCGAGCGCGAACCCGAGATTGCCGCCGAGCGCGAAGATGCTCATCGCGCGATTGCTGTTTCCCGAGGCCTGGCGTGCCGCGCGTGCCGCCTCCGGATGGAACGCGGCGATGCCGAGACCGGAGATCGCGATGAGCAGCCAGGTCACGACATAGGTCGTCGAGAGGCCCGCGAGACTCACACCGACGGAGGCGGTGAGCATGCCGACGGGAATCATCCAGCGCCGGGCCTTCCTGTCACCGAGCCAGCCGAACGCGGGCTGCGCGACCGAGGAGAGCACGGTAGCGGCAAGAGTCAGGCCGGCGACTGCCGCGTAGCTGTAGCCGCGTTCGGCGACGAGGAAGGGGAGGAGTGCCGGCACGACGCCCTGGTAGAAGTCATCGGCGAGGTGGGCCGAGGCCATGACGGCGACGCCCCGACGATTGACGGGCAGGCGATTCATTTTTTCCAGTGTATTGCTCGGCCGAGGAAGGTCGGTGGCGCGCTCAGCGGCCGAGGAGCTTGTCGAGGTTGCGACGATCGCGCTTGGTCGGGCGACCCGCTCCGCGCTCGCGCTGGGCGACCACGACGACCTCTTCCTTCGGGGGCGGCGGGGGAGTGAGGTCGTCGAGGCAGTCCGCGGCGATGATGGCGCCGACGCGCTTGACGACGAGGCGCCGCACTCGCACGATGCGTTCGAGGCCCTCGCCACGCATCCGGATCTCGTCGTCGACCCGCACGGCCTGCGCCGCCTTGACGCGTTCGCCGTTGACCCGCACGTGACCGGCGCGGCAGGCGGCCGTCGCTGCCGAGCGCGTCTTGTAGAGCCGCACCGCCCACAGCCAGGCGTCCACGCGGGCGGTGGTGAGCGGAGCGACGGCCTGTGGCATGAACCCAGCGTACGAGCAATCGCGATTCTGCCAGCGGCCCGGGCTAGTTTGTACGCTATGCGTCGAGTCATAGTGCTGGGATCAACCGGGTCGATCGGAGTGCAGGCTCTCGAGGTGATCGCCGCGAACCGCGACCACTTCGAGCTCGTCGGGCTCGGCGCGGGGCGCAACCGCGCGCTGCTCGAAGTGCAGGCGGCCGAATTCGGCGTGACAGACACGTCCCTCGGCGCGGTCGAGGCCGAACAGCTCGTGCGCGGTGTCGAGGCCGATGTCGTGCTCAACGGCATCACGGGCTCCGTGGGCCTCGGCCCCACCCTCGCGGCGCTCGAGACCGGTGCGACGCTCGCCCTCGCCAACAAGGAGAGCCTCATCGTCGGAGGTGAGCTCGTCACCGCCGCCGCGGCACCCGGGCAGCTGGTGCCGGTGGACTCCGAGCACTCGGCCATCGCCCAGGCGCTTCGCTCGGGCAGCAGGGCCGAGGTGCGCAGGCTCGTGCTCACGGCATCCGGTGGCCCGTTCCGGGGTCGCAGTCGCCAGTCGCTGCGGGATGTCGTGCCCGCCGAGGCGCTCGCGCATCCGACCTGGGACATGGGCCTCGTTGTCACGACCAATTCGGCGACGCTCGTGAACAAAGGTCTCGAGGTGATTGAGGCGCACCTGCTGTTCGACGTGCCCTACGACGACATCGACGTCACGGTGCATCCGCAATCGATCGTGCACTCAATGGTCGAGTTCGTCGACGGGTCGACGCTCGCCCAGTGTTCACCGCCAAACATGCGACTGCCGATCTCTCTCGGGCTCGACTGGCCGAACCGGGTCGCCGGCGTCGGCTTGCCGCTGGACTGGAGCACCGCGAGCACATGGACGTTCGAGCCGCTCGACAGCGAGGCATTCCCCGCCGTCGAACTCGCGAAACGAGTGGGTCGCGCGGGCGGCACCTGGCCCGCGGTGTTCAACGCGGCGAACGAGCAGGCCGTGCTCGCCTTCCACGCCGGCCGCATCGGTTATCTCGACATCGTGGATGTCATCGAGTCCGTCCTCGACGGTCACTCACCGCAGGAGGCCACGGTGACCCTGAGTGCCGTTCTCGATGCCGAGCGCTGGGCCCGAGAGGCCGCCGACAAGGTCATCGTGGCGCGGGCGAACGACTAGGGCTTCTTGCCAGGGCCCTTGCCCGGCTTCGCGTCCTTCGGCTTCTGTTGCTGTTCCAGCTGCTGCTGTTCGCTGAGCTGTGCCGCGATGGCCGCTTCAAGGTCGCTTCGCACGAGCGCTATCGCCGCCGAGATGCTCGCGTAGCGAGCCTCGCTCACGGTGCCGCGGGCCTTGGCGTCCTTGAGGCTGGCAGCGAGTTCGTCTAGCCGAGTGAGGGAAACGCTGGACTGGTCGGCCGCCGCGCCCTCGGCCACGGCGAGCACCTGCTCCTGGAACGGCCGCGCGGTCTTCGCCGAATAATCCGTGGATGCTGTGTTCTGGGCGGAACACGATGTCAGGCCGAAGGCCAGCACGGCGACGACGATGATGGATGTCGAGCGCATTCTCATGGGGTCACCGCCTTCTCGAGCTGCTTCAGGTGGTTGCCCAGCTCGCCCGGGACCGCGGGGTAGGTGATCGAGGTCTGCGTCGCGTGCGGGGAGGGAGCGCGGGAGGTGACGATCCACACGCCGATGGCAGCGGCGATCGCGATGAGGATGCCCGCGATCGCGACGCCGGCCAACGCCATCCGGTTTCGTCGCGTTCGCGGCTGCGCGACTGGACTCGGGTAGCGCAACGTCGGCTCGAGCACCTCCGGCCCGACGGCGATCTCGCGCAACCGCGCGGCCGCGGTGAGGGCGTCGACGCGCTCCGCCGGTTCGCGAGCGGTCATCGAGCGAAGCAGCGACTCCCATTCCGGTCCGAAGCCGGTGGGAATCGGCGGGTCGCTCGAGAGTCGCGCCGCAACGGATTCCAGGGCCGAGCCGGGAAAGGACTTCTCGCCGGTGAGGCACTCGATGAGCACGAGTCCGAGCGAGTAGACGTCGCTCGCGCCGGACAGCGCGGTGCCCGCCGCCTGTTCCGGGCTGAGGTAGTTCGCGGTTCCGAGCACAGAACCGGTGGCTGTGATCCGAGTGCCGTCCACGATGCGGGCGATCCCGAAGTCCGCGAGCATGGCGCGCGGGCCCGTGGCTTCACCCTCTGCCTCGGGCAGCAGGATGTTTCCGGGCTTCACGTCGCGGTGCACGACTCCTCGGGCGTGCACGTAGGCGAGCGCTTCGGCAACGTCCGCACCCACAAGCGCGGCGGTGCGCGGGGGGAGTGGGCCGCGACCCAGTCGGTCCCGCAGGTCTCGCCCGGCCACGTACTGCATGACGATGAACGCCTGACCGTGCTCGCCAGCGCCGTCATCGGCGACCGCGTCGAACAGCGTGACGAGTGCGAAGTGATCGAGGCGGGCGATCAGCCGGATCTCGTCGCGCTGGCGTCGCACATCGTCGCCGTCGGCGAGATCGTCTCTGAACACCTTGATCGCCACCGTGCGGCCGAGCGCCTCATCGGTCGCCCGATACACGGTGGCCATGCCGCCGCGACCGATCAGCTCTTCCAGGCGATAGCGGTCGGCGAGGAGCGCGCCGACCTGTGCCAGTCGGCCCGCGCCGTCCCCCGCGATGTCGATGCTCATCCCGGGCGATCCTACCGGTCGGCTATGGGAGAACACCGAGCGCGCGTCCAGCTTGCTCGCGTCGCGGCCCGGCTATCCTTGGCGCGTGGAAACCGTGCTGCTCTATGTTCTCGGCATCCTGATCGTTGCGATCGGGTTCGTCGTGTCGATCGGGCTGCACGAACTCGGCCATCTCAGCTTCGCCAAACTGTTCAAGGTGCGGGTCGGGCAGTACATGATCGGATTCGGTCCGACGCTGTTCTCCCGCACGAAGGGCGAGACGGAGTACGGCATCAAGGCCATTCCGCTCGGGGGATACATCTCGATGGCGGGCATGTACCCGCCGGCCAAGCCCGGCGAGCCGGCGCGGATGTCGGGCACAGACACCTTTGCCGTGCAGGGTGACGAACAGCAGGGTTCGAACCGGGGCAGGGCAGCGAGCACCGGGATCATGCAGACCCTCGTGCAGGATGCTCGCACGGCCAGCGAAAAGGCCGTCCCGGTTGACGACGAGAACCGCTCCTTCTATCGCCTCCCCATCTGGAAGCGCATCGTGATCATGCTCGCGGGCCCGTTCATGAACCTGGTCATCGCAGTCGTGCTGTTCGCCGTCGTGCTGTGCGGCTTCGGCATCCAGTCCGTGAGCACCACCATCGGCAGCGTCTCCACCTGCGTGGTTGCCGCGACGTCCACATCGCAGAAGTGCACCGATGAGACTCCGAAGGCGCCGGGGGCTCTCGCCGGGATCAGGCCGGGCGACACCATTGTGAGCATTGATGGAACGCCGATCGACAGCTGGGCCCAGGCGACCGCGATCATCCAGAAGTCGCCGAACCAGCAGCTGACCATCGTCGTGAACCGCGACGGCACGAAGAAGACGCTCACCGCGACCCCGCAGCTCACCGAGCGCTACCGGTACAACGCCGACGGCTCGGTGAAGAAGGACTCGAGCGGCAACTCGCTCACCGAGAAGGTGGGCATGCTCGGCATCACGGCCGCATACGAGCTGCAGCGCCAGCCCGTGACGGCCGTGCTGCCCGCGGTCGGAAAGAACATCGCCCAGGTGACCCACGTCATCCTGAACCTGCCGCAGCGGCTCATCGACGTGGCGAAGGCCGCGTTCGGCAGCGAGAAGCGCGACCCGAACGGCCCGATCAGCGTCGTCGGCATCGGGCGGATGGCCGGCGAGGTCACGAGCGTCAACACGGTGCCCTTCGTCGACCGGATGTCGTACCTCGTCGGCCTGATCGGCTCCGTCAACGTGGCGCTTCTGGTATTGAACCTCGTGCCGCTGCTGCCGCTCGACGGCGGCCACGTCGCGGGCGCCCTGTGGGAGGGCATCCGGCGGTTCTTCGCCAAGCTTTTCGGTCGCAGAGACCCGGGCCCGGTGGACATCGCGAAGCTTGTGCCGCTGACCCTCGTGGTGGTGCTCGTGCTCGGAGCCATGAGCGTGCTGCTCATGTACGCCGACATCGTGAAGCCGATCACGGTCTTCTAACCGCTTGAGCGTGTCGAAGCGAGATTGCCGTTCGACGGCCTCAGCGACCTAGCAGCGCGCGCGCCTAGACTCGTATCGTGCCAGCGATCAACCTTGGAATGCCCGCGTCGCCCGAGACGCTCGCCCCTCGGCGCAGGTCGCGTCAGATCTCCGTCGGCAAGGTCAAGGTGGGCGGAGACGCGCCCGTGAGCGTGCAGTCGATGACGACCACCCAGACCACAGACATCAACGCGACCCTGCAGCAGATCGCCGAGTTGACGGCATCCGGATGCGACATCGTGCGCGTCGCAGTGCCGCACCAGGACGATGCGGATGCGCTGAAGATCATCGCGGCGAAGAGCCAGCTTCCGGTCATCGCCGACATCCACTTCCAACCCCGCTACGTCTTCACCGCGATCGACGCGGGCGTCGGCGCCGTTCGGGTGAACCCCGGCAACATCCGCAGGTTCGACGACCAGGTCGGTGCGATCGCCGCCGCCGCGAAGGCCGCCGGGGTCTCGATCCGCATCGGCGTGAATGCCGGCTCGCTCGAGCCGAGCCTGCTGCAGAAGTACGGCAGAGCCACCCCCGAGGCGCTCGTCGAGAGCGCCGTCTGGGAGGCGAGCCTCTTCGAGGAGCACGACTTTCACGACTTCAAGATCTCGGTCAAGCACAACGACCCGGTGACCATGGTCAAGGCCTATCGCCTGCTCGCCGAACGCGGCGACTGGCCGTTGCACCTCGGCGTGACCGAAGCCGGCCCCGCGTTCCAGGGGACCATCAAGTCCGCGACGGCGTTCGGCATCCTGCTGTCTGAAGGCATCGGCGACACGATCCGTGTCTCGCTCTCGGCTCCTCCGGTCGAGGAGGTCAAGGTCGGGCTGCAGATACTGCAGTCGCTCGGGTTGCGCGAACGCCGGCTCGAGATTGTCTCCTGCCCGAGCTGCGGTCGCGCTCAGGTCGATGTCTACAAGCTCGCAAACGAGGTGACCGACGGTCTCGAGGGACTCACCGTTCCCTTGCGCGTCGCGGTGATGGGCTGCGTCGTCAACGGCCCGGGGGAGGCGCGCGAGGCCGACCTCGGAGTCGCGAGCGGCAACGGTAAGGGCCAGATCTTCGTGCGGGGCGAGGTCATCAAGACGGTGCCGGAGTCGGAGATCGTCGCGACTCTCATCGAGGAGGCCGGGAGGCTCGCCGCGGCGATGCCCGCGAGTGCCGTCGGCCCCGTGCAGGTCGTCACCGCCTGACGCACGGTCGTCTCTCCGCCCCACAACTGGGGTCGTCATCGGGACTCTTTGTACCCCGGAACAGGGTGCATGCCCCTGTTGGTGCCCGATAGAGTCTTAGCAGCAAGGGCATTAGCCAATGAAATGTACCCCATTTTGGCGGGTACTTCGTGACTTCCCTGCGATGCATCGCGTCCGCCGCTGCCTTTCGGGTAGGCAGCGGCGGAGCGCGGCGGGCGGGGAAGGCCCGCGGCTCCGTTTCGAGCCCCCCTCGAGGGAACCGCGGGTCGCCACCCCCGGCCTCGATTCGCGGCCGCGAGAGGCGCCGACGCTCCAAAGCTAAAGTAGCTGTGTGCCCACTCGACTCTCGCAACTCTTTGTCCGCACCCTTCGCGAAGACCCCGCTGACGCCGAGGTGGTCAGCCACCGCCTGCTCGTGCGCGCCGGGTACATCCGCAGGCAGAGCGCCGGAGTATTCGCCTGGTTGCCGCTCGGACTGCGGGTTCGTCGCAAGATCGAGGCGATCATCCGCGAAGAAATGGCGGCCGCGGGCTCGCAGGAGGTGCACTTTCCGGCGCTCATGCCGCGCGAACCCTACGACGCGACCGGGCGCTGGGACGAGTACGGCGACCTGCTGTTCCGACTGCGCGACCGCAAGGACGCCGACTACCTGCTCGCGCCCACCCACGAGGAGGCCTTCACGCTCCTGGTCAAGGACCTCTACAACTCGTACAAAGACCTGCCACTGTCGATCTACCAGATCCAGGACAAGTACCGAGACGAGGCACGTCCGCGCGCCGGCCTCCTGCGCGGTCGCGAGTTCTCGATGAAGGACGCCTATTCCTTCGACTACACGGATGCCGGGCTCGAGATCAGCTACCAGGCGCAGCGCGACGCCTACGAGCGAATCTTCCAGCGACTCGGCCTCGAGTACGCGATTGTTCAGGCGGACGCCGGTGCGATGGGCGGATCGCGCAGCGAGGAGTTCCTGCACCCGACCCCCATCGGCGAAGACAGCTTCGTGCGCTCCGCCGGTGGATACGCCGCAAACGTCGAGGCCTTCCACACGGAGGCGCCTCCCGCCCGTTCCTTCGAGAAGCTCACGCCCGTCGAGGTTCTCGACACCCCAGACTCGCCCACGATCGAGACGCTCGTGGCGGTGGCGAACGAGAAGCATCCGCGCCCGGACGGTCGCGCCTGGACGGCCGCAGACACGCTCAAGAACGTCGTCCTCGCCGTCACCGCACTCGACGGCACCCGCGAGGTCGTCGTCGTGGGTCTCCCGGGCGACCGTGAGGTCGACCTGAAGCGCGCCGAGGTCGCCTTCGCTCCCGGTGAGGTCGAGGCTGCTGGCGACGCCGACTTCGCGAAGCATCCCGGTCTCGTCAAGGGCTACATCGGTCCGTGGAGTGCGGCCGGTGCGGTGCTCGGCGACGGTTCGACAACCGGCATCCGGTATCTCGTCGACCCCAGGGTGTCCGAGGGCTCGGGGTGGATCACCGGTGCCAACGAGCATGGCAGGCACGCCTTCGGGCTCGTCGCCGGTCGCGATTTCCAGGCGGACGGAATCGTCGAGGTGGCGAACGTGCGCGCGGGAGACCCCGCTCCGGATGGTTCGGGGCCGGTCGAGATCGCTCGTGGCATGGAGATCGGCCACGTGTTCCAGCTCGGCCGCAAGTATGCCGAGGTGCTCGGCCTCAAGGTGCTCGACGAGAACGGCAAGCTCGTCACGGTGACAATGGGCTCCTACGGCATCGGCGTGACGCGCATCATGGCGGTCATCGCGGAGTCGAACAACGACGAGCGCGGTCTCATCTGGCCCCGCAACGTGAGCCCGTTCGATGTGCATGTCATCGCGGCGACGAAGGAAGACGCGGTCTACGACGCCGCGGAGAAGCTCGTCACCGAGCTCGAGGCCACGGGCGCCGATGTGCTGTTCGACGATCGTCGCAAGGTCTCTCCGGGCGTCAAGTTCGGGGATGCGGAGCTGATCGGCGTGCCCATCATCGTGATCGTCGGCAAAGCGGTCGCCGAGGGCACGGTCGAGCTCTGGGACCGGCGCACGGGCACGAAGACTCCCGTGTCCGTCGATGCCGTGGTCTCGGAGTACAGCGCCCTGCGCTAGCGAGTGCTCAACGGCGTCCCGAAGGGGCTCGATCGAGCCCGATCCGATGGTGCGCGCCGCCACGACGACTCGGGTACCTTAGGAGGATGGCCGGGGCGCGATCCGCTCCGGCACGACGACGTGAATAGTGGAGGCCCTCAGTGGACATCGATCTGAGCGTGCTGCGTCTCATGGAACGCGAGCGCGAAATTCCCTTCGAGGAACTGGTCGTGATCATCGAGCAGGCGAT
>Ga0134125_10008094_pt1 | contig 11858 bp, 6 predicted proteins | sample KB31751_FD_96464 | JGI IMG/M metagenome (GOLD analysis project Ga0134125, IMG submission 96464) | Terrestrial soil microbial communities with excess Nitrogen fertilizer from Kellogg Biological Station, Michigan, USA - KB3-175-1 | ecosystem: Environmental > Terrestrial > Soil > Unclassified ... | reverse complement strand
TGATCGGCAACCATCGCGAAACTGCCTGCCCGCGGTGCGGCTGTCCCATTCGCGTCGGCATCCCGACCGCCGGCGAACGCCCCGGCTTCTACGCCGATATTCCCTGCCCCAACTGCGGCTACCGCACCAACCTCGGCGACGCCCGCGAGATCAACGGCGATCGCCTGCTCGTCGATAAAAACGTCTACCAGTTGCGGCGGCCGCGGCGCTGGGAAGTCGCGGTGTTTCGCTGCCCGGCGGATCTCGCCAAGCCGTACGTCAAGCGCGTCATCGGCCTTCCGAATGAAGAAATCAGCATCCGCGACGGCGACGTGTTCGCCAATGGGGAACTGCTTCGCAAGTCGCTGCGCGAGGTCCGCGAGACCTGCATTCCGGTGCTCGACATGGCATATATTCCGAATCCCGGCGGCTGGAGTCGCCGCTGGTACGTCTATCCCGCGGAGGCGGATGCCCGCTTGCCGCGCGGCGCCGAGCCGCAACCCGCCGACGAAACGATTCTTCAGAACGGCTCGCTCGTGCTGGACGCCTCCGCCGCCTCGCAGCAGGAAGTCCGCATCGAGTATCGTCACGTGAATTTGGACGAGAACCGCGAAGAGCCCGTCAACTCCAGCAACAGCTATGATGGCGGCGTTCGCCGCGAGAGCAACGTCTACCCCGTTCACGATTTCTACTTTCGCTGCGAGGTGGAAGTCGGAGCGGCGAACCCCGGCAGCAGCCTGGCGTGCCGGCTGTTCGATGGCCGCGACGCTATTGCCGTCGAGATTACGGTGGGCGATCGCAAATCGGGGCAAGTGCGGTTGGTCCACGACAAGCTCGGCGTGATCTCGTCGGCGAAGGCGGCACTGGAACCGGGGAACACTTACAACATGGAATTCGCGTTCGTGGATCGCCGGGCCACCTTCGCTATCGACGGCAAGGTGGTGACGGCGCCCTCCGATTTGCCGGTGGAGGCGAAGCGGGGGGAAGCGAAGCGGCCGCTGCAAATCGGCGCCCGCGGCTGCCGCGTCGTCGTGAGGAAGATTCTCCTCGGCCGCGACATTCACTACACGCAGGCCGGCAAGCACGGCACCCGCATTCCGGCGAAACTCGGCCCGACGGAGTACTTCATGCTCGGCGACAACAGCGGCAACTCCCAGGATAGCCGCGAATGGCCCGAACCGGGCGTGCCGGAAGCCGACTTCATCGGTAAACCATTCCTGGTGCATCAACCGCTGCGCCTGGGCGGCGTGAGCATGGGCGGCCGCGACCGGAATTACCAAACCCTCGACTGGTCGCGATTGCGCTGGCTGCATTGAAGCTTAGCCGCGACCCAACGGGGAGCGCGGAGCTTCGCGCTCCCCGTTGGGTCGCGGCTAATCGGGAAGCGCAATATGGCTGCTCGAGCTGCGAATAAACGATAACGCCCTTTGTTGGAACTTATTCCATGACAGCGATCGCCGACCCCCTGGCCGCCGACGACAAGAAAAAGAAGCCAGCGCACCCGCCGGATCGCACCCGCGAATCGATCGAAACCATCGTCTTCGTCGTCGTCCTCGTCCTCTTGCTCAAGCTGTTCGTCACCGAGGCGTTCGTCATTCCCACCGGGTCGATGGCCGAGACGCTGTACGGCTATCAGAAGATCGTGACCTGCCCGAAGTGCGGCTTCGAATATCCGGTGAATTCCAACGACGAAGTGGAAGGGGCCCAAATCGGCAACGGGCAACGCCAGCCCGCTTTCATGACCGGGGCCACCTGCCCGAACTGCCGCTACACCGTTCATTTCCAGAAGCAGTTCGACGCCAACGGCAACCTCGTTGCCGTCGATTCGCCGTCGAACCGCACCGGCGACCGCGTGCTCGTCCTCAAACCGATTTACCACTTGAAGGAACCGAACCGCGGCGATGTCGTCGTCTTCAAGTACCCGAAGAGCCCGCAGGAGCGCTTCATCGCCCAGAACTACATCAAGCGGGCGATGGCCTTCGGCGGCGAGACGCTCGCCATCCTCCACGGCGACCTGTACGTCACGCGCAAGCTGGAATACCGCGCGGACGCCGTCGGTCCGGACGGCTTCCCCCTCTACCGACGCCCGGAGAATCCACTCGATCTCTGGGAAGTCGAGTACATGTACAAGAACAATCAGCAGGCGGTCGATCTGTTCAATAAGTCGCGGGCCGATCAGTTCCCCGATGGGAAAAGTGGGTTCGAGATCGTTCGCAAGGGGGTCGACCAACTTCTCGCGGATCGCCGCATCGTCTGGGACAACGACAAGCAACCGAAGGAACTGGCGGGGAAGGCGTTGCCGCGCTGGTACGCCCCGGCCGGTTCCGAACCGCAGTGGAGCGCCGACAATTCCGCCCTTCCCATGACTTTCACGCACTCCGGCGACACCCTCGGCTGGGTCCGCTATCGCCACCTGATCTTCCCGTGGGATCACCCGGAAACGGCGAATACCGAAGAACCGCAACTCATCGACAACATGCTCGGCTACAACTCGGAGATCTCGCAGACGGTCGATCCGCGCAACGGCGGCGAGATGGCCCCCCACTCGGGAGGCTATGAGAAAGAATGGGTCGGGGACCTCATCCTCGAATGCGAGGCCGTGCTCGGAAACAACGCCGAGATCGTCCTGGAACTTTCCAAGGGGTTGAACCGCTTCCAGGCCACGTTCGCCAACGGCGTCGTGAAGCTGAGTTCCACCGGCCCCGGGGCCCGCGAGTTCGCCAGCCGCCCCTGTAAGGTCAAGGCTTCCGGCACTTACAAACTGCGCTTCGCCAACGTCGATGCCCGCCTGCAGGTGTGGGTGGACAACCATCACATCGACTTCGGCGCCGAGGGCGACTACCTTCCCGGCTCCACGGTTCCAGCCGATTCGAACGCGAACCCGTGGACCAAGGAGAACGACATCGACGCCCCGGCCAGCATCGGGGCCAAGGGGGATGCGTCGGTACGGGCGATCAAACTGCACCGCGATATCTTCTACACGGAGGGCCCGTCGGGGGCTTACATTTATTACGTGCAGCCGGGGCACTACATGTGCATGGGGGACAACAGCGCCCAGAGTTCCGATAGCCGCATGTGGGGGGCGGTGCCGGAACGGCTCATGCTCGGTCAGGCCGTGTTTGTCTTCTGGCCGTCGTGGTTGACGCCGCCCAACCGCATCGGCCTCATCAAGTGAAATCAAGCCCACCTGTGGCAACGGGTGGGCTTCTTGGACTTCTGTATGCGAACGGGTGAGATTCAAATCCGCGTCCGCTATGCGGAGACCGACCGCATGGGCCTGTTGCACCATGCCAACTACCTGGTCTATTTCGAACAGGCCCGCACCGAATTGCTCCGCGATACCGGCCGTTCCTACAAGGACCTCGAAGACGCCGGCTTCTATCTCGTGCTGGCGAAGGTGGAAGTCAAGTATAAGTTGCCGGCCCACTACGACGACGTGCTGACGATTCGCACCACCGTGACGCGGACGAGCCCGATCCGCCTGGAGCACAAGTACGAGGTGCTGCGCGACGGCGCGCTCTTGGCCGAGGGGCTCACCACGCTGGCCTGCGTTGATGCAGCCGGCAAATTGCAGCCGATGCCCGACTGGCTCGTTACCGCGTAATCTATGGCAAACCGGGTGCCTGCGGTTCCCCTGGCCTGGAAGAACCTCACCCATGACCGGGTGCGGTTCGCTCTTTTCTCGTCGGGCATCGCCTTCGCCGTCGTGCTCATGGCCGTGCAACTCGGCATCATGCACGCAATGCTCGATTCCAACACCGTCGTCTTCTCGCATCTGAATGCCGACCTGGTGCTGATCAACCCGGCGCGGCCATCGCTCTTGTTCCGCCAGACGTTCAGCCGGGCCCGTTTGGATCAGGCGCTCGGCGTACCCGGCGTCGCCTCGGCCCAGGCCATTTACGTCGACCACGATCTCGGCCATCTGCGGAATACCAACGCCGACCCGAAGCTGCGGGGCAAATCGCGGCGTCTCCGCGTCATCGGTCTCGACCCCGGCGGCCGCGCCATCGACTTGCCCAACCTCGACCCCGGTTCGTGGGAAAAGCTGCGGACCCCAAATACGGCACTCTACGATCGCAAGAGCCGGCCCGCGGAACAACCGCACACGCCCGGCGAAACCGCCTTCGGACCCTTCACACCGGGAATCAAAACCGAACTCTCCGGCCGCGAAATCACCCTCGTCGGCGGCTTCGATCTCGGCTTCGATTTCGGCACCGACGGCACCATCGTTCTCAACGAAAACACCTTTGCCCGCATCCTCCGCGAGCCGTACACCACTGGCGACCCGCTCGACGACGTCGATCTCGGCGTGGTGCGACTCAAGCCAGGAGCCGACGTGCGCGAAGTGCAGAAGCAACTGCGGCAAGCCATCGGCCGCGACGGCGATGTCGCCGTGCTTACCAAGGAGCAGGCCGTTTCGCGGGAACGCAACTTCTGGTGGACGAGCACGCCGATCGGCTTCGCCTTCGGCGCCGGCGTCGTCCTCGGCTTCGTCGTCGGCATCGTCATCTGCTATCAGATTCTTTCGAGCGATGTCGCCGATCACGTCTCCGAGTACGCCACCCTCAAGGCGATCGGCTACCCCAATCGCTACCTCAGTATCGTCGTGCTTCAAGAATCGTTCATCCTGGCGCTGGCCGGGTTCATCCCCGGCGCCGCCGTCAGTTATGGGGCTTATGCCTATCTCACGGCGATCTCGTCGATGCCGCTGGCACTGACCCCCAGCCGCGCCGGGCTGGTGCTGGCGCTGACCGTGGTGATGTGCATGGCCTCGGGCCTGCTCGCGATTCGCAAGGTGAAAAAGGTCGACCCCGCCGAAGTGTTCTGAAACGCTCAGCCATCGTCGTTGATCAGGTCGATGAGTTGCCGCATCCGGCCGATCATGTGCCGGTCGAAGCGGAACTTCAAGCGCGGCATCGCCATCAAGGTGGGCTCGTTCGCCTCTTCCGGCAAGGCGTCGGTCTGCTCGAAGCGGCCGCCGGCGAGGATGTCCTCGAAGGATTCGCCGATCCGATGCATCAGGGTGGTGCTGAGCCGCGCCTGCAAGCGCATGACGAGATCGCCGCGCACGTAGCGCATCGAATGGTAGACGCGATAGAAGCCGGTGACGGTTTGCACGGCGTCTTCGATGGAATCGGTGACCTTGTAGAGGGCGCGATCGGCCGGTGAGATGTAGCCGCGCTGGAACAGTTCGGTTTCGATGAAGCGCTGCCAGGCGGTCCAATAAGTGCCGCCGGGTTCGTCCACCAGCACGATGGGGAAGATGTGCGACTTGCCGGTTTGAATCAGCGTCAGCGCTTCAAAGGCCTCATCGTGGGTGCCGAATCCACCCGGGAATAGGGCGACGGCATCCGATTCCTTGATGAACATCAGCTTGCGCGTGAAGAAGTAGCGCAGCGTCATCAGCTTCGGATCGCCTTGCACGATCGGGTTGGCGGACTGTTCGAACGGAAGCAGGATGTTGAGGCCGAAGCTATTGTCGCGGCCGGCGCCGAGATGGCCGGCTTCCATGATGCCGCTGCCGGCCCCGGTAATGACCATCCAGCCGGCGTCGGCGATGCGGCGCGCGAACGTCTCGGCGGCCTGGAATGCCGGGTGGTTGGGCTTGGTCCGCGCTGAGCCAAAGACGGTGACCTTGCGCGTGCCGCGATATCCGGCGAAAACCTTGAGGCAGTAGCGAAGTTCCTTGAGGGCGGTGGCCAGCATTTTCACGTCGCCGAGGCCGGCGCGATCGCTCACCAGCTTGTCCGCCGTTTCCTGGATTTGCCGAGCGAAATACTCAAGCGTATGGGGCGGCGAGTGGCGCCCCGCGGCGTGATCGACGTGTTCTGCGTGATCCGGTTCCGTCAGGGCGTCGAACGGCGTCTTCGGCGTGTGATCGAGTGACATCGAACCCGCAACTCCTATCGATTACCGCAACGATGCCGGGATGTCCACGATCGCCCTTTCCCGAATCTCGCACCGCAAGTCTGTCATTATCCGTGAGAACGATTGAAGAGACAAGGCGTCTTGCCGGCGATCCGACACTTGGCAACGCGGTTTGGCGTTGTCGCGCTCGGTGTTCTCCGATTACCATTCGCCTCCTACGAGGAGGTGTGCGATGGTTCGACGCATTGCGATAGCGGCCGCTCTTGTCGTCGGCTGCTGGATGGTGGCTCATGCGGACGACGCACCGCGCGTCGCGCGGGCCACTCATACCGTTACCGCGAAGCCGGCGAAAGCGGAGACTTCCCCCGAGATTCTCCGGGCACAGCTGGACGTCAAGAAAGCCCAGGTGAAGCTGGCCGAGATGGCTCTGCGCGGCGCGCGGCTGAAACTGGAGCGCGTTCGCCAGGCGGGCACGACCGACGCCGACGAACGGGCCCAGATCGATGCCGACACGGCCGCCGCTCAACTGGATGTGTACAAGGCTGAACTCCGCGAGACGGAGGTGCGTCTGGAGCAGGCCAAGAAGCGACCGGCCGATGCGAAGGGCGGCGCCGGCAAGGTGGCAGTCTTCAACATGCCCGCCGTCATGCGCGACTACGACAAGGTGAAGTGCCACCTCTACAAGCTGAACAAGTTGAAGGCCGAGAAATCGGTGAAACTGATCCTCATACAAGAGAAAATGACGAAGCTGAAGCAGAAGATCGAAATGACGATGGATGCCGATGCCAAGGAGGCGGGCTCCGCGGAATTTCGGAATCTGGAGCGGAAGTACCAGGATGAAAAGGCCAACGTGGATCGTTTACTGAATAAGGCCGCGGGTGAGATGATTACGAGCCTCTATGACGCGATTAAAACCGTGGTCGATGAGACGGCGGCCGAGAACGGCTATGTCCTCGTGTTGTCGTATCCTGACGCGGCCAATCATAACGAGATGGCGAACCCGGCCATCAAAGAAATGAAGCTAAAGCCACCGGCGGCGCAGCCGTTCTTCGTCGATCGCTCGGTGGACATCACGCAATTGGTGATCAAGAAGTTGAACGCCGATTATCCCCCGGTCGATGCGAGCGGCGAAAAGGTCGACGTGAGCAAACTGCCGATGGCAACGGCAACGCCGCCGGCCATTCGCAAGGACTAAATGAAGCCGGTTAGCCGCGACGCGCCGGGGAGCGCGGTTCAACCAAGTACACCCACCAGGAGCCGGTACATCGCTTCCGGCTCTTCTTCATTTCGCAAGCGCAGGTAAAGGCTCTTCTCGTCTACTGCTTTTACACGGCCGCGGCTCTTGCCCGCCAGTTCGTTCGCCAGCTCGGCATTGCGGTAACTGAATACCAAATCGGGGCCATTGCGATGGATCCCGGCGATCTGCCACTTCACGCACAGCAAGCGAACCTCGGTGGTGCGGAGCAGCCATTCCACCGGTTCGGGGTGTGGGCCGTAGCGGTCGCGGAGTTCCTGGCGGAAGTCGGCGAGGGTGCCGGGCTCGCGGAGGCGGGCCAGGCGGCGATAGACCTCGATGCGGAGTTTCTGGCCGGGGACGTAGTCGCGGGGCAAGAAGGCCGGCCACGGCAAGTCGACGTTCACCTCCACGGCAGCGCGCGGCGGCAGTTGCTTCAAGGCCCGCACGGCGTTTTCCAGTAGCTGGCAATAAAGTTCGTAGCCGATGGCCGCGATATGGCCGCTCTGCTCGCCGCCGAGGATGTTCCCCGCCCCGCGGATTTCCAGGTCGCGCATCGCGATCTTGAACCCCGATCCCAGTTCCGTGAATTCCTCGATGGCCTTGAGGCGTTTTTGCGCCGTCGGCGACAATAGCTTGATCGGATTGACAATCAGGTAGGCATAAGCGCGGGTCTTGGAACGGCCGACCCGGCCGCGCAGTTGGTGCAAATCCGCCAGACCATACATGTCCGCGTCGTCGATGAAAATGGTGTTCGCATTGGGAATGTCGAGGCCGCTCTCGATGATCGTCGTGGCGACGAGGATGTCCGCTTCCTTGCGGACGAACTTCACCATCGCCTTTTCGAGTTCGTCGGCGTGCATCTGGCCATGGCCGATGACGAGTTTCGCATCCGGCACGATCCACTGCACCTTGGCCGCGATGTCGTGGATGTCGTGAACGCGGTTGTGGACGAAGTAAACCTGGCCGCCGCGGTTCATTTCGCGCAGGATCGCGTGTTTGATGAGCTGGTCGTCCCAGCGAATGATCCGCGTTTCCACGGGTTGGCGGTCGGCGGGCGGCGTTTCGAGGTTCGAGATTTCACGGATCCCGAGCAGGGCCGAATGCAGCGTCCGCGGGATCGGCGTCGCCGTCATGGTGAGCACGTGCACCGTGGCCCGCAGGCGTTTGAGCTTCTCCTTGTGTTCGACGCCGAACCGCTGCTCCTCGTCGATAATCACGAGGCCGAGATCCTTGAACTTGACGTCGGCGCTCAAGAGCCGGTGCGTGCCGATGACGACATCGACCTCCCCGTCGGCGACTTTCTTCAAGACTTGCTTCTGCTTGCCGCCGGTTTTGAAGCGGCTGACGACTTCCACGTTGAACGGATATTCCGCGAAGCGCTGCGTGAAGGTGCGGTAATGCTGTTCGGCCAGTACCGTCGTGGGAACGAGAATGGCGACCTGCTTGCCGTTATCGATGGCCTTGAAGGCGGCACGAATGGCGACCTCGGTTTTGCCGTAGCCGACGTCGCCGCAAATGAGCCGATCGGTCGGCTTGGGTTTTTCCAGGTCGGCCTTGGTCTCGACGATGGCGGCCATCTGGTCGGGCGTTTCGACGTAGGGGAAAGCGTCCTCGAATTCGCGCTGCCAGTCGGTATCCGGTGGGAAGGCGTGGCCGGGAACGGCTTGCCGCACCGCTTGCATCTGGATCATCTCGGCGGCCATGTCGCGGACGGCTTCGTCGACGCGATCCTTGCGGCGGCCCCACGACAATCCGCCCAGCTTGGAGAGTTCCGGCTCGGCGTGCGCACCCCCGACATAGCGCTGCACCAGGTCGATCCGCGTTGCCGGAACGTAAAGAAAGACGCCCTCGCGGAACTCCAGGATGAGGTTCTCTTCAAATGCGGAATGCGGAGTGGGGAATGCGGAATCCAGAGAGTCATCCGGATCGTCTTCATTCCGAATTTCGAGTTCCGCATTCCGCGTTTTTTCGAGCATTCTCATGCCGCGGAAGCGGCCGATGCCGTGGTTGACGTGGACGACGTAATCGCCTTCGTTCAAGTCGAGAAAAGTATCGATGGCGCGGGATTCGATCTTGCGGCTGGAGGCGCGGCCGCGCGGCTTCGTCCCCGGCGGCAGCAAATCCTTGTGGAACAGTTCGTGGCTGCCGAGCACCACGATGCCGGCATCGACCAGTCGGAACCCGGCGCGCACGTGGCCGGTCACCAGTTGCAAGCGATGCGATTGCGCCAATTTCCCCGCCGCCAGCACCTCCGTCAAGCGGTGACACTCGGCGTCCGTCTGGCAAACGATGAGTGCCCGGGCATCGTCGCTCGAAGCCACGGCATCGAGTTCATCGCGCACGCGGTGGACGTTGCCGCTGAAGCGTTCGACCGATTCGACGCGCAAATGCACCGACGCTTCCACCGATGGCCGCGGCATCATCGAAATGGCGATCGTCGGGAACTGCATCAAATGCGCGAACGCGCTTTCCGTGGTGAATAGGCCGGAGGAGTCGGCGATCCGTTCGAAGAAGAGCGCGGCGCTTTCCTTGAGGTCACCCGGTTCATAAAGCGCGATCCGCGCTTCTCGTGGCAAATAGTCGGTGAAGAAACCCGTGGGCAGCGCGCTCCGCTCCGCGGACTCCGCGTCGCGGCTAACCTCGAGCAATTGGATGCTTTGCTTGGTTTCCAAACTGCGTTGCGAGCCGGTGGCGAAGGTGCGGATCGATTCGACTTCGTCGCCGAAGAATTCGAGGCGGACGGGATCCGTTGCGTCCGGCGGGAAGATGTCGCAGATGCCGCCGCGGCGACTGAATTCGCCTGGATATTCGACGGCCTCGACGCGCTTGTAGCCGTTGTCGACGAGCCAGCCGGCCAGCGCCGTAGGGTCGACCACTTCGCCGACGGCGAGTTTGCGGCCGCGGCCAGCCAGGGAATCGCGCGCCGGGACCGGTTGCAAGAGTGCGGCCATCGTCGCCACGATCAGCCGCGGCGGTTCCACGGAGAGGATTTGCAGCAGCCGCAACCGCGATGTGGTCGCCGGGTCGAGTTTCCCCTTGTGGGTGGCCGGCGGCCAACTTACCCACGCCTCAAGGATTGCGGGGCGGATGCCGGTGAAACTGGCGAGATCCTCGACGAAAGACGGCAAGTCGGCGGCGCCGGGCACGACCGCGAGCAGCGCATTCGGCGCGTCGGCGGCCAAAGCGGCGACGGCCAGCGCCGCCGCGGAGCCCCAGGCGCCGTCGATGGTGCCGCTCTGCCCGGCGTCCAACGCCGCGCGCAGCGCAGCCCATCCCTCGGCAGCATGAATCTGCCCAGGCAGCGCCAGCAAGCCGTCAATCGACTCTGGGCCTGAAATTCCCTTTGCTCCAGCATCCGGTACGCCGTCGTGCCGAATCAGTCCATAGCTTATCTTCTTGCGATCGATATTTCGAGCCGGGAGTATGAGTGGTCGCTCAAATCCCGGCTCGCCAGGAAGAATCGCCATGCGGCGGCTAATTCGATGGATCGTCTGGATCGCGTTGCGAGTGATTCTCGCCCAGCGCTACCGCCTGAAGTTGAACGGACTCGCCGAGGTGCTCAAGCGCCCCGGGCCGTATCTCATCCTGCCGAACCATCCGGCTTATGCCGACCCGCCGAACCTGCTAGCGCGCCTCTTTCCGTACTTCAAAATGCGGCCGGTCTTCTTGGAAACCAACTTCCAGAACTCGGTGATGGCCCCGTTCGCGTGGATCCTGCGCGGCATTCGCGTACCGGATACCGACAAGGCCAGCGCCGAAGCGCGGCAACGGGCCGAGGCCGCCGCACAAGCTGTAGTGGCGGCACTCCAGGCCGGGGAAAACGTGATCGTGTGGCCGAGCGGGCGACTCAGCCGCGATGGGAAGGAGCATCTCGGCGGGGCCCGCACCGTCGCCGACGTGCTCGCCGCCGTGCCGAGCGCGACCGCGGTTTTGGTTCGCACGCGCGGGCTGTGGGGAAGCATGACCAGCTACGCTGCCACCAGCGAACGCAAACTTCCCGTCCTGAAGGTGATCGTCCGCGGCTTGTTGCTCTGGCTGGCCAACTTGCTCGTCTTGGCGCCGCGACGGAACGTCTCTGTTACACTTCAAGCCTTCGAAGCCGATGAGCGGCCCGAACCGACGCGGGAAGCCGTCAACCGCTGGCTCGAAGACTGGTACAACGCGGACCTGCACGGCGGCGTCGAAACGCCCACCTATGTGCCGCATCACTTTCTCTTCGGACCATCCACCATCGAATTCCCGCAGCGGCCAGCGGAAGCCGAAGTCGACGTTTCCAAGGTCAAACCCGCCACCAAGCAAGCCGTGGCGCAATTCATTGAAGAGAAGATCAAGCGGCCGCTCGATGCCAGTGAGAACGCGGCAGCCACCACATTCGCGCAACTTGGCATGGACAGCCTCGATGCCATGGAAGTCTCGCTGCAGGTGGAACAGCGGTTCGGCTTTAGCGGGGAATCGGTGCCGACAACGATCGGCCAGTTGTGGGCGTTGGCCGAAGGAATCGGGGAGAAGGCCGCCCCACAGCCGCCGCCACCCGGCTGGTTCGATCCGCCTTCGGATTTGAGCCCGCTGGTCATCGATGGCGCCACGATTCCCGCGGCGATCTTGAACCGCGCCCGCCATCAACTGCGCGACGTGATCGTCGCCGACGACCGGGCCGGCGGCGTCACTTACGAAAAAGCCATCGTGGGCGCGTGGGCCATGACTCCTCGCTTTCGTGCCATCGCGGCGACGAACGTCGGCCTGATGATGCCGGCTTCCGTAGCCGGCGATCTTG
>Ga0134125_10008093_pt1 | contig 11858 bp, 8 predicted proteins | sample KB31751_FD_96464 | JGI IMG/M metagenome (GOLD analysis project Ga0134125, IMG submission 96464) | Terrestrial soil microbial communities with excess Nitrogen fertilizer from Kellogg Biological Station, Michigan, USA - KB3-175-1 | ecosystem: Environmental > Terrestrial > Soil > Unclassified ... | reverse complement strand
ATTGGGCGAGCATAAAGCAATCCGCCACAATCAATTCAACGAATATGTTTTTAATGAAGTCATTCCTTTTATAAAAAACAGCACTTCGTCTGAAACGCCGATAATCGCTTGTGGCGCGAGCTTCGGCGCTTTGCATGCGATGAATTTGTTTTTGAAAAAGCCGGATATTATTAATGGAGTGATTGCGATGAGCGGCGTTTATGATTTGCATGAATACAGCAAAGGTCATGATGATGAACAGGTTTATTATAATTCGCCCATGAATTATATGCCGAATCTTACAGATGAATTTTATCTCAATAACATTCGCAAAAGCAATCACATTCACATTCTCTCCGGCAGCGGCGATTTCGAAGACCCGCAGGCAGCAAGAAATTTTGCCGGTGTGTTATACAATAAAGGAATTAATTATGAATTGGATATTTGGGGAAATGATATGAAACATGATTGGCCTACCTGGAGAAAAATGTTGCCGTATTATATTGATTCAAGGTTTTGAATCAAAGCTAACAGGTTTTAAAAACCGCACAGTTTCCAATAACCTCACGGTTTGGAAAACCCGGGAGGTTTTTGTAGGTATTTCGTAGATTTATAAAAAATTCACCATGGAGGATTTACTAAATAGAATCACTTCTAATCCGGATATTTCTTTTGGAAAGCCTGTAATAAGAGGAACTAGAATGGCAGTAGTATTTCTCATGGAACATTTGGCTGCCGGCGATTCTTATGAAGATATTTTGAAAGCATTTCCGTTTTTGGAGAAGGACGATATTTTAGCGTGTCTGCAATATGCGACACAATTATTGGAGAAAAATGCGATTCCCCAAAAAATTAATTTACCTGCTTCATGACTTTTCTTGTAGATGTGAATCTTCCCGGGTTTTTATGGCGTTACCAAACGCACAAGTTCCTCTTTGTATCAGACATTAACAAAAAGGAGTCCGACACAGAAATATGGAGATTAGCGACAAATTCTGACCATATCATTTTAATACGGGATATGGATTTTTATTATAAAGCAAAGCAATCCATTGACTTTCCTAAAATAATAATTTTTCGTTTTGGCAATATGAAACTAAGAGAAATGCATGCTTACTTTGATGAGTACTTGAATGATATCTGTGATTTGATTCAAAAAAATAAATTAATTTTTGCATGGAAAAATGAGCTTGAAGTCATTTATTAACAATTGGATTTTCTCATGTTTCTTGGCGTAAAGCAATAACAAAAAGCAAAAACTTCTTTCCGCCGTTTCCAAATTTCTTTTCCCTTCTCACTATTTTGTAAATTTACCGGATGGAAAAAAAATTATTTCTGCTTGATGCCATGGCATTAATTTATCGTTCGTATTATGCATTGATTCGAAGCCCGATAATTACTACAAAAGGGAAAAACACCAATGCACAATATGGATTTACCAGCACTTTGGTTGACCTGATAAAAAAAGAAAATCCTACTCACCTTGCAGTGGCTTTTGATACGGTTGCACCGACAGAAAGGCATACTGATTTTGCCGCCTACAAAGCGCAAAGGCAGGAAGCTCCGGAGGATTTGGTTGTTTCAATTCCTGATATCAAAAAGATTATCCAGGGATTTAATTTACCTGTTGTGGAATGTGATGGTTATGAAGCGGATGACCTGATTGGCGGTTTGGCACAACAAGCCGAGAAAGACGGCTACGAGGTTTTTATGGTTACGCCGGATAAAGATTTTGGACAATTAGTTACAGAAAATATCAAAATTTATAAACCTGGTTACCAGGGCGGAAAAGTAGAAATTTTGGGTGAAAAAGAAGTATGTGAAAAATGGGGAATCCAAAATGTGAAACAAGTGATTGACATTCTCGGATTGATGGGCGACGCAAGTGATAATATTCCCGGAATTGCGGGCATTGGTGAAAAAACTGCTGCAAAATTATTGGCACAATATGGCACTTTAGAAAATGTATTGGCCGATGCTGAAAATATAAAAGGAGCCCTGGGAGAGAAGATAAGAGCAGGGAAAGAAATGGCGATTTTAAGTAAAAAATTAGCAACGATCATCACTGATGTTCCGTGCAAGTTTCATGAAGAAGATTTCCGGATTAAAGATTATAACATTGAAGCGCTGAAAGACATTTTCACGGAACTGGAATTCAAAACTTTGGGAAAAAGGATTTTGGGTGATGAGTACACTGTTTTTTCAATGGAAAAAACGGTCATTCAAACAGACCTTTTTGGCAATACCACCGAAATCCAGGTAACAAAAACAGAAACCATCCAGGTAAAGGCAAAAGAAGAAAAAGCGCAGGAACAAATGCCCGGGCTTATTGCAGAAAAAAATATCGGCAATACCGAACACAATTATTATCTAATCGAAGGTGAGGAAGAAATCCAGAATTTAGTGAAAAAGTTATTACCGGAAAAAGAAATATCCTTTGATACAGAAACGACCAGTATTGATGGGAATGATGCAGAACTGGTAGGGTTAAGCTTTGCAGTAAAACCTGCTGAAGGATATTATATTCCAATGCCGGCAAACGAAGAAATAACGCGAAATCTTCTTTCACTTTTTAAGCCAATATTTGATGATGAATCCAAACTTTGGATTGGTCAAAATATCAAATACGATTTGCTTGTTTTGAAATGGTATGGAGTTGAATTGAAAGGAAAATTCTTTGATACGATGCTTGCCCATTATGTGATAGAAAGTGAAGGGCGGCGCAATATGGATTTGTTGAGCGCTCAATATCTCGGCTACCTTCCGATTGCTATTGAAGAAATGATTGGCAAAGGAAAAAACCAGGTAACGATGCGCGAAGTGGAGATAGAAAAAGCAAAAGAATATGCGGTGGAAGACGCAGATATCACGCTTCAGTTAAAACACATTTTTACTCCTCATTTAAAAACGAAAGAAGTAGAACGGGTTTTTGAAGAAGTAGAATCTCCGTTATTGAAAGTATTGCTGGATATGGAGTATGAAGGTGTAAATATTGATACTGATTTTTTAAACAGTTATTCAAAAGACCTGGAAGCAGAAGCAAAGAAATCTGAAGAAAGTGTGTATGAACAGGCAGGAATCAGGTTCAACCTGGCATCGCCGAAACAATTGGGCGAAGTGTTGTTTAATAAAATGCAACTGGGCGATAAAATTAAAAAAACAAAAGGCGGCCAGCATTCCACGGGTGAGGATGTATTGCTGAAACTGGCGAAAGAAAATCCGATTGTTGAAGACATTTTGAATTTTCGTGAACTCACCAAATTAAAATCAACTTATGTAGATGCCCTGCCACAACTCATCAACAAAAAAACTTCCCGTGTTCATACCAATTATGCGCAGGCAATTGCAGTGACAGGAAGGCTTAGCAGCATCAATCCCAATCTTCAAAACATCCCTGTAAGAACTGAAAGAGGCCGGGAAATAAGAAAAGCGTTTATACCAAGAAACAGTGATTATCTAATCGTTTCTGCGGATTATTCACAAATAGAATTGCGGATTGTAGCGGCTATAAGTGGCGACCCTGCTATGTCTGAAGCTTTTCGCCTCGCAAAAGATATTCATACAGCGACTGCGGCAAAAGTGTTTGGTGTGGAAGAAAATGAGGTTACAAAAGAAATGCGGTATAAAGCAAAAAGTGTAAACTTCGGAATCATTTATGGTCAGGGCGCTTTTGGCCTTGCGGAAAACCTGGGCATCAGCCGCACGGAAGCAAAAGAGATTATCGAGAATTACAAAAAGCAATTTTTCCGGATTGAAAAATACATGGAAGAGATGAAACAATTCTGCAAGACTAACGGTTATGTACAAACGTTAATGGGAAGAAAACGCTGGCTGAAAGATATCAACTCTTCCAACTTTACGGTTCGTGGTTATGCAGAACGAAACGCGATTAATTCTCCCATCCAGGGCACCGCGGCTGATATGATAAAACTTGCCATGATTGATATTCACCGCGAATTTCAGAAACACAATTTTAAATCAAAAATGATTATGCAGGTGCATGATGAACTGGTGTTTGATGCGCATAAATCAGAAATTGAAACGATAAAACCAATCATCATTGAAGGAATGAAAAACGCCTTGAAATTGCCGAATAATGTTCCGGTAGAAGCAGAAATAGGGGTGGGTGAAAATTGGCTGGAAGCGCACTGACGGATCCAATTCTTGAATTGCCGGAGATTAAGAATACAAACTTTCTTAGAATTTTTTTATAAAAAAAAGGAGCACAATTACGCGCTCCCTTTTATCCCTGGTATTTACATTTTCTTCTTAATTGCCTGTATCGCATCCAGATGTTTTTGAAGGGTAGGAAGTGTCTTAATGACAAAATCTTTGAAATCGGCGTCCTTCATTTTGTCGCCGGCTTTTTTGAAAGCGGCTATATCATCTTTATGATCATTTACCATCATGGAAACATAATCTTTGTCGAATTCGGTTCCTGTTTCTTTACTTAATTTGTCAATGTCTTTTTGCTGCTTTTCTGTAACTGTAGAGGGAAGAGCTACATTCTTTTTTGAAGCAAGATCCTTTAAGTTATCGTTGATTTTTGAGTGATCATCCACCATCATTTTTCCAAAATCCTGGATCGCTTTTGTTGATGAATTTTTTTGAGCGATATTTCCTAATTGCACTTCCATCATCCCACCGGCAGCTGCATCTTTTGCAAAATCCTGTTCATCACTTCCGACAGTCGCTACCGCATTATTATGATTCATGGTGTCATTATGATTCATGGTATCTGTAGTATTCATGTGGTTCATACCAGTATCGGTTGTAGTTGTGGTTGCCGTGCTGTCTGAAGTCGAAGTTTTATTCGAATTGCCATTGCAGGCAGAGAAGATAAGAGCGCCGGCAATTATCGACGCTAAACTGATTTTTTTCATAAAATAATTTTTAAGATTTTTGAATTGATATATAGAAGGTATCAAAATATATTCCATGAATCGGCAGTTATATTTACTGTTAAAGAAATTAACTTCCTATGTTAAGTTGTTGATTTTTTTTACCGATTTGAGAATGAATTGCCCATTTACCACACTTTTGTTCCTCCATTGTGTTCAGCAAACGAACAAATAAGCTCCTTTTTTATTTCTTATTCTCATAATTAATAAGACGTTCTACCGCGTTTTTGAGTGTTTCTTCTTTTTTTGCAAAACAAAAACGCAATACTTTGTTATCAAGTCCTTTTTGATAAAATGCGGACACAGGAATCGTCGCCACGCCTGCTTCTATCGTTAGCCTTTTGGCAAAGTCAATTTCACTTTCATTGCTTAAACCTTTATAAGTGTACAATTGAAAATAACTTCCGTATGAAGGGAAAGGTTTGAACATTGTATGCTCCATCAGATTTTGAAAATAATCTCTTTTGTCCTGTAGAAAATTCCCGAGCCCGAGATATTGATCTTTGTTTTGGATAAAATCCGCAAGTGCGTATTGAAAAGGCGAGTTGGTACAAAAACAATTGTATTGATGTACTTTTAAAAACTCGTTCATGAGCGGTTCCGGTGCAATACAATAGCCTGTTTTCCATCCGGTACAATGATATACTTTGCCAAATGAAAAAGTGACAAAACTTCGTTGAAAAAGGTCCGGATATTTTAAAATACTTTCATGCTTTCTGCCGTCGAAAATAATGTGTTCGTAAACCTCATCGCTCAAAATAAAAATACCGGTTCCTGCCACAATGTTTCTTAATTGTGCAATATCATTTTCATCCAGTATTCTTCCTGTCGGATTGTGGGGAGAATTTAGCATAATCATCTTCGTAGCTGGAGAAATTTTTTCCTTTATTAAATCCCAATCAATTTTATAATCAGGATATACCAGCGGAATTAGCACCGGAATCGCTCCATTTACTTGAATGTTTGGAATGTAACTATCATAAGCCGGTTCCAAAACAATTACTTCATCTCCGGGATTTAAAACCGCGGTGAGCGCTGTATAAATCGCATAAGTGCCGCCGGGCGTGATTGTTATTTCTGTTGCCGGATTTACTTTGTTGTTATATAAAAATTCCACTTTTTCAGCAATCGCTTCTCTCAAAGAAAGCAAACCATTGCGATGCGAATACTGGTTGTGCCCATCTCTCATTGCTTTGCTTACCAAATCAATTAGTTCTTCATTCATTCCAAAATCAGGGGTGCCCTGACCAAGGTTAATGGCTTTGTATTGAGCGGCAAGAGCGCTCATTACTGTGAAGATTGTTTGACCCGTGTTTGGTAATTTGCTTTTTATAGGAGGAGATTCCAAATTGATTTAATTTTTAGAAATCGAAAATAAACAAACCTTTACTGTTTTTATCATCACAAAAAAAGCGATAAGCTATATCTTTGCAACCTTTTAAAAAAATATAAAAATGTATAGAACACATACCTGCGGTGAATTGGGGCTGAAAGATGCCGATAAAGAAGTAAGATTGGCGGGATGGGTACAAACCATCCGTAAATTTGGAAGCATCACTTTTATAGATTTAAGAGACAGGTATGGAATCACGCAATTGCTTTTTAATGAAATGCTAACCGAAGAATTAGACAAAAATCCTCTTGGGAGGGAATTTGTAATCGAAGTGAAAGGGACTGTTTCTGAAAGAAGCAACAAAAATCCAAATATTGCTACCGGTGATATCGAAATAAATGTTTCAGAATATAAAGTGCTGAATAAATCTGCGGTTCCACCATTCACCATTCAGGATGACACTGATGGCGGCGATGATCTTCGCATGAAATACCGTTATCTGGATTTGAGAAGAAATGCGGTGAAAAAAAATATTGAGTTAAGATACGCAGTTGGCCGTGCTACCAGAGACTATTTATATCAGAATAATTTTATTGACATTGAAACGCCGTTTTTAATCAAATCAACGCCTGAGGGTGCACGCGATTTTGTAGTCCCAAGTCGTATGAATCCCGGCGAATTTTATGCGCTTCCACAATCCCCACAAACATTTAAACAGTTGCTGATGGTAAGCGGCTATGACCGCTATTATCAAATCGTAAAATGTTTCCGTGATGAAGATTTGCGTGCAGATCGCCAACCTGAATTTACACAAATAGACTGTGAAATGTCTTTTGTGGAGCAGGAAGATATTTTGCAAATGTTTGAAGGCTTGATAAAATATATTTTTAAAGAAGTAAAAAATATAGACTACACTGAAGCTGTGCAAAGAATGTCGTGGGAAGACGCGATGTGGAATTATGGAAATGACAAACCGGATATCCGCTTCGAAATGAAAGTAAAAAATTTAAAATCCGAAAATGATATCTTCCTTGAAACGCTTAAAAACAGTGACTTTGCTGTGTTTAATGATGCCGAAACCATACTCGCGATTTCTGTTCCCGGTTGCAGCGATTATACCAGGAAACAAACAGATGAACTGGTAGAATGGGTGAAACGACCGCAAATAGGGATGAAAGGTCTCGCTTTTATAAAAGTGAATAATGATGGAACCTTAAAAAGCAGTTTTGATAAATTTTTTAATGAAAGTCAGTTAAAAGAATTTGCTTCTTTCTGCCATTCAAAACCAGGTGATCTGATTTTAATTCTTGCCGGAAAAGAAGAGCGCACCAGGAAAGCCATCAGCGATCTACGTTTGTATATGGCCGATAGATTAAGCTTGCGCAAAGCAGATGAATTCAAACTTTTATGGGTGGTTGATTTTCCATTGTTTGAATACGACGAAGAAAGCAACCGCTGGGTAGCGCGCCATCATCCGTTTACCTCTCCAAAACCGGAAGATATCCAGGTGATGATAAACAACAATCCTTCAATTGAAAATGCAGAAAAATACCTGGAGCATCCTTATTCAAAAATTAAGGCCAATGCATATGACATGGTTTTAAACGGCAATGAAATCGGTGGCGGTTCGATAAGGATCTTCCAAAGAGATTTGCAGGAAAAAATGTTTGCTGCTTTGGGCATGAGCAAGGAAGAAGCGCAGCATAAATTTGGATTTTTGTTAGGCGCTTTTGAATACGGCGCTCCTCCTCATGGCGGCATTGCATTTGGATTCGACAGGCTTTGCGCAATTCTGGGTGGAAGCGAATCAATCAGGGACTTTATTGCATTTCCAAAAAACAATTCCGGACGAGATGTGATGATTGATGCACCATCAACCATTGATCAAAAACAATTTGAAGAATTGCAGATAAAACTGGATTTAAAATAAGCCTGTTATTTCTTTTAAATAAACACTTTTCCAAGTAAAAAAACCCGCTTATTTCTAGCGGGTTTTATTATAAATTAAAGGCGACAAACAAATAAATAAAACGAATTCTATTTTTCGGTAAACCGTTTTATCCATTCATGGAAGTCAGAAACTCTGCATTATCTTTTGTTCCTTTCATATTCTTCATCAAAGTATTGATCGCTTCTTCAGGATTCATGTCTGCCATATGATTGCGCAATACCCACATTCTTTGAAGAACTTCTTTATCAAGCAACAAATCATCGCGACGTGTAGAAGAAGAAATAATATCTATCGCAGGGAAAATTCTGCGGTTTGATAACCTTCTGTCGAGTTGAAGTTCCATGTTACCCGTTCCTTTGAATTCTTCAAAGATTACTTCATCCATTTTACTTCCGGTATCTACCAAGGCTGTTGCGATAATTGTAAGGGAACCACCATTCTCAATTTTACGCGCAGCACCAAAAAATTGTTTTGGTTTTTGCATCGCATTTGCTTCCACACCACCGGATAAAACTTTTCCGCTTGCCGGAGAAACGGTATTATGTGCACGAGCCAAACGGGTAATACTATCTAACAAAATCACTACATCATGTCCGCATTCTACCAAACGTTTTGCTTTTTGCAACGCCATGGTACTTACTTTCACGTGTTTTTCTGCTGGTTCATCAAAGGTTGATGCAATTACTTCTGCTTTTACACTGCGTTCCATATCGGTAACTTCTTCAGGCCTTTCGTCTACCAGTACAATCATGAGGTAACATTCAGGATGATTGGCTGCAATTGCATTTGCAATTTCTTTCAGCAACATGGTTTTACCTGTCTTTGGCTGAGAAACTATTAGTCCGCGCTGGCCTTTTCCAATAGGTGTAAATAAATCAATGATCCTCGTAGAAAGGTTGTTTGGCCCTAAAAATAAATTCAGTTTCTGGTAAGGGAATAACGGGGTTAGATAATCAAACGGAACGCGGTCACGAACTTCATCCGGCCCTTTTCCATTAATCGTTTCTACTTTTAATAAAGCAAAATATTTTTCACCTTCTTTCGGCGGACGCACAGAACCATAAACTGTGTCGCCGGTTTTTAAACCAAACAATTTTATTTGAGAAGGAGAAACATAAACATCATCAGGAGAAGAAAGATAATTGTAATCGCTGCTTCTTAAAAAACCATAACCATCCGGCATCATTTCCAAAACTCCTTCTGCGAGGATTATTCCATCAAATTCGATATTAAAAGAAGGTTCTTTTTTCTGTCCAAAGGTATTTTTCTGATGGTGACCATGCCCGTTTGAAGGGGCTATAGGAGGCAGAATTTCCGCTTCTTCATCATCTTCACTTTTTAGTAATTCTATCAATGCCGGGGCAATTGTTTTCGGATCGGCAAGACGTTCTACGTGGTCATCCTCTTCATCATCAGCAAAAAAATCAAATTCCGGTTTCACCGGTGTTAATTCCTCTTTTGGTTTCTTCACTGGTTTTTTCTTTTCGTCCGGTTTTTTTGCTTTTGGCTGCTTTTCTTCAACCAGGGTTTCATCCTCAGGTACGCCGCCGGCGGTTTCTTTTTTTGCCACAGATTTTACGATGCGTTTACGCTTTGGTTTTTCTGCAACTGCTTCTTTTTTATCGTTCTTTTCGTCAGGTGCCATAGATACTTGTTTATCAAGGATTTTATAAATTAATTCCTGTTTTTCTAAATTATTTGCATTGGTGATATTTTGTTGCTCAGCAATATCGAGCAACTCTGGAACGAGCATATCGTTCAGCTGTAGGATGTCATACATAAAGAGACGTATAGATTAATAGTCAAAAACACTAATTGAGTTGTAAAATCTAAATTTGAATATTTTTATTTGGAATGGATTCTGTTAATACTGATGTAATCGTAGCAAAAGGAAAACTAGTCAGCTTTAATCTGATGCAATATTACATTAAAATAATAAAACAAGAAATTTTTTTCTTTTTATGTGTGCCTCCAAATGACTGAACTGTAGATGCTTTTTACTCTTCAAATACTGATAAAACAAGGATTACGCCAAAAATTTTATTCCGTTACTTTATATTTGCGTTTCTAAAAAAAAAGAAATGTTTAACAAAAGAGTACACATCAAAGAAGTTTTGGACGGTGATTTTTTAGATCAGCAAATAACCGTTATGGGTTGGGTCAGAACGTTCAGAAATAACCAGTTTATTGCACTGAATGACGGCAGTACCAATTCCAATCTTCAGATCGTGCTTGAGCTTGGTAAATTTGATGAATTGTTATTGAAAAGAATTACGACCGGGGCCGCATTAAAAATAACAGGAATTTTACTTCCTTCTTTGGGCAAAGGGCAAAAAGTGGAATTAAAAGCACAAAAAGCAGAAATTCTCGGCGACAGTGATGCGGAAAAATTTCCCCTTCAACCTAAGAAACACAGCCTTGAATTTTTACGGGAAATTGCGCATCTGCGCTTTCGTACCAATACTTTCGGCGCTATTTTCAGGATAAGGCATTCGCTTGCCTTTGCCATTCATGACTTTTTTAATAAAAAAGGATTTGTGTATTTGCATTCTCCAATCATTACTGCCTCTGACGCGGAAGGCGCCGGAGAAACTTTTCATGTTACTTCTTTTGATTTGGAAAAGCCTTTAGTAAATAAAGATGGAACAATTAACTATAAAGAAGATTTTTTTGGAAAACCAACAAATCTGACGGTCAGCGGACAATTGGAAGCGGAGCTTGCGGCGCTTGCGCTGGGAGATGTTTATACATTCGGCCCAACATTTCGCGCGGAAAATTCAAATACAGCAAGACATCTCGCAGAATTCTGGATGATAGAACCAGAAATGGCGTTTTCAGATTTGGAAGATGATATGAATCTTGCAGAAGAATTTATCAAATATATTATCAGTCATGTGTTGGAAAATAACCGCGAAGATTTGGACTTTTTAGCAACGAGACTGATAGAAGAAGAAAAACAAAAGCCGCAAACCGAACGAAGTGAAATGGGCTTGATAGAAAAGCTGGAGTTTGTTGTTAATAATGATTTTGAAAGATTGACCTATACAGAAGCAATTGAAATTTTAAAAAATTCAGCACCAAATAAGAAGAAGAAATTTCAATATTTGGTAGATAAATGGGGAATAGACTTGCAAAGCGAACATGAGCGTTATTTGGTAGAAAAACATTTTAAAAAACCGGTAATCCTTATTAATTATCCGAAAGAAATCAAAGCATTTTATATGCGCCAGAATGATGATGGTAAAACGGTGGCAGCCATGGATATTTTGGCGCCGGGAATTGGCGAAATAGTTGGCGGTTCGCAAAGGGAAGAAAGATTGGATGTTTTAGAAAAAAGAATGCGTGAAATGAATATTCCTGTCGAGGAAATGAACTGGTACCTGGACACGCGTAGATTTGGAACGGTACCTCATGCAGGCTTCGGACTAGGGTTTGAGCGTTTGATGCTTTTTGTAACAGGCATGACAAATATCCGCGATGTGATTCCTTTTCCGCGGTTTCCGAAGAATGCTGAGTTTTAATTTTTTGCAGAATAAGAATTGAAGATATTTATTGCTTTGTCGCAATCCTTTAAAAAAGAACGCTTGGCAAACAATTTCCTTTTTCAGGAAAAAAATAGCAGATAATATTAAAGTAGTATTAAATCAAAACCTGCAATTTTCAAATGAATTAATTTTGTGCCGGAATCATTATT
>Ga0134125_10008092_pt1 | contig 11859 bp, 10 predicted proteins | sample KB31751_FD_96464 | JGI IMG/M metagenome (GOLD analysis project Ga0134125, IMG submission 96464) | Terrestrial soil microbial communities with excess Nitrogen fertilizer from Kellogg Biological Station, Michigan, USA - KB3-175-1 | ecosystem: Environmental > Terrestrial > Soil > Unclassified ... | reverse complement strand
GCCTTCATCTTCGATATCAGAAGGACACCGTGGCAGTCACAGTGTCGCTGTACGCGCCTGCAATGGCCGTTGTTTGCAAGGCGGTCAGAACGCCATAAACCGTGACCGAGTCCGCGCTGCCGGTGGCCGGATCGGGCGCTACGTAACTGGCGGTGCTCTCTCCCCAGACCGTGGTACCGGTGTCTTGATACAGGGAATATTTCAGCGGGGTTCCGGCGTTGTCCATTTGACGTTCCGGCGCCGTTCCGGTGCTGCCGCTGGCGGGGTGAAGACCCTGGTCCAATGCAATGGTGACCGAGGGCGTACCTGCCGTGCAGGTAGTGGCGATCGTGCCTGTGCTGGTCGCGTCGGTAGCCGACTGGGGATCGTAGGCGCCAAAATCGAGATCCCCGGTGACCGCAATGTCGCAGGCTGCAACAACATTGGCAGAAACCGTCATGGTGTCGGTGGTGGCAGCGGTTGCGGTTTCACCCAGAACGGCAAACGCCACGATCAACGCTGCGGCCATGGTGGAACGGATAAAACGGGTCTTGGTTTGCATGTTTCTTTTCCCCTGTAAGTAACGCGACTGCCACTTTGGGCCGCTTGTGGCGTGGGACCCGATGGCTTGTCGGTCGATTGAAACCATCAAGCAAAAAATGGGCTAAAGCACGTTTTTCTGGTGCATTGAAGTTTTCGAGAAAGAAAAAATGTGATGCATATCCCATTTTTCCTGGTTCAAGAGAGATGGGTTCGTCGATCGAGCCTCGAACGGCATCTCCCTTGTCAATTCATCGGCGTCAAAGAAAAACTCTTGAGACCAATTGTTTGCAATGACGGCGGTTGAAAGGTCCGGAGCCGGCGCTCTGGTCGAGCGGTTATTCTCGGGTTTGTCTGCGGCGCGGATTCGGGTCCGCTCCACCACTCCGGTTATTCGCTCGCCATTGGGCCTTGCGTGGCTGGCACGCAAATCGGCAGCGTTTCCCAATGCGGCTCATGCGTTGCGGAGTGGAAAAATGTCTTTCGATCGATCCCGTACAACGACACTAATCTCCATGGAGTCTGAGCCATGCGTATCCTGGTTGTTGGGGCCGGTGCCACCGGCGGCTATTTCGGCGGGCGTCTGCTGCAACACGGACGCGACGTCACCTTCCTGGTGCGCGAGGGCCGCGCGGCGCAGCTCGCGCAACATGGGCTGGCGATCCACAGCGCCGCCGGCGATGCGAACCTGCCTGCACCGCCGACCGTGCTGGCGTCAGCGTTGCGCCAGCCGTACGACCTGATCCTGCTCAGCTGCAAGGCCTACAGCCTGGAGCAGGCGATGGCCGATATCGCACCGGCGGTAGGGCCGGATACCGCAATCCTTCCGCTGCTTAACGGCATGCGCCAGCTCGATCTGCTGGATGCGCGTTTCGGCGCGCCGCATGTACTGGGCGGACAATGCATCATCGCCGCGACCCTGGACGAACGTGGTGGCGTGCGGCACCTCAACCAGTCGCACAGCCTCACGTTCGGCGAGCGCGACGGCGGCGCGTCCGAGCGCATGCAGCGGATCACCCGCGAGTTTTCCGATGCCGGCTTCGATGCCCGCCCCAGCCAGGCGGTGCTGCAGGACATGTGGGACAAATGGGTGTTCCTGGCGTCGCTGGCCGGCATCACCTGCCTGATGCGTGGCCCGGTCGGCGATATCGCCGCCGCGCCGGGCGGCACCGCGGCGGCGCTGGCGTTGCTGGAGGAATGCCGCGCGGTGGCGGAACGCGCCGGCCACGCGCCGGGCGAGGCCATCCTGCAACGCGCCCGCGGCGTACTCACCGAACCCGGTTCGAGCCTCACCGCGTCGATGCTGCGCGACCTGCAACACGGCCATGCGATCGAGGCTGACCACGTCATCGGCGACATGTTGGCGCGTGCCGATCCGCAGCAGGCCGCGCCGTCGCTGTTGGCGGTGATCTACGCGCACCTGAAGGTGTACGAGGCGGGCAGGACGGCTACACGACCAGCCTGATGGTTTGCCATTCAGCCATGCGCCAGAAGTGTTCAGGCCCGTCCGCCACATGCCGCAGATCATGGTGGCGGGACGCAACCGCGCACTATCATCCGCGGCATGACCGAACCTGATGACCTGACCTTTCGCACGGCGCGCGCCGCCGATGCCCCCGCCATCGTCGACCTGGTGGAATCCGCCTATCGCGGCGAATCCGGCCTGCGCGGCTGGACCACCGAATCGAACCTGCTCGATGGCCGGCGGACCAATGTCGATGACGTGCTGGCATTGATCGCCGGGCCGCACAGCCAGCTGCTACTGGCCGAACGCGATGGCAAACTGACGGCCTGCTGCCAGCTGGAGCATCGCGGCGACAGCGGTTATTTCGGCATGTTCGCCGTCGATCCGCTGGCGCAGGGCGCGGGCCTGGGCAAACGCGTGCTGGCCGAGGCCGAACGCATCGTGGGCGAAACCTGGGGATGCGCGATGCTGCGCATGACGGTGATCGTGCAGCGCGACGAACTCATCGCCTGGTACGGCCGCCGGGGTTACCGGCGCACCGGCCAGTTCGAGCCGTTTCCCTATGGCGACGAGCGTTTCGGCATCCCGCGCCGCGATGACCTGCGTTTCGAAGTGCTGGTGAAGCATCTCCCGCAGGCTGCGGCATGAACGGCTGGATCCGCGTCGGCACGCGCAGCGATTTCCTGCCCGGCGAATACAAGGTGGTCTGGGACGGCGACACCCCGATCGCCGTGTACAACATCGATGGCGCGCTGTATGCCATCGAAGACACCTGCACCCACGACGGTGGCGACCTGGCCGGCGGCGAGGTGTTCGGTTTCGAAGTGGAATGCCCGCGCCATGGCGCGCGCTTCGACGTGCGCACCGGCGCGGTCACAAAGCCGCCTGCCTACGAACCGATCGCCAGTTTCCCCGTGCGCGAGGACGAGGGCGCCATCTGGACCCGCGACGATCGTTGAGGCGTCGGTCGGGGTTCGGCGGCGCCGATCGCCCGCGCAGCGAGGATCGACGCTGCGGCGTTAACGTCCACCTTACGCGCGAATAAGCGTATTGAAAGCGAGCGGTTTCATGCTGGGGCCATGACCCTCACCCACTTCGTTCGCCACTTCGCCGTTGCGCGACCCAGGCTGCCACGTGCGCTCCGGCGTCCACTCCCTTGGGATGCCTGGCGAAGGGACGCGGTGGCGCAAGTGCTCGGCCGGATGTTCCGCAAGGTGGGTGGCGGATTGTGTGAGCCGGGTGGCTTGCCGACGGTCGGCATCCATCGCGTACTCATATGCCGGCCCAACCATCGGCTTGGCAACAGCGTCTTGATCAGCCCGCTGATCGCCGAGATCGAGACGCTGTACCCGGGGGCGGAGATCGACATTCTTGGCAGTCATGCCACCGCCTGCCTCTATGAAAGCCGGTTCAGCGTGCATGATGTATTCGTGCTGCCGCAGAAGATCGCCCGGCATTTATGGACCTCGGCAGGCGCACTGCGTGCGCTGCGGCGATGTCACTACGACCTGGCCATCGACGCCTGCAACGGGTCACAGTCGGGCCGGATCGCGCTGGCCCTGGCGCACGCCCGATACAAACTGGGATTTCCGGACCCGAAGGTGAACCCGGGGTCGGCGTGGCACGCTCTGGCATGGCCCCGTCATCTCGCCGATCGGAGTGTCTTCCTGCTGCGCCAGGCGTATGCCGGTAGCACCTGCTCGGATTACCCACGGCTCAATCTCGATCTGACGCCGCGCGAAATCCATGAGGCGGCCAAGGTCATGGACCGGGTTTGTGGCGCCACGCATGGGCCGCGCGGCATGACGGTCGCGATCTTCCCCAATGCCACCGGCGCCAAGTGCTACAGCGAAAGCTGGTGGAATCAATTCGTGGACACTTTCCAGGCCTTGTGCCCGCACGTGCGACTGGTGGATTTGCTGGCAGCGCATGGACGCTCGCAACTGGGGTCGCGGCTGACGCCTTTCTATTCGCAGAACCTGCGTCGGCTGGCCGCGATGATCGCCTGCATGGACGGCTTCATCAGTGCCGACTGCGGCGTCATGCATCTCGCCGCCGCCAGCGGTACCCCTACCCTGGGCTTGTTCTCGGTGACCGATCCGGCCAAGTACGCACCGAGCGGCGGTGCCAACGCCGCGCTGGATACCCGCGGGATGCATGCCGTCGCGGTGGCGACGGCTGCTGCCGAATGGTGTGCGGGTCTTTCGCCCAGGCAGCCGGCCGGCGACACGTCGTCGTCGGCCTGAGTCACCTTGGTTCGCTGTGCGAATCCACGCCGGAGACGCGTGTCGGTTTCGCCGGACGGGCTCAGCCTGTTCGGCTGGCCAGCGAGGTGATCACGGTCGACCCACGGTCAGCACACCAAAGCTGTTGGGCTCGATCGCGAACCGGCCATTCGCCTGACGGACCGTACCGACGCGTGCGGCGGACAAGTAGAGCCGATGCAGCGTGGGGTCCAGCGCCAGGGTGCGGGCGCTGACACGAGTGGGAATGGTGGCGCTGACCCGATAGTGATCCGCGTCGTCCTGGTGGATGGCGGTGATCGTGCCGCTTTCGCCGTTGGAGCTGTAGATCGTGGATTGGGCGTCGTCGAATACCACCGCATCGGGGCCGTCACCGATCGGTACACCGGTGATCAGATGGCCGTCGCGCGCGTCGGTGACAGTCATCAGCTGGTTGTCGCAAACCGAGAACAGGCGCTGGTGGCGGGTATCGATCGCCAAACCGCTGGGCGACTGGCATGGCGCCAGCGACCACACGTGCAACAGCTTGTTGCTGGCCGTGTCGATCTCGACCAGCTCCGACTTGCCCTCGATGTTGTTGTAGATGTGGCCGGCACCGTCGGACACCGCGAACTCGGGCTTGCCGGGCAGGTCGATCGTGGCGACCACCGCACCCCTGGCCGGGTCGATCACGCTCGCCGAATGGCTCTTGCCGTTGAAGGTCAGCACATGGTGCGAGGGCTGGTCATAGACGATCGCGTCGGGCTTTTCGCCGGTGACGTGGATGCTAGCCAGCGTCTTGAACGTACGCAGGTCGAACTCGGTCACTGACGCGTCCTTGCCATTGCTGGTGAAGCCGCGCTGCAGATCGTCGGCGATCGCGATGCCATGCACGCCAGGCGTATTGGCGATCATGCCGATCTGCTGGCGCCGGTCGATATCCAGCACCAGCACGCGATCGCCGCGACTGACGAACAGGTGCCGGTGCGGCGCGTCGAAACCGAGGTAGTCCCAGCCGCCGGAGCCACCCAGCGGCAGGGTCGACAACAGGCGCGGTGCCGGCGCGCCAGCGTGCCCGGCCATCGGGACGGCCAGCAGCAACAACGAGGCTGGCACGAAGGAGCGAAGCAGTTTTTGCATGGCGGTCACCTTGAAGTGAGGTGGGGAAATCAGCCTGCGGTTGCAGGCGCCGTTGAATCCGCCGGCGGCGTCCTGTCGCGGCGACGCAGCAGCGCATACAGCACCGGCATCACCAGCAGCACCAGTGGCAGCTGCACCAGCATGCCGGAGATGATCGCGATGGCCAGCGGCTGCTGCATCTGCGAGCCCTGGCCGAGGGCGAGGGCCAGCGGCAGCAGCGTGAGGATCGCCGCCAGCGTGGACATCAGGATCGGTCGGGTGCGGTGTTCGCCGGCAGCGTGCAGGGCGTCGTGCAGTGCCATCCCGCGCTCGGCTTCCTGCACTTCGGAAAAATAGAAGATCGCCAGCTCGGTGACGATGCCCACGATCATCGTCATGCCCATCATCGCCGAGATGTTCAGCTCGATGCCGGTGACCCACAACCCGACGAACACGGCGGGAATGGCCAGCAGCGGCATCGCCAGGACGGTGATGGCCACGCGGAAACTCTCGTACAGGAACAGGAGCAGGGTGAACACCAGCGCGATCGCCGCCGCCATCACGACCATCAGGCCGCGGAACGCCTGCTGCTGCTGCTGATAGGTGCCGCCCAGCTGGTAGACCACGCCCCTGGGCAGCAGGCCCGGGGTGTCCATCACCTTTTTCACATCGGCGACGGCCGCACCCAGGCTGCGACCGTTGAGGCGGCCGGTTACCGAGACCGTACGCTTCAGGTTGATTCGCGTGATTTCCGGCTGGCCCTGCACCGCCGTGATGGCGGCTACGCGCGACAGCGGCACCAGGTGGCCATCGGGCGCGCGGATCAGCAGCTGGCCGACCTGTTCGGTACGCTGGTGCGCGCTTTCCGGCAGCCGCACGCGCACGCCTACTAGCTTGTCGCCCTCGGGCATGGTGGCGGCGACGGTACCTTCGATCGCCGCCGCCACCTGTCCGCTGACGCTGGCCGGGTCGAGGCCTTCGAGTGCGGCCCGCGTTTCGTCCACGTTGAGGGTCAGCGCATCGCCGGCCGGGTTGATGCCGTCGAGCACGCTGACCACGCCGTCGATCTTGCTGATCTTCGCGGCGACCTTTTTCGCGGTGGCGTTCAGTGTGGCGGCATCGGCACCGGAGAGCTGCACCTCGATCGGCTGCGGCACCGCGACCAGGTCGCCAATCAGGTCTTCCATCAGTTGCGCCACGTCCACGTCCAGCCCCGGCACCTGCTGTTCCACTTGGCTGCGCACGGCTTCCATCACCTGCTCGGTCGGGGGGCGGGAGCCGTTCTTCAGGCGCACGAAGAAATCACCGGTGTTCGCTTCGGTCAGGCCACCGCCCAGTTGCAGGCCGGTGCGCCGCGAGTAGGTGTCGACGTGGGGATTGGCGCGGATGATGGTTTCAACCTGGCGCAGCAGGCGGTCGGTTTCCTCCAGCGAGGTACCCGGCGGCGAGAGGTAATCGAGGATGAAACCACCCTCGTCCATTTTCGGCATGAAGCCGGAACCGACCTGGGTAAAAGCCAGACCACCCAGCGCGAGCAGCGGCACGATGATCACCAGCACCAGCCATGGCCGCTTCAGCCCCCGCGCCAGCATGTGCCGGTAGCCGGCCATCATGCGGCGGGTGAAACGGCCTCGTGCGGGTTCGGCAATATGGTTCCGATCGAGAAAGCGCTCGGCCAGCAGCGGCACCGCGACCCAGGTCAGCAGCCAGGAGATGATCAGCGCGCTGGCCATGGTCAATGACAATGCCTTGAAGAACGCGCCGGTCACGCCGGTCAGGAATGCCAGCGGCAGGAAGATCACGATGGTGGCGGCGCTGGAACCGGTCAGGGGCCGGGTGAACTCCCACGCGGCGCCAGCCACGCGCTCGTGGATCTCGTCGGCAGTGCCGCCGATCCGGCGCATGATGTGTTCGAGCATCACGATGATGTCGTCGATGATCAGGCCCACGGCGGCGGCCATCCCGCCGAGCGTCATCATGTTGAAGCTCATGCCGAGCACGGACAGCAACAGCACGGTGATGGCCAGTACCGCCGGCACCACGATCAGCGCGATCAGGATCACCCGCGTGTTGCGCAGAAACACCCACAGCACCAGCCCGGCCAGCACGATGCCGATCAGGATCGCGTCGCGCACGCTGCTGGCCGCGGCCGTGACCAGTTCGGTCTGGTCGTACCAGTTGGCGATGTGCACGCCCGTGGGCAGTTGCGGCGCGTAGTCGGCCAGCTTCTGTTTGACATCCCTGGCGATCTGCACGCTGTTGCCGCCAGGTTGCTGGTAGATCTGCAGCAGCACCGCATTCTGGCCGTCGGCGTTGACCCGAATCCACTGCGGCACATGGTTGAGGCTGACGCGCGCCACGTCCTTCAGGCGGATGACGCCTTGCGGGTTGGCCCGCACCACGATGTCGCCCAGCGCCGCGAGAGTGGGCGGTTGATTGTCGGTCAGCAGCAGGTACAGCTTGTAGTGGTCTGACACACGACCCATCGCCTGGATCGTGGCCGCGTTGCTGACCGCATGGGTGACGTCCGCCAGGCTCAGATCCAGTGCGCGCAGCTTCTGCGGGTCCACATCGGCGTGGAATTCGGCGGTGTCGCCGCCCTGCACGTCGACGTGCGCCACACCGGTGATGGCGCTGAGCAACGGCCGCAGCCGGTACTGGGCCAGGTCATGCAGGTCGCTCGGCGACAGCGTGTGCGAGCGCAGGCTGTAACCGAGCTCGGGGAAGGTGGTGGGGTCCATGCGCCGCGTGGTGAGCTGCGTGCCGGCGGGCAGCTGCGCCAGTACCTGGCCGATGGCGCCGTTGATCTCCTGCAGCGCCGCGTTCATGTCGAAGCCCCAGTCGAAACTCACCTCGATCTGCGCGCTGCCACGGCTGGTGGTGGACTTCAGGTCGCGCACGCCGCGCACCCGGCGCACCGCTACCTCCACCGGCGTGGTCACCTGGATCGCCATCTGGTCGGCCGGCTGGTCGCCCGCATCGATGGTCATCTGAATGCGTGGAAAGGCGACGTCGGGAAACAGCGCCACCGGCATGAAGAACGCGCTGGTGATGCCGCCGATGGCCAGCATGAAGGCCAGAAAAAGCAGCGAGCGGCGGTGCCACTGCATCCACACGTTGAAGTTCATTTCGACGAGCCCGCGCCGGCCGGGGTCGACCTGCCCGCCGCCCGCGTCGCGGCGCCGGCCTTCGGCGTGCCGACCGCCACCGCGTCACCATCGCCGAGTTCGTAGATGCCCAGCACCACGATGGGCGCTCGCGGGTCGATCGATCCCTCCACGCCGACGGTGTCGCCGTCGGGGCTGCGCAGCGTCACGTCGACCCGTTTGGCGTGGCCGTCCTGGACCTGGAAAAGATGATCGCCCTGGTTGTCATGCAGCACCGCGTTGCGCGGCACGGCCCACGCGCGGAAATCGCCGGTGTCGATTTGCGCCGTCACGGCGGTGCCCACCACCAGCCTGGCGCCGGCGCTGGCCGGCAACTCGACCTGCACCGGCAGCAGGTGGCTCTGTGGATCGATCGACTGACCGACCATGCGCAGCGTGCCGACGAAAGTTTCCGCCGGCTCGTAGACACTCTTCAATCGCACCGGCAGGCCCGCGTGCAGTTTTTCGCCGCCCTGCGGCTGCACACCCAACTGCGCCACCAGCGCACGCGCCGGCGTGAAGTCCAGCAGCGGCGCGTTCGCCGCCACACGTTCGCCCAGACTCACCCGCAGCGCGGTCACCACGCCGTCCGCCGGTGCGGTCACCGCTTCGCTGGCGCTACCGCCGCCGATCGCCTTCTGGGCCGCAAGTACGGCTTGCGCATCGGCCAGGCTCTTGCGCGCCGCGGCCAGCTGGGACTGCGTGGTCAGGCGCTGCGCCGCGAGTTTTTCGCTGCGCTGCAGGTCACCGCGCGCCAGGCTCAGCGCCGCCTGTGCCTGCTGGAAATCCTGACGCGTGGCGGGATCGGCACTGACGGTCAGCAGCGTCTCGCCGCGCTGCACGCGCTGTCCCGCGTTGGCGGTCACGCTTGCGATCTGGCCGCCATGGGCCAGGCTCAACGTGCGTGCGCGGCTCGGATCGCCCACGGCGGTGCCGATGGCCTCGATCGTGTGGTGAAAGGTCTGTTGCTGCGGCAGCGCGGTGGTGACGGTCACCGTATTGCCGTCGTCGGTGGCCTGGGGCTTGCCCGCACCCCCGTCGCAGCCGGCGAGCAGCAGGCCGGATACGGCTACGGTGCCCAGGTATGCAGTCAGGCGGCAGGTCATGGCGAGGGTTTCCTGGTGGCGGGAATGCCGGTGGTGCCCAGCAGCGCCTGCAGCGCCAGCGCCGCCCTGGCGCGCTGCTCACGAAAGCTGAGCAAATCGAGATCGGCGCCCAGCGCGTTGCTGCGAATGGCCAGGTACGTGGGCCAATCCAGCAACTGCCCGCGCCACGCCGTTTCGGCCGAGCGACGCGCGGCGTCGAGCTGATGAACGTGGGCGATGAGTGGCGCGCGCTGCGCCTCCAGCGTGGCCAGGTCGGCCTGCAGTCGCTGCACGTCGCTGCGGGCGGCAAGCACACGCTCGTCGTACGCATCCCTGAGCTGCACGCGGGTGGCGCGTTCGATCGCGATGTTGCCGCGATTGCGGTTGAACAGGGGCAGGCCGATGCCGATGCTGAAACCCCTGGTGTAGATGGCACTGGTGTCGCGTGCGGTGTTGAAGCCAAGCACAAGCGCGGGAAACTGCGCCAGGATGGCGCCGCGCAGCGCGGCGTCCTGCGCCGCATAGCCCGCCTGCAGCGCCAGCAGGTCAGGCCGGCGCGCGGGCAGGTCGGTCAACGCCTGCTGGATTTGCGCAGCGGTGGGTTGCACGGGCTCGCTGCTGTCCACCAGCTCGACCGGCGCGCTGGCGGCCAACCCCAGCAACATGTGCAGATCGCTCTCGGCCTGATGCAGCTGCACGGCCGTGTCGCCGAGGCGTTTGCGCACGTCGGCGTCGGCGTTGAGTCCCGCGCTGGCGGTGTCGTAGGTGAGGTCGCCTGCCTGCAGCGCCATCCGCACATAGCGGTCCACCGGCGCCAGCGCGTCAGCTTCCATCTGCAATCGTTGCTGTTGCGCGCGTAACGAGACGACCTGATCAAACAGCTGGCGCGCCTGCGCCACCGTCTGCCATTCCGCCCACAGCAGGTCGAGATTGACCTGCTCGACGTGGCTGTGCGCTTCGGCCGAGCGCGAGGAGCGGGTAAGCAGCGCGCTGATGTCCTCGCTTATGCCGAGGTTGAATGCGGTGCTCAGGCCCGGCCCCGAATGCTGCGGAAAGTCCTCGCCCAGCGACAGCTGCGGGTCGGGCAGCAGGCCGGCCGCGAATGCCTGCGCGCGGGCCAGCCCCAGCTCGTCGCGTTTGAGTTTCAGCGCCGGGCTGTTGGCGACAGCCAGCATCGCCACCTCGGTCGCATCAAGACCATCGGACGGGTCGAAGCGGTGTATCGGTAGCGCGGGCAGCGGCATGGCGGACGTCGGCACCGCGAGTTGCGCCACGCTGGAGGCCCCCTGGCCGTCGCCCAGCGGCAGTGCGGCGTAGGTGGCGCAGCCGGTCAGGATCAGCATGGCGCCGATCCACAGGCCCATGCGGAAGCCGCCGCGAAGTGGACGGCTGCGGTCGAGCGAGCGCGGTCGCGCCATGGCGGTTGTCGCCAGCGAATCCGTACGCGGGAGCAAGCTGGCATCTGGCGTGCGGATGGTGCTGATCACTTGAAATGATGGATGAAGCCGATCTGGAAGCCGCCCGGCAGCCATCCGATGATCAGCGGGGATTGCCGACGCGCTGCCCACAAGCCGACCCCGGTGCCGATTGCCGCGCCCACCAGCACGTCGCTTTGCCAGTGGCCGCGGGTTTTCACCCTGGCGACCGCGTCATAGACGGGCAGCAACGCCAACGCGTAGACCGCCGGGTGGTCCTCGCCGTAATTCACCATGAACGGGGTGACCGCCGCGGAAATGGCCGCCACCTCGCCACTGGGGAAACTCTGCGCATGGGCGCCGGCAAAGAAACGGTCGGGATTGCTGGTTTGCGAGGGCCGTTCGCGCTGGGTGGTCAGCTTCAGCCCTTCGGTGGCCAGGCCGGTTACCGCGAGGGCGTCCACCGACCGCCAGAAGGTATCGCCCAACTTGTCCTGGTCGCCGAATGCCAACGCGCCCCCAACGACGGTGGTAATGGTGCCGTAGATCAGCACATTCTGGTTCGAGCGCTTCCAGACGCCGCTGTTGTCGTAGTGGATGCGGTGGTCGATGCCGAGCGGTCCGCCGGACGCGAAAGCGTGCGGGGCGGCCACGATGGCGATGCATGACAGCAGGATCGGCAGTTTGCGCATGTCCTCATCCTCCGGCCAGCAAGCAGCTGGTTTCTATCGGACGACGCTACGCGCGCCAGCTTTTCGTTGGCTTACAAATCGCGGTTCATGCAGGCCACGACCGGAAAGGCGCTGGAAAGGCAGCGTTCCTAAGCTGCGCTGAACTGCTGCCGTTGTGAGTTCGCGATGCCCGTATCCGACTGGACCATCCTGTGCG
>Ga0134125_10008090_pt1 | contig 11859 bp, 11 predicted proteins | sample KB31751_FD_96464 | JGI IMG/M metagenome (GOLD analysis project Ga0134125, IMG submission 96464) | Terrestrial soil microbial communities with excess Nitrogen fertilizer from Kellogg Biological Station, Michigan, USA - KB3-175-1 | ecosystem: Environmental > Terrestrial > Soil > Unclassified ... | reverse complement strand
TACTACCCGCAGCAGCGGCTGTACCGCGAGACGCTGGAGATGCATCCGCAGTACGTGCTGGAAAACGGCGTCGACTTCGCGCACTTCAAATACGTGCACAACACCCCGATCGTGCCGGTGTTCACCCGCCACGACTTCGCCGAGCCGGTGTCCTACGTCGACTTCACCATCACCTTCGAAGGCGACGACGGGCAGAAGATCGAGGACGTCAACAGCGGCGTGCAGGCCATCAACGGCGGCCTGGGAATCGCGGTGACCAAGAGCTGGGGCATGATCGACAACCGCACCATCTCGGCGATCACCCCGGTGGACGAGCGCACCTCCGACGTCCGGTTCATGGTCTACATCGGCCGGGTGCCGGGCAACGAATCGGACCGCGCCGAACTCAAGGCGACCGAATTCGGGCAGGAAGTGATCCGCCAGTTCACCCAGGACATCGAAATCTGGCAGCACCAACGGTATTCGGATCCACCCGCACTGGCCAGCAACGAGTACGAGGGATTCACGGCAATTCGCCAGTGGGCCAAGCAGTTCTATCCCGACGGCATCGGCGGCAGCGCCGCCGAAGTGTACGCAGCATCCCAGAAAGGCTGAATCGAATGAATGCACCCGCTGGACCGATCCGCGTCTTCCAGGTCGGAAGCGGAAACGTCGGTTCGGAGATGATCAGGCGGATCGCGACGCAGCCCGATCTCGAACTCATTGGCGTGCACTGCTATTCGCCGGAGAAGGTTGGCAAGGACACCGGCGAGTTCGCCGGCGTGGGCGCCAACGGGGTGACGTTCACCGGGACCGTCGAGGAGATCGTCGCCGCCAAGCCCGACGTGCTGACCTTCCACGGTGTGTTCCCCGACGAGGACCTCTACGTCACAGTGCTCGAGGCGGGGATCGACATCGTCACCACCGCGGACTGGATCACCGGCTGGCATCGCGACAAGAATCACCCGCACCCGTCGGGCAAACCGGTGAGCCAGCTGCTGGCGGCGGCCGCTGAGAAAGGCGGTGCGACGTTCTACGGCACCGGAATGAACCCGGGGCTGAACCAGATTCTGGGCGTGGTGTGTTCGGCCGACGTCGCCGACATCGAGAACGTCACCACCATCGAGTCCGTCGACGTGTCGTGCCACCACTCCAAGGACACCTGGATCGAGGTGGGCTACGGCCAGCCGGTCGACGATCCGGAGATCCCATCGAAGCTCGAGAAGTACACTCGCGTCTTCGCCGACAGCGTGTACATGATGGCCGACTGCTTCGACCTGCCGCTCGACGAGGTCAAGTTCAGCTACGAGCTGGGCGCCTGCACCAAGGACGTCGACCTGGGCTGGTACACGCTGCCCAAGGGCTCGCTGGGCGGCAACTACATCAAGTACCAAGGCATGGTCGACGGCGTGCCGCGGGTCGAGACGCACCTGGAATGGCAGATGACCCCGCACACCGATCCCAGCTGGAACATCAAGGGCTGCTACATCACCCAGATCAAGGGTGATCCGTGCGTCTACAACAAGCACATGATCCTTCCCAAGCCCGGCGTGGACCTGTCCAACCCGGACAGCTTCGCCTCCATCGGCATGACCGTGACCGGCATGCCCGCCCTCGCGTCGATCAAGTCGGTGATCGCCGCGCCGCCGGGACTCATCACCAGCGCCGACCTGCCGCTGCGCGGATTCGCCGGGCGGTTCGTCACGTAGGCCGGGTCGCCAGCTCGCCGAGCGTGCGCAAAATGTCGCCACCAGCGGCGTGTCGGTGTACAAACACGCACGTTCGCGATGAAAAGGGGCCGCAGTAGGCTGCACCCATGCGAGTGGGAGTGCTTGGAGCCAAGGGAAAAGTCGGATCGACGATGGTGGCCGCCGTGCAGGCCGCCGAGGATCTGACGCTGTCCGCCGAGGTGGACGCCGGTGACTCACTGAGCCTGCTGACCGACGGCGACACCGAGGCGGTCATCGACTTCACCCACCCCGACGTGGTGATGGGCAATCTGGAGTTCCTCATCGGCAACGGAATTCACGCCGTCGTCGGGACCACGGGCTTCACCGCCGAGCGGTTGCAGCAGGTGCAGGCCTGGCTTGCCGAGAACCCGAAAACGTCGGTGCTGATCGCGCCGAATTTCGCGATCGGGGCGGTGCTGTCGATGCACTTCGCCAAGCAGGCGGCGCCCTTCTTCGACTCGGCTGAGGTGATCGAGCTGCATCACCCGCACAAGGCCGACGCCCCGTCGGGCACCGCGACGCGCACCGCGAAACTGATCGCCGAGTCACGAAAGGGCTTGCCGCCCAACCCCGATGCCACCAGCACCGGCCTGCCGGGTGCGCGCGGCGCCGACGTGGACGGAATCCCGGTGCACTCGGTGCGCCTGGCCGGACTGGTCGCTCACCAGGAGATCCTGTTCGGTACCGAGGGCGAGACGCTCAGCATCCGCCACGATAGCCTGGACCGCACGTCGTTCGTGCCCGGAGTGCTGCTGGCGGTGCGGCGCATCAACGAACGCCCCGGCCTGACGGTGGGCCTCGAGCCCCTGCTCGACCTGCAATGACCAAAGCGCTGCGCGTCCAACTGCTCGTCGCCTTCATGTGCGTCGCGTTGTTGGTGTACTTCGCGCTGCTGGGCCACGTGGCCGTCGCGATGATCGCCTCCGGCCGGGCCGCCGCCGTCGGTCTCGGACTGGCGGTGTTGATCATGCCCGTCATCGGCCTGTGGGCGATGGTCGCGACGCTGCGGGCCGGGTTCGCACACCAGAGGCTCGCACGCCTGATCGCCGACGACGGAATGGAACTGGACACCGGCGCATTGCCGCGCCGGCCTTCGGGCCGCATCCGGCGGGACGCGGCCGACGCGCTGTTCGCGTCGGTGCGCAGCGAAGTGGAGGATCACCCCGACGACTGGCGGCGCTGGTACCGGCTGGCCCGCGCGTACGACTATGCGGGGGATCGCCGCCGCGCGCGTGAGGCTATGAAGACGGCCGTCAACCTGCAGGGCCACCCATGAGCAAGACGCTGCTGATCGTGCACCACACGCCGTCGCCGCACACGCACGAGATGTTCGAGGCGGTGGTGTCCGGCGCGACCGACCCCGAGATCGAGGGCGTGGAGGTGCTGCGCCGCCCGGCGCTGACGGTCTCGCCGGCCGAGATGCTGGGCGCCGACGGATATCTGCTGGGCACCCCGGCCAACCTCGGCTACATCTCGGGCGCCCTCAAGCACGCGTTCGACTGCTCCTACTACCAGCTGCTCGACTCCACTCGCGGGAGACCCTTCGGGCTGTACCTGCACGGCAACGAGGGCACCGAGGGCGCCGAGCGCGCGGTCGACACCATCACCACCGGGCTGGGCTGGTCCAAAGCCGCTGAGACGGTGGTGGTTTTGGGAAAGCCCAGCAAGGAGCAACTGCAAGCGTGCTGGGAACTGGGGGCGACGGTCGCCGCCCAGCTGATGGAGTGAGTCGCACCAATACTGCTCAGTGCGAAGGCGTTTCACCGGCTTCCGTAAATCTTGCCGAAGCGCCGGGAGTGGAGAACAGCGATCTCGGCTCGACCTGCGGCGAGGTGGTGGGCCCGGCGCTGTGCATTGTCCTGAGAAATGCCGAACCGGCCTGTGGCCCGGCGGTTTCCGACAGGACGTGGGAGGCTTCGGCACGAGCCGATGAGGCGGCCGGGTCCACCCTCTCGAATAGCTCGCGCGGGAGCTCGAACCGGTCGGACTGGTAGGACAAGTCGTCATTGGGCGGAATCAGCTGCGACGCTTCCAGTCCATGGCCGATGGAGGTCCCCGCCAGTTCGGAGCCGGTGCCGCTGACTTGGCTCAGGGTATAGGTCTCGGGCGCTATTCTCATTTCTGGCGGAGGCCAGGTTGACGCCGAGCTCTTATCGCCGTCGCCCTGTGGCATGCCCTTGCTCCCGGCCTCGCTTGCGGGCGGAATCGGCACATCCGGCGGGCGCTGGGGACGGGCTTTACCGCCGTCGTTGGCGGGAACGTCGCCCGGCTGTCGCGGGCCCGATGGCTGCGTCGGCGTCGCGCCCGCCGCCTGCTCGAGGTAGTGCCGCCACGCCTGAAGATAGCTGAACAGTTGCTGGGTATAGTCCGCCGGTGCGGGTGGCGCCGGCGGCGCTAAAGCGGCGGACGGCACCGGCGGCATGAACGGCATACCCGGCATCGGCGGCACCGGCGGCATGAACGGCATTGTGGGGGGTGCGAACTGACCTCCCGGCGGCGCGATGGGAAACCCGGACGTGCCGTTCGGAAAGGGTGACCCGGCTGCCATGGCCGTCCACTGCTCGAGAAGCTGTCGCCAAGTCTGGAGGTAGTTGAACAACTGCTGGTTTAAATCGGTTGTGGGCGTGAACATTTGCTGACCTCCCGCGAGTGTGGGGATGGGGGACGGAGGGGCGCCGAACGAAAACGCGGCCGGCGCGTCCAGCGGATGTGGCAGTGACTGCTGGCATAATTTCGAGTCGAGCGTGCGTAGCGCACGGGTGTCGGCCGGCTCGCGGTTTTCGATGTCGAACACATAGCAGTAGTCACCGGCCGGTGTCGGCATTCGAATCGGGCTCGACAGCCCTTGATCGAGGAAGCCGAACGGAAACTCCCACGGCAGTGTGGTCTTCTCCCGGCGATCGAGACCGCCCGATTCGACCCAGATGTAGTGGTCCAGAACGGCATTGACGGCATGGCGTCCCGACTCACACGCCGACTCCATCGACGTCACCCGAGTGAACGTCTTGTTCCACGTGCCCGCGAAGACCACCGAATTGTGGTGCACCTGATAGCCGCCGTGGCGGGCCTGCCAGACGTTGCGCCGCTCGAGGTCTTCGAGCCACAAGTCTTCGGGCGGTGCGCTACTCCAGGACGATCCGTGTGGATTCCATGGGTCGCTGCCGGGCCGATTGGTCCAGTCCCCGACGATGGGAACGAGGTATGGCGACTCGTTGCGAACCACGCGACCCTGGCCCTGACCGGGTCCGGTAGCCATGATCAGGCCGCGATCGAGTGCGTACCATACGGGCCACGGCATGAATTCGCGTCCGACGGCTCCGGCGTCGCTGGTGAGCGCGGAAACGATCTGGCGCCACACCTCCGCCGCGATTTCGTCAGGAGTGCAGTCGCGGGCCGCCTTGCCCCGGCCGGACTCGTCGACCAGGTGACGGGAGGGGGTATTGAAATCGCCGATGTCGACCGAAAGCACCGAGACGTAGCCGTCGCGGTCCAGAACCGGTCGGCTCTCCCACAACCCGTGCTGGTTGATCGATGACAGCCCCCATTCCGTGCCCGTGTACAGCATGTGTCCTCGGAGCAGCTGAAATTCCGTGTCGAAGTAATACTGGATGCCGCACAGCGTTTGGAACCGATCCCACGGCACCCGTCCCAATTCCTCCATCGAGTAGGGATTCCGCCGCCGCCGGGGCCGGGTCGTGTCGGGTTGCAGGGGACCGTCGGGTGGGGGCGCGATGGTGGTGAACCCGTCCAGCCTGGCCACGGTGCCGCCGGTACCCGCCGCGCGCAGCGCGCTGGTGATGTATTCGGCCGCCGGGGCGTCAACGGCGACGACCGTGTAGTCCGGAGCCACCCGTGCACCGTCGGCCAGCGTGATCTGCGCACGCGGCCGCAGATGGGGCGGCTGAGTCGGGTCGATGGCCGGAGGATCGAGGCGGCTTGCCGCGTTGTGAACGAACCGGACGCCGAGCGCGACGAGGTGGCGATACCAGTGGTCGAACCACGACTCGGTGGTGGGACCATTGAGCACCCCGTCGGCCTTTGTGTCCCGGCGGTCCATAGTCAAATACAGCTGCAGATAGGTGCTCATGTTGGTGCGCGCGTCCCCCCAGCGCGAGTCGAGAGCGACCAGGACCCTTGGCATTTGGCGTAACAGCTTGTCGCAACGTGGCGAATAGGAGAACTGGTTGATCCGCGTGTTGGGGTCGTGTCCGACCAAGAAGTCGTAGGCGGAAACGTTCTGCAGCTCCAGCGCGCGCCGCAACGGACTGGTGACGAGGTAGCGCAGCATCCTGCTGAGGTAGGTCGCGACGTCGCTGGGGGTCAGGCCCAATGTCGTGAGTTGGTTGGCGATTCCGAGAAACTCGGCGGGGCTGCGTGGCAGTTCGCTGGGGAAGACGAGGGACGGCTCGTCGTCCACCGTGGTGCCCTTGGTGATCACCCGCCGGACGTTGTCATAGACGGTGCGGGGGGTCGGTGTCCAGCGGGGGGTGTCGCCGGCCGCCTGCGTGAGCTCATAGACCGGGATGCGCTGGAACAGGTCCCAGATGTGTAGGTAGAACGCCGGGAAGAAGCGAAAGCCGTGTTCACCCGCAACCGCGCGTCCAGGGTCGCGGGGCTGGCCCCGCCGCCCCGGAAAGGGACGCAGCTCGGCTCGGCTTCCGGTGCGTGTGCCCACCGTCGAATACTGCGAGGCGGCGAGGCCGCCGAGTTTGACGGGCGGGTAGGTGCCTGCCGGCTCGGACCCCAGCCCGTTGCGCTCATCGGTGCGTGTCTCGTACACCGTGACGACGAACCCGTGCTCCGCGAGTTCGTGAGCGGCGGTGAGGCCGGCGATGCCGGCGCCGAGCACCGCCACCGTGGGACGGCGTTCGAGTGACGCCGGCGTCGTTATGCGCTCGCTCATGGTGCCCCCGCGCGCAGTTCGGACAGCAGTGCGGGTTGCGAGGATGCCCGGACTGCGGCGTGGACGTAGGCCAGCAGCGAGTCGTGCGCACGCTGGACGTCATCGAGTGAACCGCGAACCGAAACCGTGTCCGCCTCCACGGCCTCGCCAAGCCCCACCCTCGCATCGACCAGATCAAGGATGACGGCTCGCGAGGTGGTGATCCGGACACCGGCCATCTGTGCCGCACCGTCCGACACCCGAAGTCGATCACCGCCTCGCAGCGAAAACACCTCGCCGTCGACGTCCAGCTCGACCACCATCGGGCCGAGCTCTGCGACCAGCACCCGGTAACTGTCGGGCACCTCGTCCTCCAGGTGCTCGACCGAGCGCCGCAACAGCGACGAAATATGTTCAGCCATAGAGGAACTCGAATACGCCGGTGCCGACGAAGTCGAAGTCTTCGCCGTTGATTGTGCCGCTGGCCCGGGTGCTGCCGCCGGTTTCACAGAGCACGGTCGATTGGTCGAGGGATGTCTCGCTCGGCTGCGCCACGCGGGCATAAGAACGCGAGCGGAACTCGGCGTGTACCTGGTCACCCGCCCGCGTCGCGGTGATATCGATCCGTTCCGGCACACCCGGCACCTCGCCGTCCAGCAGCAGCCGCATCGGGGGCGGCAAGGTGCAGTCGGCCGCGCGGGTAAGCCGGCCGTCCGAGTGCGTCCGGACCGCCGCGTGCCGGAATATCGCCGCGGGTTCGTCGTAATGCCACACGTAGAGCGCTTGGGACAGGCGGCGCAGCCGGCTCCGGTCGGTCGTCTGCAGGAACACCATGGACCAGGGGTTCCCGGACTCGGTGGGCAAGATGGTGCCCCAGGTCCAGCCGAAGTCGTCACCCCACCGGAACCGACCCCAGTTGTGGTCGTGATAGGCGAGCTCGTCCTCCAAACGGTGTTCTCGGCCGCCGATGCGTAGCCATCCTGCGGCGCGCAGCCTCGGCACGAAGAGCCAGCTGATCCGGCCGTCCCCCACCGGCTGGTTGCGGACCACGAATGGCCGGCTCACCGGGGAGAAGTGCAATTCACCCCGAATCTGCGTGCCGGGCAGATCAATTGACACGCAGTAGCCGTCGGGTACGACGGTCATCCGGTTGCTGCCGATGGTCAGTTCGCCCAGATCGGCCGAGACGTTCAGAGCGCCCGCGTCGAACCGTTCGATGGCGCCCGTCCACTTTTCGTCGTGAGCGATCACGATGACGCGTGGCGCGAGCCGGACCTCATCGGCGCCGAACGCTTCATTGTTGAGGCTGAAGTTGAGCAAGAGCCGCAGGTCGCGTCCGTGGACCACAAAGTGATGCCACTCCTTGAATCCGGTGGGCCGGGCCGTGGCCAGCACGGGGGCGCGGAGGAAGTCGTTGCGTGCAAGCAGCGCGCTCATCGTAGCCACCGTGTGGTCTGCGTGGCCGCCGACTGGGTAGTCGGATTCTGCTGTGCCATGCCCGAATTGACGAGTCGGTCGATAGCCGCACCCAGGCTGGCAAGCCCGAGTAGGGCGTGCACGAACTCATCTGGGTCGCGAGGCGCTTTGGCCCGGCGGCCGTCGTCGGCCAGGGTGTGAACCATCCGGGCCACCCCGGCGAGGCCGAGCAGGTAGCCGATGAAACTGCTTTGGTCGGCGAGAGCTTCCCGAGGATCGATGAGCGTCATGCGAACCCCTCGGGCCGCAGCCGCGCGAGGATGGAATCGTCGAGACCACGGCCGATGACGGCGTCGGCTATCAGGTCGGCCCAGGCGTCGGGGGCGGTGGTGTGGGCGGCATGACCGTCGAGAACGTTGAGGCTCACCATCTCCCAGACGCGTCGAAGGTTCTCCACTGCTTCGGAGGCGACCAACGCGTCGCGCAGCCGCGCGCCGCGAGGGGTGTTTGCATAGCGCCGGCCCTCGGCAACGAGTAGGTCGTGCAGCCCTCGGGCGGCCGCGGGGTTGCCCAGGACCGCGCGGCGCGCGCCGACAAGTAGGTCGAACGCTGTTCGCTCCGCCCCGCTCGCCGCATCCGGCGGCGCCGGGCGCAGCTGCGGGGTCTCCCGGTCGATGACGTCGAGAGTGAGCTCCCGGATCCGCTCCAGTTCCGCCAGCATGCCGAGCAGGGTTTCGGGGTTCATCGGGTCCGCCCGTGCACATAGTCCACGAGGTCGGCCAGCACGTCGCGGTGGCGACTGTGCGGGAACCAGTCGAGGCCGGCGAGGACGGCGGCTGCTTTCTCGGCATGCCCGGCGGCGACATCCCGGGCATGCTTGAGCGAACCGACGTTCTGCATCAATTCGTAGAGCCAGCGAATGTCGTTGAGGCTCTTGCACTCCGAGGGATGGTGTCCACGTAGCAGGGCTTTGATCTCGGCCCGACCCGACTGGGACAATTCACCTCGGGCGGCGAGCCGATCGAGCAGGGGGGTCAGCCCTAACTCGCCGTCCGCGCTCGGGCGGCGCTTGGCCAGAATCGCCACGGCGCGAACCTGGTCCTGCGGTTCGGCACATCGCAAGGTGTGCAGCAGCATCAGGGTCCGCTTGCCCTCCCAGAGGTCGCCGCCGATCTCCTTCCCGTACTCCTGCGGGTCGGCCCGCAAGTTCAGCAGGTCGTCGGTGATCTGGAAGGCCGCGCCGAGATGGCGGCCCAATGACTCGAGCGGGGCCATCCGCTCGGGTGCGGCGCCGGCCGCGATCGCGCCGGCCTGTAGCGGTGTGATGAACGAGTACCAGCTGGTCTTGAGTTCGACCATTTTGAGGTAATCGGCGTCAATCAGCCGCCAGGTGTTGGACCGGACCCACTCGAGTTCCAACGCCTGGCCGTCGACGGTCAGGCGGGTCATCTTGGCGATGGCTCGCAGGATGCGCAGGGCGGGGCCGAGCCCTACCCGCTCGACGTTGTCGAGCAGCGGTTGTAGCGACAGCGACAGCATGGCGTCGCCGACATTGACGGCGATCGGGACCCCGTGGTCGATGTGCAGCGTGGGTTTGCCGCGCCGCCACCAGGATTCGTCCTCGATGTCGTCGTGGATGAGAAACGCGTTGTGGTAGAGCTCGAGGGTCGCAGCGGTCGGCAATATCGCCTCGAGATGGCCGCCGAGTCCAAGGCAGGTCGCGATGCTCAGCGCCGGTCGAAGCGCCTTCCCGCCGCGCAGCGGGTAGTCGAGGATCAGGTCGTAGAGGCCGTTCGACCCACGTTCACTCGGACCGTAGAGCCGTTCGATCTCGCCGTCGCAGGCGTCCTTGCACAGGGCGAGATAGTCGTCGAGCGGGTTGCAGGCTATCGGGTTCCTACAGCCGTCACGTAATTCACTGTTTGAGAGCGACGAGGCCTGTGGCATCGGTGATCCTTGTCGCGTAACGGATCCGGGGGGAGAGCTGGATTGTGCCCGTGCTGGTTTCGCCGTCGACCTCCAGGCTGGGGAGGACACTGAAAGCGAGGTCTACCGGCTCCTCACCGGGTGATGCCTCCGGCGCCGAGCCTTGGGCGATCCGCCGGCGACGGCCGATGAATACCATCCGGACCTGCTGTTGGTTAGTACCGTCGAGCGGCTCGAATCGGTACAGCGAATTGATGTTCGCCGCAGCCAATATCTGCTGAAGGACGTTGTAATAGCCGTTGACCAACTGGTTGAGCTTTTGCAACCCCACAGTATTGGTGATCAGGCAGGACGGCGCCCGATATCCGGCATTCTCGACGAGTACGCGGGCCCCGATCAGCGAGTCCTGCAGGTCCTGGGCGCCGGTCGACGCGAAGGTGATGATATTGGGCGCTTTCGGCGCGCCAAAGCACCGCTTGAGGACGTCGGTGTCGAAATTGTTGGCGAGGGTCTTGGTCGCTGCCATCACTGCGGTGAGCAGCGCATCGGGGGTCGGCGCGATCGCCTCCGCGACTGATTGCTCGATGGTCGGCGGCGGAGGTGGAGATGGAGGTGGGGCGAGGGGCAGAAAGCCCGCGGAGTTACCCAGCAGACCATTGGCGACATTGAGCTGGCCGGGGTCACCGGTGTCCCAATGCGGGATGGATTGCCAGGCAATGCTGCAGTGGCCGAACGTCTCGCGAAGGGCCTGGTTGGCAAAGGCCAAATGCTCAGCGCTGAAGTACATGGCTCGACTCCTGACTGTCGCTCAAATCATGGCAGACAAAATGAGAAATCGTGTAGCACTTTTCTTTTACTTTCTGAATTGGAGTAGTGCATTACTTGTTCAGGAGTGCTACCTCTTGACCGGGGGTCATTTCGCCGCGCGCCACCGCGTCGCAGTGCGCCAGATGCAGCGGTGCGACGGGGTCGTCGGGCAGCAGCTTGCGGCATCGTTCGAAGGCAGCGCGCGCCCCATTGACGTCGCCCGCATCGAAAAGTGCAAAGGCCTCGTCGAACGCGGGCTGCGCCGTGCTTTTCGCGGAGCGGAGTAAAGGCGAGTCCTCGTCGTACACTTCGTAAATCGTGACCGGCCGGCGTCGATTGACCACCATGACGCGCTCCATCCGACGGACGTTGAACTGCTCCGACGTGGCGAGGCGCTTATACGTGTGATCGGAGATGAGCAAGGCGGAGCCGTAGCGTTTGTTGGTGCTCTCGATGCGCGCGGCCAGGTTCACCGCGTCGCCGATGATGGTGAGCACCATGCGGTTCACCCCGCCGACGAGTCCAACTGCCACCGCGCCGGTATTGATGCCGATGCCCGCCCGCAGTTCCTCGGAACCCAGTGCCGTGCGTTCCTGGTTGTGCTCGCGCAAAGAGCGCAGCATGGCCAGTCCCGCCCGCACGGCGTCGGGCTCGGACTCGAAGACGGCGACGATTTCGTCCCCGCGTACGTCTTGAATCATGCCGTTGTAGCTGATGATTGGAAGCTCGACCGCACGCAGGAAGCCCATCGCCAAGTTGCCCGCCTCGTCGACGTCCATGTCCTCGATCATCGTTGTGTAGCCCCGGATGTCGCTGATGAGTACCGTCATTTCGCGTTCGACCCGGTAGCCGCTGCGGACGCGGCGAAGGTCATCGATGTCGAGGATGCGCAGCAGTTCGTTGGGCACGAATCTCGATTGCACGTCCATGAGGGACTGTCGGTACTCGTCGGCGGCGCGTAGTCGTGCCTCGAGTTGGAAGTTCCACAGGGGTGCGGCGGCCTGGGCGCACAGGAAGGCAAGCGCCTGCTCGTGGTCGGCGTCGAAGTTTCTCCCCAACTCTTGCTCGGCATAAATCACGCCGATCACCCTGTCCTGCACCATGATTGGGAGGATGAGT
>Ga0134125_10008089_pt1 | contig 11860 bp, 9 predicted proteins | sample KB31751_FD_96464 | JGI IMG/M metagenome (GOLD analysis project Ga0134125, IMG submission 96464) | Terrestrial soil microbial communities with excess Nitrogen fertilizer from Kellogg Biological Station, Michigan, USA - KB3-175-1 | ecosystem: Environmental > Terrestrial > Soil > Unclassified ... | reverse complement strand
GGCAATCATTTGATAGCATATCAATAAAGTCACCCTTAGGGGGGAAAGACTGTTGGAAGCAGTCCTGTTGATAGAAGCAAACTAGGCACAAAAAGGCATATTTTAACTGATAAACAATGTATACCTTTGTCTGCAGCAATAACATCAGCAAACACACATGACATAAAAGCAGTAACAGATGTAATTGATAATGTAGTTATCAAACGACCTACTACTACTACTACTACTGCCAACACATTCTTATCTACAACAAAACAAAGGAAGACTCGCCAACATCTGTGTCTTGATAGAGCATATAGTTCTAAATCGATAGAAAATGAAATAATCCACCGTGGCTATGTTCCCCATATACCATATAAAAGAAAAAGAGGCCAAATGAAAGAAGAGACGGCAATCCAGAGAAGATATTATCATTCCAAAAATAAAAGATGGGTTGTAGAGAGAACAAACTCATGGCATAATAGATTCAGAAAGCTGTTTACAAGATATGAAAAGAAGGTAGAAAATTATCTTGGCCTGGTGCAGCTATCATGCAGTATCATAATCTATAGAAAGATAATTTTGGGATAGGCTCAGATAAATTTAACTTATTAAATAAAAATTGATTTTATCATTTGATAATATTGATAACAAGATTTAATAATTTGTTTATTTTAAATTACATTAACAATACCTAAACTAATGCTTTTAAAAAGCAAGTAGTTTAGTATGGATGGCTATCACCATCCTTTTTTATATGTTTTTAAAATTCAATTAGAATTTAAAATAAATAATTAATCAATTTATGATTATTTATTAATTTTATTTATTTTAAAGAAATTTTATATTTCAATTTGTTTTAGTTCAATAAAATTTTAATATATATTATATTAGTTACTATTAAAAATTACAAGTATACCCCTAAAATATAAAATGAGCCCTTTGATGAACATATTTTTCTTCTTCATCATGAAATACTGCTCCACAAAGATCACAAATATAGATACCTAATTGTTCAACATCTCCATCTTTAAGCAAAGTAAGAGTGTTTTCTTGTTCTGTATCTTGAACAGCAACATATTCTTTGATAGACTTTTCTTGCAATATAGAATTTAAAAGATTTTCTAAATCATTTATAGAACCTGGATAATTCAATAATATTCCTTTTGAATTTATTATTGATCGATCACTGTTAGACAATTTTTTTTTAATTATAAAATTATTTAAATTATTTGACTTCAAAATTATTGGTAACAAAGTATCAGGAAAATACGACAAATCTAAAAATATATTCAATTTCCATGTATTTAATTACGTTAATAATTATTAATGTTTTAGCTAATTGATTTATAAGTTGAGATATCAAAGCTACAGATAACATAATTATAAATAATCTCGGCCTTATCCGCAAATATATCTACAAATGATTCTTTTACTTTTAAAGTATCTATAAGAATTTAATTAAAATATGTAATTGTAGGGATCATTGTTAGATAAATACAACTACGAAAATCAAACGTATGGTATTGAATAATAATAAAAAGAAAGTATCTCAAATTTAATTGAAAATTATCTAACTATTTATCAACTCATTGTAGTATAAAGATTAGACATACTCTCTTGACCAATTGTGGATTTTATTTATTTTCTTTTTTATTTATTAGGATGCAACTATCATTTAATTGCATATTAATTTTTAATAAGTAATTTTATTATTTAAATAAGGATATAATTTATGGCATTTAAAATATGATGCCTGAACATTTAAAGTTAAGCAGAGCCAATATTAAAAATAAATGTTCCGTTTTGATTTTCCTATTGTTTTTATCATCTTTTCTATATCGGTATTTTTTTATTCTCAAATATTTATGACAATATCAATTTTTTCTTTCCTTTATCCAATTTCAATAACTCTTGATCATTATTTATCAATCAATGTTTTTGCACAAATGTCTGATATAAAAAAAACAGATAAAACAATAATGCCATCATTATCTCTTTTTAATTTAATAAAGCAAGGCTCACCATATCAGGGAAACAAGTCAGCTCCTGTAGTTCTAATTGATTTTAGTGATCTTCAATGCAAATTATGCCAACGCTTTGTGAAATCAACTGAGCCACTAATAAATTCAACTTATATTCAAACAGGCAAAGTTATTTTAATCTTCAAGCATCTGCCAAATAGAGGATTTGATTCAATGCCAGCATCATTAGCAGCACAATGTACTAATGATCAAGGAAAGTTTTGGCAATTTCATAATGTGCTATACAATGTTCAAGGCCCTATTGATTCTGGATGGGCAAGCAAAGATAATTTAAAGAAAATGGCACTACAAATACCCGGGTTAGATATTGAAAAATTTATTTCATGTTTTGATAGTCAAAAATACAAATCACTTGTACAATCAGACATCGAATTAGCTCATTCTCTTGGATTTACTCAAACCCCATCTTTCATAATTGAAAAAAACAATGACTCCAATATTCAAAAAATTGAAGGAGCCCAGCCATTTGCTGCATTCAAAGCAGTTGTTGATAAAGAGCTTGGACAATAAACATAATAAAATAAAAAATAGATTAATAAAAAATAAAAGAAATAAAATACAAAAAAAATGAAAATGAAACTTATTGCCAAATATGTTATACTAGATTAGAAAAATTAAACACCATGATCTTATTTGCGTTAAAAATAGTCTATTCCAAATTTGTTTATATTGCAATTTCGATTGTGATATTTGTTTTTTTTGGGATAATATTCAATGTAATTGAACAAACACTATTTTATTTCCAATAGTAACTTTTTATTTGCCTGATGATGCAATAATCGACTTTATTCTAAATAATATAACTTACGCTTTGATGGGAATATTGATTGCTTTGGATGTGTATATATTTAGGAATTTATATATGAAAGTAGACAAATTAACATTTTCAAGTTCAATTCTATGTAAACTACTAGTACTTTTGCTAGTTGTTCTTCTAGTGGCTTTTTTAAAATACCAACATTTGAAGTATTTAGATTAGTAGTAACTGATTTTTTTACAAATTATCATGTTCAGTTGAGAATATTTTCAATAATTATAATTCTTTGGGCATTGATTACGGTATTCAACAAAATTACAAAAGTATGTGATATAAGCAAAAAAATTTCTAAAAACATCATATCTAATTTATATTTATATTCTATTATAAAATATTATTTTAGTATCTAGTTTACTGAATATTCATATAGTGACCTTGAAATTATATAAATTTAATTTTAGATAAAATTTTTTTATATTATATAAACGATTTCCAAATTCCCTTTTGCATCTTTCCATCAATGTATTTCCAAATTCGCGGAGATATCTCTAATTCAGTAAATCTTTTTCTAAGAGATGGATTCATATTAATATAAATCAAATGACTAGTAGCAATTTGATCAGGATTTACTAATTTAGTTAACTTGCAAGCCATACTTATACCGTATCCTATTATATCAGTATGAGTTTTTTCTTCCAAAATATATTGAATTATAGAATGTTCGCCAATATCTATTCCTATCCTTACATGCAATTGCCCATAATTATTTTGTTTTAAAATTGGATTTATTGCATTATTTAAAACATTTATCATATAAAAGGCACAATTTATTGCATTATTATAAGAATCATTAGGAGTAGTGTCTGCACTGACAGGAAAAAAAGCTATTACCGCGTCACCAACATACTTTAAAACATGTCCATTAAAATACGATATTGCTATAGACATTTCTTGGTTAAACATTTGGATAATTGTAGATAAAATGTCAACTGAAAAATGTCTCATCATTAATGTAGAATCAACCAAGTCAACATATAGTACAACAAGTGTCTGCTTAGAACCTATGTGATTTTGTAAGAATCTTTCAGATTTTTTTATCTTGGAATGGATTATAGAACCTTTTTTTAGGGCATTAGTGATTCTTTTCTCCGTTTCTATAAAGCATCTTTGAATTTCTGTTTTTTGTAAAGGAGAACTTTTATCATCCAATACATTGTTGTTTATATCTGACATGTATTTATGTTGACAATTTATAACTGGTGCAAAACAACATATTTAATTTTCTAAATATATATATTATTACCCAAAATCATATTTTAAACTATATTTCTCAATTTTTGAAATTATTGATACTCAAAGCAAATGTAAAAGGTAATCAATTAATTAATTTAATTTTAAATTATTTTTTAATTTATTTCCATCAAATATATATAAATATAAAAATTATCCTTTATTATAAAATAATCATATCCAATAATATTTAAACGAATAGATATTATAAAATAAGTATAGGAAATAGTAAATTATAATGGAATATGCTTATCCCAATGTATTGGTTTCTACTCAATGGGTTAATGATCATTTAAACGATTCAAAAATAAGAATTGTTGAGGTTGACTATAATCCCACCACAAGCTATCTAATTGGTCATATTCCTGGAGCAGTATTATTTGATTGGAAACAAGAATTAATAGATGTAACTAAAAGAGAAGTAATCTCCAAAGAAGTCCTTGAAGATCTATTGCAAAGAGCAGGAGTGAATAATGATACAATTCTTGTTGTTTATGGGGATTTTAAGAATTGGTTTGCAACGTTTGCTTTTTGGATGTTCAAATATTACGGGTTTAAAGATATTAGATTAATGAATGGCTCTAGAAAAAAATGGTTTGATGAAGACAGGCCACTTAGCTTTGACATTCCGTCATATTCACGAGGTAATTATAAAGCATCTGATCCTGACAAAAGTATTAGAGCATTTATGAGGTATATACAAGAAGCAATAGGCTGCCCTGATAAAATACTAGTTGATGTAAGAAGCAATGACGAATATAACGGAACAACACTTGCTCCATCTGAATATTTTAGCGAATATGGTCAAATTGGAGGACATATTCCAGGTGCAATAAATGTACCTTGGAATTTAATGGTTAATGAGGATGGTACTTTTAAATCACAAGGAGAATTAAAGAATCTTTACGAATCATTGAATATAACTTCTGAAAAAGAAATAATTACCTACTGTGGTATTGGAGAACGAGCATCCTATACATGGTTTGTTTTAAAATATTTGCTTGGCTATCCTAATGTAAAAAGTTATGATGGGTCATGGCTTGAATGGGGCAACACCATAGGCAATCCTATAGAGAAATAAACAAAATATTTATCAATTCAAATATTATTATAAAAGATATATATTTTAAAATAAAATAAAATCTTGGATTAATTTATGAAATTGTAAATATAAACAATATTTTTTAAATCTATTTAAAAAAAGAACTAGAACCGATATAACTAATAGTTAATTCATTTTATATCAATTAAAGTAAGGAAAGCATTAATAGAAAAGCATTTCAATTGCTAATTATTCAAAAAAGGTATAATCTCTTTTAATAATAAAATATGCCTAGATAATTATTTTCATTATATCTAAATCAATACTACTATACAAGTTTCAAATAATAATATCATTATTTAATCCCCATAATCATAGTTATAGGAAAATAGAAATGAATTTTGTTGTTTTTTAAATGACTTTTCATCCCAAGGTTATTTTTTGTAATATCTTCTTCAAATAAATTTTTTATTTTTTGTATGTCATCAGGATTGGGAAAAGAAGATTGTAATATATTATCCAATTCCATTTCTAAATCTTGTTGAGCTACTTTTAAATTGAATAATCCTATATCTTTCATCATATTTTCTAATTCATAAAAAGTTAATGCTTTAACATGAGATGAATCACGCAATTTTTCTACTTCGTTATATGCTTCGACCTTATCTTTATCTGGTGTAACATCAATAATCATAATTTTACCTCCTGGAATACACACACGTTTCATTTCTTCTAATACCTTTTTGGGTTCAAGTATATGGTGTAAACTATATCTTGTTATTACAATTGAAAACGAATTATCATAAAATGGAAGATTTAAAACATCACCTAATTTCCAAGTCAAATTATCTAATTGTTTATCTTGTTGCAACACTTTAGCTTGTTCAATCATAGCAGGGGTTAAATCAATTCCTGTAACATGCGACACCTCTTTAGCAAATTCGCAAGATATTATTCCTGGACCACAAGCAATATCTAAAACTATATCATTTTGTTTTGGAGCGCATAATTTTAACATTAAATCTAATCCATATTGGTTTGAATGTTGCGATAATTTAGTAAAAGGAATTGCTTGTTTAGAAAATTGTGATATAATGTTATCATTATGAAAATTTTTTTTATCTATGGTTTCATCCATCTATAAAAATTAAATTTTACATATATATAAAATAAATCATTTTATTTAATTCTATTTTTTTGAAAAAAACTTAAGATAAAAAAATATAATATACTATTTGTATTTCTATGTAATAAATGTCTTAATTTTTTTAAAACTATTTCAATTAAATGTGTATTTAGCATAAGCATAAAAAAGTGTATTTCAATTAAATTATTTTTTCAATATCAAAAAAAATAGGTATTTTAAATTGTAATGGATTTTAAATTATTATTCTTTTTTATTTTGCATCAAACTTATTAAATGAGTTGGCCCTAAATTACCCTTTATTTTCATTAAAGTACGTGTAATAACATTAACCAAAGGAATAGAAAAATCTTTAACAACTATAATAGGACAGTTTAGCCTATACATTAAAAGATCAGCAAAACTAGATTTGGCTAAAAGACTGTTTTTTCCTATTGTCGATTCAGTAATAACTATGTCAGGATTATATCCTACTATTGATTTTAATATCAATTTTCCAAACTGTATGTTATCTTTTTCAATATCAGATGAAACATGAATTTCATTGAATTGAACCCCTGCTTTTAAGAAATATTCTTTTCGCTTTATGTATTCTATTGGAATTAAAGTTTTGCTTTGAGTATTCGCATAATTTGATTTTGGTTTGTTTATTTCATTATCATGCAAGTCTTTTCTATTTATAGCAACTACATTTAAGTTGAAAACGCTCATATTTGCAAAGCATTTGGTAATCCTCAAGATTTCATCAGAATTATCTCCATCATCGTATAATACAACCATATTTTTCTTATTTATGTCCAATGGATCAGTTCCTCTGGATATGTTTTGTTCTTCCAGAAGAAAATTATCAAGACTATGATGCGGAAGAACTGCCAAAAAATCACATGTAACTAATGTCTGCAATTTCTTGTTGTTTCTTAATGTTTCATAATCTGCAATCAATAAATCAATTTTCTGTTCAGCTATAGTCGATAATACAGCTTCAGTAGCATCATGAGAAATTTTTACAAAATAATGGAATACTATTCCTTCCTTATTTAATATTTTTTCTAGAGGATTAAATGCTTTTCTTGCGGAATCAATAAAAGCAATTCCTGCTGATAGCGGTGTTTGATGGGGAACTGTTATAGTTCTCATTATATTTATTTCACCATCTTTTTCTTTGGCCATTCTAATTGCATATCTGATCAGTCTATCGGGGTTTTCAGGAGTATATGGCATTAGAATTCTAAAATCTTTTCTTACAAGATCTCCTTCACTTGTTACTATTGGAGAGTAATGATCTATTTCAGTTCTAAAAGTAAATAGTTTGTACAATGTAAAACCTATCAAGATCCACAAAACAGTAATAGCCCAGCTAAATGGAGCAGTAACTAAAAGATAAAGTGCAAGTCCTATCATTAAAACTATGCCTATAATTGGTATATAGGGAAAAAATGGTGTTTTATATCCGTAGTCAAGCTTGTCACCATACATTTTGCGTATTGTAATTACAGATATATTGACTTGAGTAAACAAAAGTAAAAATATTACACCAGAGGCCTGAGCTATAGAACCAAGAGGAAGAGCATAAGCCATTACGGCCATTATTATTGCCGATAAAATGACTGAAACATATGGTGTTTTAAATTTAGGATGAATTGCACTTAGCTTATGTGGTAAATTATAGTGTCTTCCCATAGCAAAGGCAACTCTTGCTGATGAAAATGTTGTGGCATTTAATGCAGCAATTGTTGATACCATTCCTCCAACTAACACTATGAAGGATCCATATGGAATAAATAATTCTGCAGCTTTGCTTATACCTAAATCGCCATTTTGTCCAATAAAAGACCATGCTTGTTGATTATGTGGAGGAGATATTGCCCCTATAGATACAAAAGCGACTAAACAATACATAATAATTACTAGAGCAAGTGATATGAAAATTGCTCGAGGTATATTTCTTTTAGGGTTTTTAACTTCTTCTCCTGTTTGAACTATTACCTCATATCCTTCAAAAGCAATAAAGGTTAAACCCATTGCAGATACGAGCCCACCAATACCAAATGGCATAAAGTCGGCAAAATTATGTGACCAATCTGGTTTATTTGATATTGCCCACAATCCTGCAATTATAACTGTCATGATAGCTGCTAATTGAATTATTGTTACAATGGTTCCAGCTTTTCCAGTTTCAGAAGTTCCTTTGACATTTACAATTAAAAATGCCACTATCGATACAACAGCAATTAATTTATCTAGAGGAATAAAGCCAAACAGATTGTCTATTGTTATTAAATTTGTCATATGCAAAAAGCTTGTAAAAAAAGAACCAAACCCTACAGCATACAAACTTCCAGCGATTATATGAGCAAGCCAAGCCATCCATCCGCTGATAAAAGCATTTGGTCTTGGAAGACCTTCTCTCACCCATAGATAACCTCCACCTGCTTCAGGCATTGCTGAACCTAGCTCAGCATACCCCATAGCAGTAAAAAGAGTAATGATGGCATTTATAATAAAGGCTAAAATAACAGAACCACCTGCCAACCCAATTGCAGGTCCAGTTAAAACAAAAATGGCACCTCCTATCATGGCAGCTATTCCAACCATGATAATATCAATCAAATTTAAGGAACGAACAAGTTTGTGCTCATGAGGATGTGTAGGAGTCTCATTCTGTCTGATTTCTGAGGACATTAACTTAAATTAACTCAATTAATTTAGAAATAAATCTAGTTATTTATATATTATCATATGAATTTATGGCTCTGTAAAGTCAAGAAAAAATTCATCTATAAAACATTTTGAAAGTAATGGTCAATCAAAAATTTGGTTTATATGTTAATTTAAGTTGATTTTGCCAAAATGATCTGAATAATAATCTACAAAAGCAATTTATTTTACAAAAAATATAATTCAAAATCCTTAACTTTACAGAGCCAAATTTATGGTATTACTCAAACAGTTTTGAAACGGTGAAATCAAATGGATAGTTTTATAAATAATATAATCAAGATAATGTGATCTACTTACTTTAAAGGCATAATTCTTTTATAGGTTATAACTAAAATTACACAAAATGTTAACAAATTTTATAGTTAAAGAAAAAAAACTGTTTACATTAATTACTGTTGCAATCTCAATTACAATAATGCTGCAAATTAGCTACAATACCATAGGTGCACAGATCAGTAACAATATGTCAAATCAATCCAATATTAATTCCATATCTATTCCAGTATCAAAAGGCTTTGTGGATGGAAACATTTCATATTTTATTTCAACTGATGCTTCAGAAAAAGCAATTGTTTCATCTATTGCAAATACTACAAAATTTACTGTAAACTATGCTCCTGCTTTGGCTAACACTTCTGATTCTTCTCATCAGCAGGGTTATGTATTTATAAATGGAATAAAAGGAAACGGACCAGGCGAGTACCAATTACCAGTTGCATCAGCAATACCAAATAATTCAGATAATAATGGATATAGTCCACTATTTCAAATAAATTATGTTAAATGGAATAATAATTCTCATCCAAGAATATTAAAATCGGTATCTGAAATAATGGATTCACAAAGCAACGGTGAACTCACCATAACAAAAACAAATATTGTTATAAATAGTCCATTTGTTCAAATTAAATAAGATTTAGAATATAAATACACATTTTTATTAAAAAAAATGAAGATAATATTTTAAATATTTATTTTTCATTGACTAATAAAAATGGTATTCAGTCAAATAAGTTAATAATAGTTTTATTGAAAAGTCTATGAACGCTCAAGGAGATATGGTATGAGATTTATTTATAAAATAACTTTATTGAATAACTGCATTTGCAAAACCAGAAATTATAGAGTTCATAGGACAAGATAAAACAACCTAAAAACAATAGTATTTAGAAAAAGGAAGTATATTATCAAAAAAGATATTTACTTATGTTGAAAGCATACAATCTTTTTCAAATATATCAAATCCTATTACAGAAACAGAAGTTAACAATTTTCTTGAGATCAAACTCAGTATATAACTAGCTATAATAAACGAAGCAGAATATCTATAATTTAACCATTCTGGTTATATATGACAAAGATTCAGGGGAGATCTATTGTGCTATTCAACAGATGATAAACAATGTTCTCAACCTTTATGGAAATCAATATAATATTTAATTTTCTATTGACCATAAGAACTTTCCATATCAAGAAGTAAAGGGATGGTGATAGCAAAAATATTGAGGTTATAGATTGGAACGTAGCAATTGTTGGATAGATAAATATAATATATTTAAGCACTACTAAAAATCCTATTGCTAATATGATAACGGAAAACAATAGAAATGGCATACAAATTGTAATTGAAATTACCCCAAAGTTTTACATGCATTGGATTTAGGGAAGGTTAGAAAGGGTTTAATTACGTATTATGGATTAAGAAATTATACAAAGCAGGACGTAAACAAATAATTTTATTTTATATTTTGAAAATACAAACCCATTATTCTAAGCCAATTATTCAATCTTTCAATAACTTTTTCCCAATAGTTAAGGATAACAAGCAGCAGCAATGAAAGTGATTTTTTGCTAAATTTATAATAAAATTCGAATCTCCATTGAATGATTGTATCTGTAACACCATACAATCAAAATGTAATTTAATAAAAACAGGTTGTATTTTATAAATGATCTAATGTAATAAATCATTTCTATAAGATATTTTTCCTATTTTTCTTATACTCTTTAAAATAATTATCTAAAATAGATTCAGATTTCATATTTTAGTGTAATATATTTTATCTAGAATGAATTTTTATTAATATTTGAATTATCCATTTCATTATCATCATTTGATAAAAATATTTTATCTGTTATTCTAAAAATTTTATTACTGTTCTACTGATTGTTTATTATTTTATCTATATTTTATAGGTTTTTGTAATTTTGCAGAACATGATGAAATTAATTTATTATTGTATTTCTATATTCTCAAATATTTAATATATTTTTATAAATAACAAAATGTTGACATGTCATAAAATTCCATTTTAATTTTCTTTTATATCCATCTACATTTGACTTTAATTTATCACAGTATTTATTAAACTTTTGAAACCATTGCTCAAAGCCAATAGCATTTCTTTTTGAAGTGATGCCTAATCCAAGCTTTGAGAATTCTCTAAATAATCCGTTAACCGAATCTAAAAATGATTTTCAATGTCCTAAACCATCAAACATGTTTCCTGAATCTGCTATTGCTTTATAAGGTACAAAAACAACATCTGATGCAAAAAACAACTATAACAAATCTATTTAAGAAAGCGAATTATTTGTATGTATTAAATGGAACTAAATACCATTGTTAACCAATGCTTATATAGTCTAATAACTAATGAGCAGTATGTCAAAAAATGATATAAATATTTCTACTAACAATAATGACGATATTAACACTATCAGCAATAATAATAAATCAAGTTTTTCATATAATACTAACACAAAACAATAATCAACAAGACGTTAATGAATCAGTCAACAGAGCACTTGACCAAACAAAAGATAACATCAACCGTTCTATAGAAGAATCAAGAAATCAAATTCCTCATTATAATAATATC
>Ga0134125_10008088_pt1 | contig 11860 bp, 9 predicted proteins | sample KB31751_FD_96464 | JGI IMG/M metagenome (GOLD analysis project Ga0134125, IMG submission 96464) | Terrestrial soil microbial communities with excess Nitrogen fertilizer from Kellogg Biological Station, Michigan, USA - KB3-175-1 | ecosystem: Environmental > Terrestrial > Soil > Unclassified ... | reverse complement strand
TGCGGGTGGAACTTACCGGTGACCGCTGGAATGGCGCCGGACTGCATCTGTCGACCACGAATGGCGGGATTGTCGTGGGCCTGCCCGCTAGTTACTCGGCCGCCGTCGAGACATCAACCGTGAACGGCGGAATACACTGTGATTTTCCTGTCACTGTGCAGGGCAAACTAGGCAAACACATGTCGTTCCAGTTAGGGAGCGGCGGCGCGCCAATCCAGGCCTCAACGGTAAACGGCGGCATTCGGTTCGAGCGGCGCGCGTGAATGCGCGCCTGGACAAAAGCCACATGAAAAAAATAGTCTACGCTGGTTTCGAATGAAGAATGTCCCTCTCAGTGCGGACGAGGATCTTATCGACCGCGCTCGGGCGGTCTGAGCGAATCTTAAATCCAAGGAGGAATTGTGAAGTCCACATTTTTTTGGGTTATCACGATCTTACTTCTTTGGCTCACCTCTAAGATTGTCATCGCGAAGGGCACCGGGGTCGGAGTATACGCGCTTATAGATCAGATCGCTTTGGATCAAGACGACCGTTTGACGACCACAGTTCGGATATCCGGTATATTCATGATTCCGGAGTGGATGTCCAGTGGCGAATACAAGACGCCTCAACGAGGCTACCTCTATTTCCGAATTCCTTCTGGGAACGAACAGTCGGCTAGAAACGAATTGAACCAGCTCAAGGCTTTCGCAGGAACGGGCCAGGTCGTCGGGTTTGCTTTATATTGGGTTCCGAATCCGAACGATCCACGTGGCAATCCGCATCATTCCCTGGAAGTTAGAGTGCGTGCAAGTGGTGGTACCGCAGAGCCGGATGTATACCCGATTCCATACCCAAAAGGAATCGTTACGGCCGGCGACCCAAACTTCGATGTGGCGATTGCTGCCAAGCTTCAGAAGACTTCAAACTGATCGCTGCCTCCAGTCCTGATTGCAAGTTTCAACGGTGATCTTGCTGCGCCTTTTGTGATTCCCGGAACATTTACGGAAGTTGTAGGGAGAAGCCTTGCAGAATGGCCTCGTCATTGAATAACATTCACTTCCAAAAAACTCGGTTCTTCCCGCGAGTGGTACACGCGTTCGGTCGCTTTTTTGAAGTCCGAGGGCTTGGCGGTCGGAATATTTGTGAACGTCTGGGGATTTCGATCGACCAGCGGGAACCAGGAGCTCTGTACCTGCACCATGATTCGGTGCCCGCGGCGAAAGCAGTGATTGATATCGGGCATGGCGAAGTGGATTGCATCGGATTGGCCCGGCGTGAATGGTTCCGGATGTTCAAAGCTGTGCCGGAATTTTCCGCGAAACGGTTCGCCGCGAACCAGTTGCTCATAGCCCCCCATTTTGACGCCGCTCGGATTCGGATCGGGATTGGGATAGTCGTCCGGATAGACGTCGATCAGCTTCACGACGAAGTCCGAATCCGTCCCGCTCGTCGAAACGTGTAGAGTGGGCGCCACCGGCCCCGCAATTGTCACATCGGAGTCGAGCGGCTCGCTTTCGTAGGTCAACACGTCTGTCCTGCGTGAAGCGAAGCGCTGATCTCCGTCCATATAAGCCCGGGCCATGCCAAGAGTGATTTTGTTGTAATACGGGACCGGCTTATTCGGGTCGCTGATGTATTCATCGAAGCCTTCGTTTGTGGTGGGCGCAGCGAAGCTCAATTTACCGCCGCCACGAAGGTAAATACGTTCCGTCTTTGCCTGCTGAGGCGGCCACTGCTCGTATCGCTTCCACTGGTTTTTGCCGGTCTCGAACATGTAGGCAGCGGGCAGATGCGGGTCGCCTTCTCCTTTCAGGTATCGCTTGAAGAACGGAAGCTCGATTTTTTCGCGGAAAAACTCGCCGGTATTCGATGTAAAATTGATATCGCCGAGATGGTTGCCGGCGGTGTATGACCAGCCGCCGTGATACCACGGACCCATCACAATTGTGTTGCCGGCGCCGGGGCTGCTCGCTTGAATTGCCCGGTATGTCTTCAACGTGCCCGACAGATCTTCGGCATCGAGCCAACCACCGACCACGAGCACCGCAGGCTTGACGTTTTTCAGATGCGGAAGTATATCTCGCTTCTTCCAGTACTCGTCGTAATTCGGGTGTGCGACCTGGTCGCTCCAATATGAATTCGCGTAGTTGAAGTATTTCTCTTCAGAGTTTTCAAGAGGTCCCATTTCGCGATAGAATTTGTAGCCGTCTTCCGTGCCGTAATCGAAATCGGGTTTATCCTTGGGACGCTGCGGGTGATCGAGGGGATAGAAGTTGGCGTAAAACCCGAAGTTGGCAGCCAGGAAAAAGGCGCCGTTGTGATAAGCATCGTCTCCCATGTAGAGATCGGCAATCGGCGCTTGCGGAGACGCAGCGACCAGCGCGGGATGCGCGTTGATCAGTCCGGCGGAAGTGTAAAAACCGGGGTATGATACCCCGACCAGCCCCACCTTGCCGTTGTTATCCGGCACATGGTGAATCAGCCAATCGATTGTGTCGTACGTATCCGTACTTTCGTCTACGTCGCTCGGCCCGTTTGTAGCGTCCTTCTCCGGGGTCATTTCAAGCCAGACGCCCTCCGACATCCAGCGGCCGCGGACGTCCTGAGCAACGAAAATAAACCCGTCGCGCTCGAACTCTTCGCCGGGAAACAGTGTTTTCGGATAGTTATCGGTCCCATACGGCGCGACACTATAGGGCGTCCGCGTCATGAGAATCGGATATGTTTTCGAGGCGTCCTTCGGAACATACACCGCTGTGAACAAGTGCTTACCGTCGCGCATCGGGACGCGGAATTCGTATTTTGTGTAATGCGCCCTCAGATCGAAACGGGCCTCGGCCGCGCGCAAGGGCGCCATACCGCTAAGCAACGCGGCAACGAGCAACAAAAGACGCATCTCCTCATCTTAAGGAACTTCCTCCAACAGACGATACGGTTCGCTATACTCCGAATAAAAGGCGAATAAAACCAGCCCGTGCTCGATATCGATCAACAGCTTGCGCAACTTCGGCAGCGAATTGCCCGCATCGACCAAAAGTACGAATTGCGTAACGGCCTCACGCGACCGGAGTTACCTGCGCCCAAAGACCGCTCCCGTTTTTTCATCGAAGAATGGGCCCAGGGCGAAGTTGTAAATAACGAGCACGGCCCCCACTTCCAAATGGAGAAGCTCTATGAGTCGCACCGGCGGCACGGCTCAGCGGATATTGGCGCATTACGTGAACTGCCGCACGATCTTTTGGACACATTAGGCGATGGAACAATTCCGTCCGTGGCGCCTGGCCGCTGGGCGTTTCTCGACACCGAGACCACCGGGCTTGCGGGTGGATCTGGAACATATGCGTTCCTGATCGGCGTCGGGAGCATCACGACCGAGGGTTTTCGCGTCCGGCAGTTTTTTATGCGGGAGTACGCGGAAGAACGAAGTCTGCTCAGGGCGCTTGCCCAATATCTGGAGCGGTTCGATGTCCTCATCACCTACAATGGCAAGACCTACGATCAACCGTTACTGGAGACGCGGTACCGGATGACCCGCCAGAAGCCGCCATTCGGACGCATGCAACATCTGGATCTGCTGCATGGGGCCCGGCGGCTTTGGAAGTTGCGCTTCGAGAATTGCCGGCTGACTCATCTCGAAAATCAGGTGCTAGGCGTCGAGCGCGAGGGCGATTTGCCAAGCGAGATGATCCCCTACGTATATTTCGAATATTTGCGGTCCAACGAGGCGCACCGGCTGGTTCCGATCTTCCATCACAACGCGATCGATATATTAACGCTGGGTTGTCTGACCGCGCTAGTGCCGGCCGCCTTTCGAGCGACCGATGCAGAGTCGTTGGCGGCGATCGGGCTGCGGCGAGGAGAGGAATATCTGGGCGTTGCCCGCTGGTTGCTGGCTGCGGAACAGACCGAACGAGGTCTCGATTTATTAAAACGCGCCGTCGATGCCGGATTGCCGGACTCGCTTTTGTTCCGCACGTTATGGGATATTGGCCGGATAGAGAAAAAGCTCGACCGGCCGGAACCCGCGCTGCAAATTTTTACCGAACTTGCCGGCTGCCCCAATCCACATCGTGTGGATGCGCTTTCGGCGCTTGCGAAGCATTTCGAACACCAGGAGCGGAATTTCGGGATTGCGCTGGAGTTTACTGAACAGGCGCTGGCCTGCAAGCCTTCAGACGATTTGCGGCGGCGAGCGAGCCGCCTGCAAGCGAAGTTAAGCAAGTCGAAATCGAGGCGCCTGCTATAACCTCATCGACGCGGGCGTTAGCATCGTAGAGCCCGGGTTCTCTGCGATAATGGCATAAGTGCAATCCATCCAGGCGCTTAAGCTCCGCTTTGCGTCCCCAGGCAAATAATTAGGAACTTTACTATCTGGTTCTGAATCGAAACGGATGTGCGAATGGACCGGCGCGAAGGCTTCTATGAGGAGAGCGTCCAAGAGCTTGCCCGGACCATGCCGCGGTTCGAGGCCGAATTCGCCGATCTCTCTTTGAACCTGGCGCTCACCTATGACGTGCAACATTCATTTTTATGGAAGAGCATGTGCCGCTTCGGGTTGGCAAAGTCGAGCTTCAATGTGCTGATGCTGCTGCGCCACGGTCCGGAAGAGGGGATGCAACTCAGCGAAATTGGGGAATTGCTGATCACCAGCAGAGCGAATGTTACCGGGATTATCGATCACCTGGAGGAGAAGGGCCACGTGAAGCGTGTGGTGGACAGCCGCGACCGCCGGGCCCGCCTTGCTCGTCTTACGAAAAGCGGTGAGGCGTTGATCGAGAAAGCTATTCCCCTTCACAGCAAGCAGTGCTCGCTTCTGATGGGGCACTTAACTCCGGCCGAGAGGCAGACGTTGCTGGGGCTTCTGAAAAAGGTTCGGCGGAGTCCCGCGCTGATGGAAGCCGAAGATCCGGAATTGGCTCCCGTGGGCGTTAACGAGGACTGAATAAAGGATATGGCGACTTTAGAGCGAGAGGACGATAAAACCCCGGTGCCGGACGATACCAGAGAGGATCGGAAGGCGGAACGGGACGACGAAGATCAGAGCGGTCAACCGCAGAAGAAGAAACGGGTTCGCCTCATCGTTTTCGCCGTGCTGATTCTTGCTGCGATTGCGGCCATTCCGATTTACAACTACTACACGTCGCGTGAGTCGACCGACGACGCACAAATAAACGGGCACATCGTTCCTATCAGTCCCCGTATCAGCGGCACCGTGATCGCCGTCCTGGTGAACGACAACCAGTATGTAACGGCGGGTACGGAGTTGGTGAGGCTAGATCCGGCCGATTACAAAGTGGCTTTCGACAAGGCGCAGGCCGATCTTGCGGACGCGGAGGCACAGACGATCGCGGCTGAAAGCAATGTTCCAATCACCAGTATCAACACATTGAGCCAGATCAAAACCAGCAGCGCGGCGGTAATCGAGGCGCGCGCTGGAGTCACATCCGCGCAGCAGCAAGTGAATGCGGCGAATGCGCGTCTGGCGTCGGCCAAAGCGAAAGTAGCGGAAGCGCAGGCCAACAGCGAGAAAGCTCAGAAGGACCTGGTCCGGTACAAGAGTCTGGTCGATAAAGATGAGATTTCCAAACAGCAGTACGATTCGGCGGTGGCTGCGTCGCAATCCATGGCGGCCCAGGTCGATACCGCGCAGGCTGGCGTAACGGAAGCTCAGCACAATGTGGATGTGGCGCAAGCGATGCTCGGTCAGGCCCGGGCCCGTTTGAACTCGGCGCAGGTGGACCAGCGGCAAAGTCAGCAGAGCGCTCCGAAACAACAAGCCGCCATTGAAGCCCGTTATAAAGCAGCTCAGGCCGCCGTTCAGCAGAAGCAAACCGCCATTGAGCAGGCCAAGCTGAATCTGGGCTACACGGTTTTGCGAGCGCCCGTCAGCGGGCTGGTGAGTAAGAAGAACGCGGAACCGGGCATGATTGTAGCGCCCGGCCAGCAATTGATGGCAATCGTGCCGCTCGACGACATCTGGGTGACGGCCAATTTCAAAGAGACGCAACTGAACCGGATGCGCGTGGGCCAGCAGGTTGAAATCGATGTGGATGCCTACGGAGGCCGCAGTTATCGTGGCCATGTGGATAGCATCGCCGCCGCTTCGGGCGCCAAGTTCAGTTTGCTGCCTCCGGAAAACGCGACCGGGAATTATGTCAAAGTAGTCCAGCGCGTACCCGTAAAGATTGTGCTCGATCCGGGACAAAACCAGGACCACATTCTCCGTCCGGGCATGTCGGTGGTGCCCACTGTTTTGCTTAACTCAAAGTGACGAGTTCGCCATCCGTAAAACGGCAAGATTCCCGCCGCCTCCGAATTGGCCTGCTGTTTCCTGGTTATGCGAACACTGTATGCTGTTCTTTGATCCGCCGCCGGATCACAGGAGAGTTCTCTACCAGTTCGTATGCGACGACTCCAGCCGGTAATCTGGGCAAAAGGGACGTTCCTTTCTCCGCAATATCTCCAGTCCCAGGACATTTTTCACGAGGATTTGCTCCAGTTTCGAGTCGATTCTCTTAATTTCCATCCGTGGGGATTCAAGGCGCTAGCGATCAATCGGGAAGCTCTGGCAGGTGGTGATCTCGCGATCGACGCCGCTTCGGGCATTTTTCCCGACGGCTTGGTCTTCGATATTCCCCGCGCCGATCCGGCCCCGGCTTCTAAGCCGCTTGCTTCCTATTTCGAGCAGGGAAAGAATACGATCGAGGTTTTTCTGGCGGTGCCGGCCTGGCGATATGGCTATGTGAACGTGGCGACGGATGGCCGGGATGCCGACACGCGCTACTCGGCCGAAGTGCACATGTTGCACGACGAGAACGCCGCGCAAATTGAACGTCCGGTGCAGCTTGCGCGCAAGAATTTCCGTTTGCTCGTCGATGCCGAAGCCAGGGAAGGCACGCCTGCAATCAAAATCGCCCGTGTGGAGCGCACCGACAGCGGTTTGCTGAAACTGGCCACTGATTTTATGGCGCCGCTGCTGGACATCGCGGCAAGCGAATATCTGATGTCCATTTTGCGGCGGCTGCTTGAGATCCTGACGGCGAAAAGCACGGCGCTTGCCGGCATGAGGCGCCAAAGGAATCAAGGGCTCGCGGACTTTACCGCCTCCGATATCGCGAATTTTTGGCTTCTGTATACGGTCAATACGTTTCTGCCGCCGCTGCGGCATATCTTCGAAACGCGCCGGGGGCACCCGGAACTGCTATATGCGTCGCTGTCGTCCCTCGCCGGTTCCCTCACTACCTTTTCGACCAAGACTTTTCCGCGCGACATCCCTTTGTATAACCATCGCGACCTCGGGACCTGCTTTCGGGATCTTGATGAGAAGCTCCGTTTCCTGCTGGAGACCGTTATCCCGAGTAATTTCGTTTCGCTCCCGTTGAAGCTGACGCAGGCGTCGATTCACGCGGCCGCTATCGAGGACGATAAGTATCTGCTCAACACCAAGTTGTATCTTGCGGTAAATGCGGAAATGCCGGAAGGCGAGCTGATTCTGAAAGCGCCGCAGCTAATTAAGGCCTGCTCCGCGAATCATCTGGAGCATCTCGTCCGGCAGGCTCTGCCCGGATTGCCGCTGCGTCACGTGCCCATTCCCCCGAGCTCTATCCCGATCAAGCTGAACTATCAGTATTTTTCGATCAACCAGACCGGACCGGCATGGGAAGCGGTGCTGCGCGCGCGGAATTTTGCCGCCTACGTTCCCGCGGAATTTCACAATCCGCAATTGGAACTGATTATAATTCTGCCCTGATCTTTTGAGAACCGCCGGCACAGCGGAGCAGGGATGCCGGCTAGCTACGCCTTGACGGCGTTTCTCTCTAAATAGCGTTCGCGGCTTGCGTTGATCACATTGTATGCTTCGTCAATACCTCGCCAACCGCGCATCTTCATTGTTTTGCCTTCGAGCTCTTTGTACATGCTGAAGAAATATTCGATTTCACGCTGTACATGTTCGGAAACATTGTTGAGATCGCGGATTTCGTCGTGGCGCGGATCGCGGTTGGGCACCGCCAGAACCTTATTGTCGAGTTCACCGCCATCCAGCATGTCCAGCACAGCGACTGGCCGCACATACGTGAGGCATCCAGTGAAGCTGGGCGAAGTAACTAGACAGAGAATGTCGAGCGGCTCCTGGTCCTCGGCGATAGTGCCCGGAATGAACCCGTAATCGCCGGGGTAGTGCAGCGGCGAATATAAGGTACGGCTCAGCTTGAAGAGTTTCAAGGAATGGTCGTATTCGTATTTGTTGCTCGAATCCCTCGGGATTTCGACCACCATTCTGACGATTTGCGGGATCTCAGGGCCGGGATCGGGTTCAATCTCGTAGAACATCCATTCCGAGACTAGCAGAACGCATGTTGCCGCCGCGGCCCGTTGCAGCGGCGAACCGGATTGCGCTGCCGGATGGGTTTGGCGTGATATTCTGCCGGAAGCGAAACCTACGAACAAAGGCAAAGGAGATCCCCCGCAATCATGAGAGTTGGATGTTTTACACCGTTACTGTCGCAATTTCCGCTCGACAAAGTGCTCGAAAAGCTGAAGGGCCTCGGCATCAATACGGTCGAATTAGGCACCGGGAATTATCCCGGTGATCCGCATTGTAAATTGTCGATGCTCGATAACGAAAAGGAATTGAAGGAATTCAAAAAGAAGCTGGACGACCAGGGCTTCAGCATCAGCGCTTTGAGCTGCCATGGAAACGCGTTGCATCCCGACGCTGCCATTGCCAAGAAGTCTCGAGACATCAGCCGGCGGACAGTGGAGCTCGCCGCAAAATTGAGCGTGCCCGTCGTGATCGATTTTTCGGGTTGCCCCGGCGACAGCGATAACGCGAAATACCCGAACTGGGTGACGTGTCCGTGGCCGCCGGATTACCTGGATTTGCTCGACTGGCAATGGGAGAAGAAGGTTACGCCTTACTGGACCGAACACGGTAAGTGGGCGAAAGACCATGGCGTAAAGATCGCGATCGAGATGCATACCGGGTTCGTCGTTTACAGCCCGGAGACAATGCTGAAACTGCGATCGATCGCCGGCGACGCTGTCGGCTGCAACTACGATCCAAGCCATATGTTCTGGCAGAGCATCGATCCGATAAAAGCCATCCGCATTCTGGGAGACTCCATCTTCCACGTTCACGCCAAAGATACGCAAATTTACGATTTCAACCTGCCTAAAACCGGCGTGCTCGACACTAAGAAGTACACTGACGAACGCAACCGCGGATGGATTTTCCGCACTGTCGGCTACGGACACGCCTACCAGTGGTGGACCGAGTTTATTTCCACGCTGCGCATGTTCGGCTACGATTACGTCCTCTCGATTGAACATGAAGATTCGCTGATGTCGCCTGACGAGGGATTGACGAAAGCGTCCGCATTCTTGAATCAGATCGTGATTCGCCAACCGGCCGAAGCAGCTTGGTGGGTGTAGGGGGCGGCGCCGTTTCGAGATTGCTTTGGCACGGAACCGCCTTGCGTAAGCAAACGGGTTCGGATATTCGTACAACCCGCGCACTTGTGCGGCGGCTCCGTTTGAAGTTTGCCTTGACACGGAGCCGCATTTGCGTCAGCAAACGGGCTTTTCGCGCGGTTGCGGCAGTGTTCAGCGAGCCAGCAGTTACAATTAATTGAACTCAACAAGCTCGAGTGCTGTATCGGCGACTGAGGAAAAATGCCAGGAAAACGAATTGGAATCCTGACCGGCGGCGGCGATGTGCCCGGTCTCAACTCTGTCATCAAGAACGTGGTGTATCGCGGCGCAACCGATGGCCATGAGGTTATCGGTATTCGGCGCGGCTGGGAGGGACTAACTCATCTAAACTTTGATGATGTTGCCAGCCGGAGCAAGTATGTCCTTCCGTTAAATAAAGAGAACACGAGAACCATCGACCGGACCGGTGGAACTTTCTTGCATACTTCGCGGACAAATCCCTCGAAGATGAAGCAAATCCCCGAATTTTTGAAGGGACGGGATTTTCCCTCGGCGCAGACGACAAAGAAGGGTGAAACATCCACGACATTCGATCTGAGTTCGCAGGTGCTCGATAATCTCGGCCGGTTGGGGATCGATTACCTGGTTGCCATCGGTGGCGACGACACGTTGAGTTACGCCGCGCGCCTGGATCAGCTCGGGTTCAACGTGATTGGCATTCCCAAAACGATGGACAACGACGTCCGGAACACCGAGTACTGCATCGGCTTCTCCACCGCGATTTCCCGCGCCAACGACGCAATTCAGCGGCAGCGCACAACTGTCGGATCGCACGAGCGGATCGGTGTCTTTCGCGTATTCGGGCGCGATGCCGGCTACACCGCGCTCTACACCGCTTACGTTACCTCGCTCCGCTGCGCAATCCCCGAGTATAAATTCAATCTCGATAAGATGATCGACCTGCTTCTGACCGATAAGCGAAACAACCCAAGCAACTATGCTTTGGTTGTGTTGTCGGAGGGGGCCGAGTGGGAAGGTTACACGATTCGCGAATACGGTGAGGCCGACGCTTTTGGGCATCGCAAGAAGAGCAATGTCGCCGAGGATTTCAGCGATGAAATTAAGAAACGTAGCGGGGACGAGACGGTCGTCAGCGATTTGACTTACGATCTCCGCAGCGGCGCCCCCGACTTTGCCGACAAGTTGATCGCCACCACGTTCGGAACGATGGCTTACGATGCTATTCAACTTCATAAGAAAGGGCTGATGACCGCCATCGTCGAGGGGAAATACGCGATGGTGCAGATTCCGGATCCTAAGCTGGGCCCGCGCCATGTGGACGTCGCGAGCATGTTCAACGTAGACCGTTACCGGCCGAGTTATTCACACAAAGAAGGCATGCCGCTGTTTCTCACGCGCCCGTAGTTTGCCGGACAGGGCATTCCCGGCCCGGTTTAGGAATGACCAAGGACACATCTGTCGTTCGCAGTGTCCGTTGAAAAAAGGGCGGGGAAGCCTCGCTCTCTCCACAATGCAAGCATGTCGAAATTACCTATCTCGGAGTTAGTTGAAGCACAGGGCCATTTAATCGATTCGCATATCATGGAGCGGATTTTCGATGCGGTTGTCGAGTTCGGCGGCCGTTTCGAAGTGGAGGATTTCTCCATCGGCCGTACGAACGGCGAACCGTCGAAGCTACGTCTGCGCGTCGAAGCGCCTTCCGGTGAGCAGATGGAAAAGATGCTCTCGCAACTGCTCGGACTAGGCTGTTCGCCCGTCGACGCGGGCGACGCGGACACCAGGCGCGCCGAGTGCGACCGCTGCGCGCCCGAGGATTTCTATTCCACCACCAACCAGCGCACGCTTGTGCGGCGCGGAGGCCAGTGGCTGGAAGTGCAAAACCAGCGGATGGACGCGATGATTGTGGTTTCCGGCGGCGCGGCGTATTGCCGCCGCTTGCGGGATATCAAAGCAGGGGATGACGTTGTGGTTGGGATGAAGGGCATCCGCGTCGTCCCGGAAGCCAAGGAACGCGACCGGCAGTCCTTCGCGTTCATGAGCAACGAAATTTCTTCCGAACGTAAAGTGGAGACGGCGGTCGCGCAGACGGTTGCCATGATGCGCCAGGCGCGCGCCGAAGGTAAGAAGATCGTAGCGGTCGCCGGGCCTGTTGTCGTGCACACCGGCGGAGTTGAGGCTCTCTCGAAATTGATTCGTGGCGGATGGGTGAATGCCTTGCTTGCCGGAAATGCCCTTGCCGTCCACGACATCGAATCGGCACTGTTCGGCACATCGCTCGGCGTGCGGGTGGCGGATGGCCGTCAGGAAGAACATGGCCATCGCAACCACATGCGGGCGATCAACGCCGTGTTTCGCGCCGGCAGCATCGCTGGGGCGGTTGAATCCGGTCGGCTGACGCGAGGCGTTATGTATGAATGTGTGAAGG
>Ga0134125_10008086_pt1 | contig 11861 bp, 11 predicted proteins | sample KB31751_FD_96464 | JGI IMG/M metagenome (GOLD analysis project Ga0134125, IMG submission 96464) | Terrestrial soil microbial communities with excess Nitrogen fertilizer from Kellogg Biological Station, Michigan, USA - KB3-175-1 | ecosystem: Environmental > Terrestrial > Soil > Unclassified ... | reverse complement strand
GCTGACGCCGACCCGCGAACTCGCGCTCCAGATCGACGAGAGCTTCCGCAGCTACGGCCGCTTTCTGCACCTGCGCCAGGCGGTGATCTTCGGCGGCGTCGGCCAGCAGCCGCAGGTCGCGGCGATGGCGCGCGGCGTCGACATCCTGGTCGCGACCCCCGGCCGACTTCTCGACCTGATGAACCAGCGCCATGTCCGCTTCGATGGTCTGGGTTTCCTCGTGCTCGACGAGGCCGACCGTATGCTCGATATGGGCTTCATCCGCGATGTCCGGCGCATCGTCGCCGCGCTGCCCAAGGAGCGGCAGACCCTGTTTTTCTCGGCCACCATGCCGGGCGATATCGCCGATCTGGCGTCGAGCGTGCTGCGCTCGCCGGTCAAGGTCGAGGTGACGCCCGTCTCCTCGACGGTCGAGCGCATCGATCAGCGCGTGCTCTTCGTCGAGGGCGGCAGCAAGCGCGCGCTCCTCGCCGAAGTGCTGCGTGACCCCGAGATCGCGCGCGTGCTGGTCTTCGCGCGCACCAAGCACGGCGCCGACCGCATTGCCAACGATCTCGCCCGCGGCCGCGTCGAAGCCGCGGCGATCCACGGCAACAAGTCGCAGAATGCGCGGCAGCGGGCGCTCGAGAGCTTCCGCGACGGCCGGGTGCGCGTGCTGGTCGCCACCGATATCGCCGCCCGCGGCATCGACATCGATGGCATTACCCATGTCATCAATTTCGACCTGCCGAACGTGCCGGAGAGCTACGTCCACCGCATCGGCCGCACCGCGCGTGCCGGCAGCTCCGGCGTCGCGCTCTCCTTTTGCAGCGCCGAGGAGCGGCCGCTGCTGCGCGATATCGAGCGGCTGACGCGCCGGCCGCTCTCGGTCGTCGCCGACCATCCCTTCGCCGACCGTGCGCCATCGGCAGCGGCGGCACCGCAGCGGAATCGCACGGCTCCGCCGCAATCGCGCCGCCGCCGGCGTGGCCGGCCTTCGCCGCACCGGCATGGCGGCGCGCCGGCCCAGCGCGCCCAGGCCTGACTGACTCGCAAGAGCGCGTCCGCCCTCGCGCGGACGCGTTCTTGCGGTCGTCTTCGGAAGCGTATAGTGTAGACACTGCATGATTGTTCGCCGAAAACCCTTGGGACGGCGGGCGGTTTCGTAGACATTGTTCGGGGTCTGAGCGCCAAGCTCGTTGGGGAGAGGCGGGTGCTCGTCGTGCCCTCTTGGGCGGGTTTTCGACACGAGCCAAGCCCGCTGATCCGACCTGTTCGCACCGTTCATTGAGGCGGAAGCTGCGTCACGCGGCAGCCGAGGCGCCGCACGTCGTGATAGACGAAGCGACGCGGCGCGATCGAGCGCGGTCGACAATGCCGCGCGGCGTCGGTTGCTGGCGCGCGGGTGAACCGTGCGACGGGTGCAGAGAGGGAGGAGCGAGCACCGATGAAGACTCGTGCTGCGATCGCTTTCGAGGCGAAGAAGCCGCTCGAGATCGTCGAGGTCGATCTGGATGGCCCGAAGCCCGGCGAGGTCCTGATCGAAATCAAGGCGACCGGCGTCTGCCACACCGACGATTACACGCTCTCCGGCCTCGACTCAGAGGGGCTCTTCCCCTCGATCCTCGGCCATGAGGGCGCCGGGGTGGTGGTGGAGACCGGCGCCGGCGTGACCACGGTCAAGGCCGGCGATCACGTTATTCCGCTCTACACGCCCGAATGCCGGCAATGCAAATCCTGCCTTTCCGGCAAGACCAATCTCTGCACCGCGATCCGCGCCACCCAGGGCAAGGGCGTGATGCCCGACGGCACTTCGCGCTTCAGCTATCGCGGCCGCATGGTGCATCATTACATGGGCTGCTCGACCTTCTCCAATTTCACTGTGCTGCCCGAGATCGCGGTGGCGAAGATCCGCAGCGACGCGCCTTTCGACAAGGCCTGCTATATCGGCTGCGGCGTCACCACCGGGGTGGGCGCGGTGATCAACACCGCCAAGGTCAAGCCCGGCGCCAATGCGATCGTCTTCGGCCTCGGCGGCATCGGGCTCAATGTCATCCAGGGGCTGCGCCTCGCGGGCGCCGACAAGATCATCGGCGTCGACATCAACGACCGCAAGGAGGAGTGGGGCCGGCGCTTCGGCATGACGCATTTCGTCAATCCGAGCCGCGTGCCGGGCGACATCGTCCAGCATCTCGTCACGCTGACCGATGGCGGCGCCGATTTCACCTTCGACTGCACCGGCAATACAACCGTGATGCGCCAGGCGCTCGAGGCCTGCCATCGCGGCTGGGGCGAGAGCGTCATCATCGGCGTGGCCGAAGCCGGCAAGGAGATCGCCACCCGCCCCTTCCAGCTCGTCACCGGCCGCGTCTGGCGCGGCACCGCTTTCGGCGGCGCCCGCGGTCGCACCGATGTGCCGAAGATTGTCGACTGGTACATGGGCGGCAAGATCGAGATCGACCCGATGATCACGCATGTTCTGCCGCTCGACCGCGTCAACGACGCGTTCGATCTCATGCATCGCGGCGAAAGCATCCGTTCCGTAATCGTGTACTGATCTTCCTCCTGGAGAAAGGGGCGCACACATGGCTATCTCGATCCATCCGGCGATCGATCGTGGTGTGAAGAAGGGATCGGCCGGCTTCGAGGGTGGCACGCTGACCTGCAAATGCGCCAGCGCGCCGGTGACGGTCAAAGTGTCGTCGCAGACCGCGCACAACCACGTCTGCGGCTGCACCAAGTGCTGGAAGCCGGCCGGTGCGGTCTTTTCCATGGTCGCCGTGGCGCCGCGCGAGAGGGTGGAAGTCATCGCCAACGGCAACAAGCTCAAGATCGTCGACGACAGCGCCGTCATTCAGCGCCACGCCTGCAAGGACTGCGGCGCTCACATGTTCGGCAGGATTGAGAACAAGGCGCATCCCTTCTACGGGCTGGACTTCGTCCATACCGAGCTGTCCAAGGAAGACGGCTGGTCGGCACCCGAATTCGCCGCCTTCGTCTCCTCGGTCATCGAGTCCGGGACGCCGCCGTCGCAGATGGCCGCCATTCGCGGCAGGCTGAAGGAACTCGGGCTCGAGCCCTATGACTGCCTGTCTCCGCCGCTGATGGATGCCATCGCAACGCATGTGGCGAAGTCGAAAGGCACATTGCGCGCCTGAGCGCGCGGCGCGATTCGCCTAAGGTCGCCCGGCCGCGGCCGCGGCCGGGCCGCGGCTCAGGTCGGCTGTTGACGCGGGCCGAATTTGCAGCGCCAGCCGTCGAGGCGCCATTTGGGATGATCTTCCAGCCATTGCGCTGCGATCTGCTGGCCTTGCACCATGCAGGCCATCGGGTTGATTGCATCGATGGGCGGGGTTTCCTCGTGGCACGTACTCGGACTGCCGGAAAGACAGACGATCAGAACAAGAGTGACCATAGCAAAAACAGCCTCACCAGCAGTTGCGACATCCCCCGGACCGCGGCAATGGCATACCAGGGCGCGTCCGGGTTCTACACCACAAGCACTTTTAGTGCGAACCTGTTCCGACTGCACAGTAACGGAGCAACTGTTGCGCCGATTTGGTAACCGGATGGTTAAAGGCCGGGCGGCGGCCGGTTCGCGACAGGGGGGCGCCTTTCGGGCACTCCTGGCCGCAGCGGCAAGCCTGAGCGTGGCGGGCGCAGCCGCGGCCGCGGACCTCTCGGCCGACCAGGTGCGCACGATGCTTGCCCGGGCGATGCCGGAGCACCCGGCGGACTTGTCCGGCAGGAATCTGCGCGAACTCGATCTGAGCGGGCTCGACTTTAAGCGCGCCAATCTCGCCCATGCCGATCTCTTCGCCGCCAAGCTCGTCGCGGCCAATCTGGCGGGCGCCAATCTCAGCCATGCGCGGCTCGACCTGGCCTGGATCATGCGCGCCGACTTTACCGGCGCCGATCTCCGCTATGCGAGCCTTTTCGGTCCGGTGGTCGCTCCCGGCATGGCGCCGCCTAGGCCCGGCGAGGCGCCGCGCTTCGAACGTGCCAATTTCTCCGGGGCGCGCGTGATCGCGCGCTTTGCCGGATTCGACCTGAAGGGCGCGCGCTTCGTCGGCGCTCGGCTCGGGGTCGATCTGAAGAATCAGCCGATGGGCCAGATGCGCAACGACTTCACCGGCGCCGATCTCAGCGGCGCCAATTTCTCCGGCGCCGACCTCAACCGCGCGGTACTCGCCTTCGCCAAGCTTCGCAATGCCAATCTCACCGGCGCCAATCTCTTCGGCGCCGACCTCGCTCGCGCTGACCTCACCGGCGCGGAACTCGTCGGTGCCGATTTCACCGAAGCCGATCTCGACGGCACGATCCTCGCCGGCGCGAAGCATCTCGAGGCGGCGAAGGGGCTCGACAAGGCGGTGAAGACCGACCGGGTTGCGCACTGAGCCGGTCAGCACCGATTACTGATTCACGCCCTCGCCTTTGGCGTCGAGGAGTGGCACGCCATAGACGCGCAGAATCCCGTCGATCTCCTGCCGGTCGCGCTGGAGCAGATCGTCGATGCGCCGACGCCACTCGGTGTCGCCATGGCGCACCCCCATCGCGATCTGAAAGGTGAGCGGCGGCATCCCCGGCTCCTCGCGCAGGCGCACCATCGCGAGCGGCAGATGGTCATGCTTGATGTAATAGCCGGCGAACGGTCCCCAGACCATGCCGGCATCCGTAACTCCATTGGCAACATCGAGCAGCAGCCGGTGTGCCGGCGCCTCGTAGCGCGTGTCCACCGCCAGCGGATAGGGATGCGCATTCGCCATCAGCCCGTGACGCAGCAGGAGATTGGAGGGCGGCGTGCCGCTGATCACGCCGATATGCAGCGCCTGTAACGCGGGATCATCGAGACTGGCCGGGACCGGCTTGTCGCGCCGGAAGACAAGCACATAGCCCGTTCGGTAATAGGGCCTGCTCGTCTCCATGAGGTCGTCGCCGACCACGGTGCCGATGACGAGGTCGCAATTTCCGCCGTTGAGGCCCCGGCGCACGAAGCCGATCACCTGCGGAAACCAGAAATACTGCACCGGCAGCGACAGATCATGGCCGATGAGCTCGGCGAGCTTGTTCTCGAAGCCGTCGCCCGCCTTGTTGGAAAATGGCAGGTCGTTGGGGTCGGCGCAGACGCGGAGGACGGCGCGAGCGGGTGCGGTACCGGCCGCCGGCGCCGCGCTGCTGACGCTTTCTCCGCCGGCGAGCAGGAACGCCGCCGCGGCCGCCAGGCGAAGCACAATGTGACTGCGCAATCGACACCTCCCCGGCGGCCCGCTTCGGCCGCCGCTCTCATCGCTACTCATCGAGGCGCTGGGGCCGGCCGCGACCGAGCATGCCGTCCGACCGCGCTTTCAGATAGGCGTAGATGTCGTCGATGTACAACATGACGTCCGGAACCAGCCCAAAGGAGGGCATGACGTTCTCGGCCGCGGTGTTGACGTTGGTCCGGCCGTTGACCACGACGTCGTTGAACTGTTCTTGGCTCATGCTCTTGAGCGAGCGGGTAAGGTCGGGCGCATAGGAGCTGCCGGCGCCGTCCGGCCCGTGGCAGCGCAGGCAGGATTCGGTGTAGCGCCGCCAACCATTGTAAGTTTGCTTGTCGACCTTCCCGTCCTTGATCGTGTATGGCGCATCGGCCGGCTTTTCCGCCGCATTGGCGGCCGTCCAGCCGATCCAGGCCATCACGCTTATCGAGGCCAGCGCCGCAACGCAGTGCCGCCACGTCATCCGCATCCTCCCGGAACGACCATCTTCGAGTCTGTGGGCGAGGGTGGAGAAGGGAAGCCGGCATTCCGTTCGATCGCGGAATGCCGGCCGCCGCACCTTCGAATCTCTCCATCGCTCAAGGCGATGGATCTCGCGAGCGTTCAGGGCAGAGCGAAGATCGTCAGCACACCGCCGAGCTGAGTGTAGTTGGCGAGCGATCTGTAGGCGCCCACCGCCCCGAGCCCGTCGGTATCCTTCGTCAGACCGGCCGCCATGCCGATGCCGGCCCAACCGCCGACGCCGGAGAGCACGGCGATGTACTGCTTGCCGCCGTGCATATAGGTCATGACGTTGCCGATGATGCCGGACGGGGTCTTGTAGCGGTAAAGCTCCTTGCCCGTCTTCTCATCGACCGCCTTCAGATAGCCTTCCAACGTGCCGTAGAAGACCACGCCGCCAGCGGTGGCGAGCGCGCCCGACCAGGCCGAGAAGGGCTCCGGATCCGACCAGACGATCTTGCCGGTGCCGGCGTCCCAAGCGATGAAGTTGCCGAGATTATTGTCGCCCTTGGGCGGGTACATGGTCAGAGTCGCGCCGACATAGGGCTGGCCCGCGGTGTAGGACACGTGGAACGGCTCGTAATCCATGCAGACATGGTTGGTCGGCACGTAGAAGAGGCCGGTCACCGGTGAGAACGCCGCCGGCTGCTCGTCCTTCGAGCCGAGCGCGGCCGGGCAGATGTCCTTGGTGTTGTGGTCTTCGCCGCCCGCCTGGGTGCTGTACTCCTTCACCACCTGCGGCCGGCCAGTCGCCATGTCAACATTGGTCGCCCAGTTGACCTTGGGATCGTACTTCTCGGCCACCAGCAGCTCGCCCGTAGCGCGGTTGAGCGTGTAGCCGAAGCCGTTGCGGTCGAAATGCACCAGCGCCTTGGTCATCTTCCCTTTGACCGGGATGTCGGCGAGGATCATCTCGTTGACGCCGTCATAATCCCATTCGTCATGCGGTGTCATCTGGAAGACCCACTTGGCCACCCCGGTATCCGGGTTGCGCGCGAAGATGGTCATCGACCACTTGTTGTCGCCGGGCCGCTGGGTCGGATTCCAGGTGCTGGGATTGCCGGAGCCGTAATAGATGAGGTTGAGTTCCGGGTCGTATGAAATCCAGCCCCAGGTATCGCCGCCGCCAATCTTCCACTGGTCGCCCTGCCAGGTCTTGAGCGACGAGTCCTTGCCGACGGGCTTGCCCATCGACGTCGTGTTGGCGTCGAACAGGATCTGGTTGTCGGGCCCCTCGGAGTAAGCACGCCACGCCAGCTTCCCGTCCTTGACGTTATAGGCGTCGAGATGGCCCTGCACGCCGAATTCGCCGCCGCTGACGCCGACGAGCACCTTGTCCTTGACGACGAGCGGAGCGCTGGTGCCGGTCGCGCCCTTCTTGGCGTCGTCCACCATCGCCTTCCAGACTTCATTGCCGGTCTTCGCGTCGAGTGCGACCAGCGTGTTGTCAGCCTGATGCAGGAAGATCTTGCCGTCGGCATAAGCGACGCCGCGATTGACCGTGTCGCAGCACATCACCGGGATGACCGTCGGATCCTGGCGCGGCTCGTACTTCCAGAGAATCCGGCCCTGATTGTTGAGGTCGAGCGCGAAAACGGTGTTCGGGAAGGGCGCGTGCACATACATCACGTCGCCGATCACCAGCGGATTGCCTTCGTGCCCGCGCAGCACGCCGGTCGAGAAGCTCCAGACCGGCCGCAGATCCTGCACGTTCTGCGCGGTGATCTGGTTGAGTTTGCTGAACCGCGTATTGGCGTAGTCGCCGGCCGGCATGACCCACTGATTGGAGTCCTTCTCGAGCTGCATCAGCTGTTCGCTCGCCGGCGCGCTGCTCATCGGCAAGGCGATGAGCGCAAGAGTCACAAGCCCAAGCTTTTTCATTCGCTCCCTCCCACACTTATGTTCTGTTCGTCGAAACCGGCTTGCCGCAGGGCCGCCAAGCGGCCCCCGACGTAACCGTCGCGGCAAGCAGCTGCGTCAAGATGCGAGGAAAACGATAGAGCCATGATACCCTAAATATTTGTAATCTTCAATCTAGTAATCCTCGGTTGTTGTATCCCTGATCGGTGGCAACCTATGGTCTGGACGCCACATATTCTTGCTGGCGCGTCGGAAACGCCTATCATTGGCTTCATTGGCGACATCGCATGCAGCCGCGTAAGCGGCCGACGGGGAGGAGCCATGGCACAGTCGAGCCGGATTTCCATGCTTGCCGTGATCGCTGTCGGGCTGGCGCTCGGCAGCGCGCCGGCCCGCGCGGCCAACCCTTATCCGACGCCTGAGATCGTCGATTACGTGCTGGGCTGCATGGCAAGCGTCGGCAACGACCGTATCGCCATGCTCAAATGCTCCTGCAGCATCGACCAGGTGGCACAGCGCCTGCCCTTCTCCGAATATGAGAAGGCCGAAACCGCGCTGAGCATGCAGAAGGGAGGAGCGCCGGGCGGGCGCATCGGCGTCTTCCGCGACCCGCCCGAGATCAAGGCCGCCATCAAGGAGCTGCGCGACGCGCAAGCCGAAGCGAGCCGCCAATGCTCCGGCTGATCGGCTGAGCCCCCAACGCCGCGCGGCTCAGCGCGGTCTGAGCCCCTGCACCACCAGGCGCAGGAAGATCTCGGCGAGCTGCTTGCCCGAAAGGCTGCCGCCGGGCTTGTACCAGCGCGGCAGCCAGTTGAGCGCGCCGATGACGAAGAACTCGGTGATCTTCGGCTCCGCGCCGATGATCGAGCCGTCGGTGAGTCCTTCGGCGAGAAACTCCTGCAGCATCTGGTCCATGACGCGCGACTGCTTGCGCACATGGCGGCGCTGCTGCGGCGCCAGCGCCGAGAGGTCGCTCAGCACCCAGGCCGCCCCGTCCTCGCCGGCCAATGTCTCGAATTGCAGGCGGACATAGGTCTCGAACTTCTCGCGTCCGGTGCGCCCCAGCTTCGCGGCCTGCGTCAGCGCCGCCAGCGTGCAATCGAGCGCGTAGAGGTAGCATTCGTAGAGCAGCTCGGTCTTGTCGGCGAAATAGTGATAGAGCAGCGCCTTGGAGAGGCCGAGCTCGCGCGCGATCTCCTCGACCGAGGTGGCATGGAAGCCGGAGCGGTTGAAGAGATGCACCGCAGTCCGCACCATCGCCGCGCGGCGCTGGTCGTGGCGCTCGGCCGCGTCGAAAGCCGGATGACGCGGCCGCGACGCGCTCCGCCTGGGCGAGGTCTGCAGCCGGGTCCGCGCCATTGTCCCTCGCTCAGTGGATCGCTGCATACATGATCTTCTCCTCGGTCGCCTCGAGCGCCGAGAACTCCTCGACCACCTTGCCCTGGCGCGCGACCAGGATGCGGTCCGAAAGCGCCATGATCTCGGGCAGGTAGGAAGAGATGACGACGACCGCCTTGCCCTCGTCGGCGAGGCGATTGATGAGCTGGTGGATCTCGGCGATGGCGCCGACATCGACGCCGCGCGTCGGCTCGTCGAAGATGATGAGGTCAGGCTCCTGCACCAGTGATTTGGCGATCACCACCTTCTGCTGGTTGCCACCGGAAAGCTCGACCACCTTCACGTCCTTGCTGATGGCGCGCACGTTGAGCGCCTTGATCCATGTCTCGCCCGCCGCCTGGGATTCGTGCTGCGAGAGGATGGCCCGCTTGCGCCCGAGCTTCGCGACCAGCCCCATATAGATGTTGCGCGCGATCGACATGGTCTCGAAGAAGCCCTCGACCTTGCGGTCCTCCGTGACATAGGCGATGCCGTCGCGCACCGCCGGCGCCGGCACGCGGTAGCGCGTGCGCTTGCCGTGCAGGAAGACCTCGCCGCCGTGGAAGAAGTCGCGCTTCATCACGCCGGAGACGACCTTGAAGGTCTCGGTCCGCCCGGCGCCCACCAGGCCGAAGACACCGGTGATCTGGCCGGCGAAGACCGAGAGCGAGGTGTTCTTTACCAGCGCCGCCATGCGCAAATTCTGCACCGAAAGGACGCGCTGCCCCGGCGGACGGGCCGATTGCTTGCGCCGGCCATAGAGCGTCTGCGACAGGTCGCGGCCGACCATCGCCTGGACGATGCGCGCCCGATCGAAGGTGCGGGTGTCGTCGGTCACCACATGCCGCCCGTCGCGCAGCACGGTGATGCGATCCGAGATCTGCAACGCCTCCTCGAGCGCGTGCGAGATGAAGATGATGGAGACGCCGCGCCGTTTGAGCTCGAGTACCAAATCGAAGAAATACTTCTTTTCTTCCGGGGTAAGGCTCGCCGTCGGCTCGTCGAAGATGATGACCCTGGCGTTGTGCAGCACGGCGCGCGCGATCTCGACCATCTGCTTCTTGGCGGCGCCGAGCAGGCTCACGGTGGTGGTGGGCGCGACGTCGAAGTTGAGCGATTGCAGGAACTGCTGGGCGGCGATGTAGATGCCGCGCAGGCGATTGTAGAACTTCTCCTGTCCGAGGAAGAGGTTCTGCGCGACGGTCATCGTCGGCACCAGGCTGTTCTCCTGGAACACCATGGCGATGCCGAGCTGGCGCGCCTCGAGCGGCGTGCGCGGCTCCGCCTCGCGTCCCTCAACCAGCATCTTGCCGGAGCTCAGCGCCACCACCCCGGCCATCACCTTGGTGAGCGTCGATTTGCCGGCACCGTTCTCGCCGACCAGCGCGTGAATCTCGGCACGGCGGAGCTCGAAATCGATGTTCTCGATCGCGGGCACTCCGGCATAGCGCTTGGTCGCCTGGCGCAGCTCCAGGATGGGCGTCGTCATGGCAGCAGTTCCTCTTCGATCGCCGTCACCGGAAGGCGCAAAATCTTCCCGGCGCCCTTGGCGAGGACATAGAGCGCGCCGCGGCACTCGACCGCGGCAACCACGCCATGATGCATGCCGTCGACACGGCTGTGCAGCGAGTAGCGCGGCAGCCCATCTTCGCCCAAGCGGATGACGAGGCCATAGGAGCGCGGCGGCGCCCAGGGCTTCAGGATGCCCATGGTCTTGATATGCGCCCCCTGCATCGGCTCGAGGAAGGTATGTCCCGAGCTTAGCCGCGGCGCGATCCAGTAGCGCGGATCGATCTCGCGCATCATGCGCCGGCAATAGGCGGGCTCGCGCAGGACGAACTCGACGAGCTGGGTGCGGGCGGTGAAGGCGGTGAGCCAATAGCCGCCGCCTCCCGCCGGACTCAAACGCGAGGGGTAGACCGGCAGATTCTCCAGCACGGTGCGGCCCGGACGAGCGCCGCCGAAGGCGACGAGCCGGTGCCGCCAGCTTTCGCTCACCCAGACTTCCGCTCCCGCCGGCGCAGCGCCGAAGGCATAGGCGAGGCCGCCGGCGATCTCGCGCTCGCCGCCGCCGGCGAGGTCGAGCGCCACCAGGCGCCCGCCATGTCCCCGAGCCATCAGGTCGTGAGACCAGCGCTCGTAGGGCTGCGCGCGCGAGCCGTCGGTGACGAGGAGGCTCCGCCCGTCGCCGCTTGCCGCCACCGCGTTCAGCGCGACGAAGGGAGCGCCGGAAGCGCGCTCCCAGCTCTTGCCATCATGCCCGCCACCAAGGATGCGCAAGCGCGTTCCGTCGAGCGCCACGGCGAAGCCGCCATCGGCGAGGCGGCAGAGCGCTGTGATCGCCCCGTCGAGATGGGCGATCTCGCTCGGGCCGTGTTCGCCGAGCCGCAGCAGCCGCTTGCCGTCGGCGACGAAAACCGAGCTGCCGTCGGTTGCAAGATCCTCCGGTGCTGCGAACTCGGCAACCACCGCTGCCCGCTCGAGGAGCTGGTTCGGCTTGAGCTGGCCGTCCATCGGCGGCACCGTGCTCGACGCCTCGCCGCGGCCGAGGACCCGGTCGAGCAGCGATTTCACCTCGGCGATCATGACCGCCGTCCCCAGCGCACATCGTACTGCACGAAATTCGGATCGGCGGAAGCCAGGCGATAGCGGCCGATGCGGTTGTTCTGGATGCCACCGAGATAGAGATGCCCGCGATGCTCGCGCATCGAGGTGATCATCGGGTGATTGGCGCCGCCAAGATCCCAGAGCGATTCCAGCACTTCACCCTGTTCGTTGAACTTAATGACGCAGCCGGTATTGATGTTGGGGAAGAGCCATTCATCGATCGGCAGGCGCTTGGCCATCCGCCGCCGGAAGCCCGGCATGCGCCAGGCGAGGTCGAGC
>Ga0134125_10008085_pt1 | contig 11863 bp, 11 predicted proteins | sample KB31751_FD_96464 | JGI IMG/M metagenome (GOLD analysis project Ga0134125, IMG submission 96464) | Terrestrial soil microbial communities with excess Nitrogen fertilizer from Kellogg Biological Station, Michigan, USA - KB3-175-1 | ecosystem: Environmental > Terrestrial > Soil > Unclassified ... | reverse complement strand
CTTCAAGGGGTGGAAATCGCTCTCCAGGGCGGCGACCCGCTTGCCCATGTTCTTGGCGAGATCGCCGATCCGCTCGAGATCGGTGGCAACCCGCATCGCGCCGACGATCTCGCGCAGGTCGACAGCCATCGGCTGGCGGCGGGCGATGGTCAGCACGGCGCGTTCCTCGATCGTGCGCTGCAGCTTGTCGATCTCGCCGTCGGCCGTCACCACGCGCTGGCCCAGGGCCACGTCGCGGCGAACCAGTGCGTCGACGGAATCGACGATCATGCGCTCGGCAAGGCCGCCCATTTCCGCAACCAGGCGGGTGAGCTCCTGCAGGTCGCTGTCGAACGCCTTGGCGGTGTGTTCAGAAACCATTACTGTTCTCCTCAGCCGAACCGGCCGGTGATGTAATCCTGGGTGCGGCGATCGCTGGGCGACGTGAATATCCTGTTGGTATCGTCGAACTCGATCAACTCGCCAAGATACATGAACGCGGTCTTGTCGGAGACGCGCGCGGCCTGTTGCATGTTATGGGTCACGATCGCGATCGTGTAGTTCTCGGACAGTTCCTGGATCAGCTCCTCGACCTTGGCGGTCGAGATCGGATCGAGCGCCGAGCAAGGCTCGTCGAACAGGATGACCTCGGGGCGCACCGCCACGGTGCGGGCGATGCAGAGGCGCTGCTGCTGGCCGCCGGAGAGCGACAGGCCCGAGGCATTGAGCTTGTCCTTGACCTCGTTCCACAGTGCGCCGCCGCGCAGCGCTTTCTCGACCCGGCCGTCCATCTCGGACTTGGAGATCTTCTCATAGAGGCGGATGCCGAAGGCGATGTTCTCGTAGATCGTCATCGGGAACGGCGTCGGCTTCTGGAATACCATGCCCACCCGTGCGCGCAGCAGATTGAGGTCGAGCTTGGGATCGAGGATGTTGGTGTTGTCCAGCATCAACTGGCCGGTCGCGCGCTGGCCCGGATAGAGGTCGTACATCCGGTTGAAGATGCGGAGCAGCGTCGACTTGCCGCAACCGGACGGGCCGATGAAGGCCGTGACGCGGTGGGTACCGAGCGAGAGGTTGATGTTCTTCAGCGCGTGGTGTTCGCCGTAATAGAAGTTGAGGTTGCGCGCGGTGACTTTCGACGACGCTTCCGGAAGCGGCATGTGCGCCGCGCCGGGGGTACTCACGGATACGGAAAGCTCGTTCATTTTGCGCTCCTCTCGGCGCCAAGGATGCGCGCGCCGATGTTGAGGGCGAGCACGGTCAGGGTGATGAGCAGCGCACCGCTCCAGGCAAGCTGCTTCCAGTAGGCGTAGGGGCTCTGCACGAAATTGTTGATGGTCACCGGCAGGTTGGCCATCGTCTTCGCCAGATTGAGGCTGAAGAACTGGTTCGACAGCGCGGTGAACAATAGCGGCGCGGTTTCGCCGGCGACGCGGGCGGTGGCGAGCAGCACGCCGGTGATCAGGCCGGAGCGGGCCGCGCGATAGGCGATGCGCCGGATCACGAGCGAGCGCGGCAGGCCGAGCGCGCTTGCCGCCTCGCGCAATGGATTGGGCACCAGCGCCAGCATGTCCTCGGTGGTGCGCAGCACGACCGGGATCACGATCACGGCAAGCGCGAGCCCACCCGCGATCGCGGAGAAGCCGCGCATCGGTACCACGACCGCGCCGTAGATGAACAGGCCGATGATGATCGAGGGCGCAGAGAGCAGGATGTCGTTGATGAAGCGGATCACCGAGGTGAGCCGGTCATGCTTGCCGTATTCGGCGAGATAGGTGCCGGCGAACAGGCCGAGCGGCGCGCCGATGCCGACCCCGATCGCGGTCATGATCAGCGAACCGACGATCGCGTTCAGGAGGCCGCCCGAGGTCGATCCCGGCGGCGGTGTGTTTTCGGTGAAGACCTGCAGCGTGAGTCCGGCCAGGCCGTTATAGAGCAGCGTGAACAGGATCAGCGCGAGCCAGGTGACGCCGATCAGGGCGGCGCCGAAACAGAGCGCGCGGATGACGACGTCCCATCGGCGGCGGCGGGCATAGATCGGATTGACGGCGGCGGTCATGTCACTTCCCCGCCTTCTGCTCGAGACGCAGCAGCATCAGCCGCGCAGCCGAGAGCACGAAGAAAGTCAGCACGAACAGCAACAGGCCCAGCAGGATCAGGGCGGACTGATGCAACCCGTCGCTTTCCGCGAATTCGGAAGCGATCGCGGCCGAGATCGTGGTGCCCGGCGAGAATATCGAGCCGGTGATGCGGAAGGAATTGCCGATGATGAAGGTGACCGCCATGGTTTCGCCGAGCGCGCGGCCGAGCGCCAGCATGACGCCGCCGATGACGCCGACGCGGGTGTAGGGGATCACCACGCTGCGGACCACCTCCCAGGTGGTGCAGCCGACGCCATAGGCCGCCTCCTTCAGGACCGGCGGCACGGTCTTGAACACGTCGACCGAGATCGCGGTGATGAAGGGCAACACCATGATCGCGAGGATGAGCGAGGCGTTGAACAGGCTGAGATAGGATGGCGGGCCCGCGAAGATGTTGTTCAGCACGGGAATGTTGCCGAACAGGCCGATCATGAAGGGCTGGAAGGTGTAGGCCAGGAACGGTCCCAGCACGAAGAAGCCCCACATGCCGTAGATGATCGAGGGGATGCCGGCGAGCAGCTCGATGGCAATGCCGATCGGGCGGCGCGCCCATTGCGGACAGAGTTCGGTCAGGAAGATCGCCACCCCGAGCCCGACCGGGATCGCGATCAGCATGGCGATGAAGGAGGTGACGAGCGTGCCGTAGATCGGCCCGAGCGCGCCCAGCACCGGCGGATCGGCGGACGGCGCCCAGCGCTGCGTCCACAGGAACGCCAGGCCATATTCGCGCATCGCCGGCCAGGCGCCGATAATCAGCGAGACGATGATGCCGCCGAGAATGAGCAGCACCGAGATCGCGGCGAGCCGGGTGATCCAGTAGAACGTGACATCGCCGAGCCTGAAGGCGCTCAGCGCCTTGGCGCGATCATACGGTCCCGCGGCCTCGATCACATCGCGCGCGTCGCTTTGAACGGCCATGTCTGCCACGCCCAATCCCCTAAATTCCTTACTCGAATCTCGAATGCAGAACAAAGTCGCCGCTCACCGAGCGCTCTTGTGGGCGAATTGTCCCGCGTCATTCCGGGATGGTCCGAAGGACCAGACCCGGAATCTCGAGATTCCGGGTTCGCTCGTTTCACTCGCGCCCCGGAATGACGGAGCGCGAGTCAATGCGCCTGGCTCAGCTCTTGATGTCGGAGTTCCAGGTCTTTTCGATCAGCTTGACGACGTTGTCGGGCATCGGGATGTAATCGAGCTCTTCGGCCATCTTGCCGCCCTTGGCGAAGGCCCATTTGAAGAACTTGATGGCCTCGCCCGAGGCCGCCTTGTCGGCCGGCTCGCGGTGCATCAGGATGAAGGTCGAGGCGGTGATCGGCCACGACTTCTCACCGGGCTGATCGGTGAGGATCACGTAGTAGCCGGGAGCCTTGGCCCAGTCGGCATTCGAGGCGGCCGCCTGGAAAGCCTCCACCGTCGGCTGAACTGTCTTGCCGGCCTTGTTCACCAGACCTGTGTAGGTCAGCTTGTTCTGCTTGGCATAGGCGTATTCGACATAGCCGATCGAATTCTTGGTCTGGCCGACGTTGCCGGAGACGCCTTCGTTGCCCTTGGCGCCGACGCCGGTCGGCCATTCAACGGCGGTGCCGGAACCTACCTTGCTCTTCCAGTCCGCGCTCACCTTCGAGAGGTAGTCGGTGAAGTTGAAGGTCGTACCCGAACCGTCGGAGCGGCGCACCACGGTGATCGCTTCCGAAGGCAGCTTCGCGCCCGGATTGAGCTTCTTGATCGCCGGATCATCCCACTTGGTGATCTTGCCGAGATAGATGTTGGCGAGCGTTTCGCCGTCGAACACCAGCTCGCCCGGCTTGACGCCGTCGAGGTTCACGACCGCCACGATCGCGCCCATCACCATCGGCCACTGGATCAGGCCGTCCTTTTCGAGTTGCTCGACCTTGAGCGGCATGTCGGAGGCGCCGAAGGTCACGGTCTTGGCTTCGATCTGCTTGATGCCGCCGCCCGAGCCGATGGACTGGTAGTTCAGACCGTTGCCGGTCTCCTTCTTGTAGGCGTCAGCCCATTTCGAATAGATCGGGAACGGGAACGTGGCTCCCGCTCCGGTGATATCGGCGGCGAACGCCGACGTCGATGCGGCGACGAGGCCCGCAGCGACGATGGCTTTGACGAAATTCATTTGCTGATCTCCTGTGGTGAGCGAAGCGCCTGTTGCGCCCGATCGCGCTCACGCCGGTCCGTTTAGGGGCGGTCGGTTTTGCTTTTACGAAGGTTTGATGACAGCCGGATGACACCACTAAGGTGCTGATCTAACTTTGGTTTACGTGATCGCGCCGATTTTCGGCTGGGGAAAACAGGCCGTGAAAGTCGCACCCTGTTTGGGCACGCTTTCGATCAAAAGCCGGCCGCGATGGCGGTTAAGAATATGTTTCACCAGCGATAAACCAAGCCCCGTCCCGCCCTGCGAGCGGCTGTCGCCGACGTCTACCCGGTAGAAGCGCTCGGTCAGCCGCGGCAAATGCTCCGGCGCGATGCCCGGGCCGAAATCGCGCACCGTGACACGGATCTCGGGCGTGCCTTCGCCCGACATGGCCGAAACCAGCGACACGATCACCTTGCCGCCGGAGGCGCCGTATTTGAGCGCGTTCTCGATCAGGTTCTCGAACAGGCGCAGCAGCTCCTCGCGATCGCCGGCGATCGGCATCGGTCCCTCCGGCAGATCGATCTCGACCGCCACCTGGCGCTCGCGCGCGAGCGGCTCGAGCCCGTCGGCCACCTGGCGGATGATGGGCACGATATCGATCGTGGTGTCGGGGCGGACATGGGCCGACAATTCGACACGCGACAACGACAGCAGGTCATCGATCAGGCGCGCCATGCGGGTGGCCTGCGCATGCATGATGCCGAGGAAGCGCTCACGCGCCTTGGCGTCGTCCTTGGCCGGCCCCTGCAGCGTATCGATGAATCCCGACAATGCCGCGAGCGGCGTGCGCAGCTCATGGCTCGCATTGGCGACGAAGTCCGCGCGCATTTCCTCGACCCGCCGCAACGGCGTCTGGTCGTGGAAAGTCATCAGCATGCACCGCTCGGTGCCGCCGAACGTGCTCGGCACCGGCACCGGCGTGATGATCAGCTCCATCCAGCGGTCGACGGGGACATGATCGAGATAGGCGGCGCGGCGCGGCTCGGAGGTCGCAATCGCCTCGCGCAGCGCGGTGATGATCTCGGGCGAGCGCAACGCGAACTGGGCAAGCTCGTTCCTGCGCAGCGCCGGCGCGAGCTGGGCCGCGGCGGCGTTGAGGTGAATGACGCGGCCGGCGCGGTCGAGCAGCACCGCTGGATCGGGCATGCCGGCCACCACGGCGCTTACGGCCGCGGCTTCGACCGGATTGTTGCCGCGGACGTCTTCGCGTGAGGCGTCGGCATTATGCAGCCGCCATGGAACGAGCGCCGCCGCGGCGAGGCAAATGAACACCGTGCCGGCGCGGAGCAGGGTCAATTCGTTGGACAGGACGAGGACGGACAGTGCGACGGCGGCCACCGCCAGGATGAAGGCTGCATGCCGCAGCCGGTCCGGCCACAGCGAGAACGGCGAAGACGATGAAGATGGAGCCTCTATTGCCATCTGGCCAGCTTCTCCGTTCCAGGGCGCTTCTCGATATCAGGGGCCTTTATCCCCGCGCTCTCTCACGTAAGCGGCTTCGCGCGCCGGACGAGCGTCGAGCCCAAGCGCCGCCTGACGCAGCCGCTTCGACCGAGCGCCGAGGATAACCTCCCGAAACGTCAGCAAGATTACAGAGATAACGAAGGGGGCAATATAGTAAAGCAGGCGGAACAGCAGCATGCCGGCCAACAAATCCTCGCGGTCCATCTGCCAGAGCCCGACCAGCATGGCCGCGTCGAATACGCCAAGCCCGCCCGGCGAATGGCTGGCGAAGCCGAGCAGCGTGGCCGAGACGAAGATCACGGCGACCACGACAAAGCCGAGATTGGGCTCATCCGGCACCAGCACGTACATCGCGAGCGCGCAAAAACCGAGGTCGACGATGCCGATCAGGATTTGCAGCAGCGTCAGCGGCCCGCCCGGCAGCACCACGGTCCAGGGACCGCGACCGACATTGCGCGGCTGCGTCCAGACCCAGACCACATAGGCGACCAGCCCGAGGATAATCCCGATCGCAAGCACACGGTTGAGCCAGACCGGAAGCTGGTCGATCGAGGCGGCGGCTTCGGGATGATAGGTAATGCCAAGGCCCAGCACCGCGGCGTTGCCGAGCCAGAAGGTGAGCCCGGCCAGGAAGCAGATCTTGGCGACGTCGATCGCGTTCAGCCCGTAGGCGGAATAGATGCGGTAGCGCACCGCGCCGCCGGTAAAGACGCTGGCGCCGACATTGTGGCCGATCGAATAGGAGGTGAAGGCCGCGAGCGCGTTGACGCGGTAGGGAACATGGCCGCGGCCGATCGCGCGGACCGCGAACAGATCGTAGAAGGTCAGGGTGAAATAGCCGGCGGCCACAAACAGGGAGGCGAGCGCGATCTGGCGCGGCTCGGTGCTCTTGATGGCTTCGAGCACCTCGAACGTGTCGATGCCGCGGAGCATATGATACAGCACATAGCACGCGATACCGATGACGGTGACGCTGATGGCAACTCCCATGCGGTGCAGGATTTGCTTTTGGCGCAGAACCAAGATCGCCCTGCGTATCGCTTCCAGCATCTAGTGCCCCGTTTGCGCGCTCGTGACCGCCAGGCCTCTCTGTTCCCGGGGCTGATGTGGTAGCGCGTTTTGCCCCGGAGTGGAATTCGCTATGTGTGAATAAAAACGCGCCCCTTCAATATATTAGATGGAATGGATGACGACCGGTTGCACCAGCCCTGCGTCCCCGTAGTTCCCCCGTCCGGGGCGCGCGGTCGCAGAGCGGGCTTTTCGCCGGAAATGAGGGCATTGTGGGCAAAGGCCAGCTTCAGGAGCGGTCCAGATCGGTCGATTGAAGGCCCCGCCGGGCTTTCGAACACCGCCGTCGCGATCGTCATACGACGAAAGCCGAATGCTCTCAAAACGATCAGCGGCGCGCTGTACCAACGGCCGTTGTGATTTCTGCCTTGTTGGGGAAATGACTTCTATCGCGTCAGGCGATGGTCTTGTCCCCGACCTGCACTTCGAACGCCAGCCGGCGCCGGGCAAGAGTTTCTCTTCGCGGCGAAGGTGCTGCGCCGCGCTGACGCGGCCTCCTTGGCGTGGCGCCCGCAACCGCGGGGCGGGCAATAGACAATCGCGACGATCTCCTGTTTTCGCTCCGCTTCTGCAGCTCATGACAAGGCCACAGCCTAGGGGTCCGGCGCTCCAGAACGTCGAACAAGGAAAGGCATTTTTTTCAAATACATAATTGAATGTAGCAACATATATACATATAGTCAGGAGAACTTGGAGGTCGAATGACAATGACCACCGTCACAAGCCGTGAGTTCAATCAGGACACCAGCGGTGCCAAGAAAGCGGCGTCGAAAGGACCCGTCTTTATCACCGATCGCGGCCGGCCCGCGCATGTGCTGCTGTCGATCGAGGACTACTTGCGGTTGACCGGCGGACAGATGAGCGTTGCTGAAGCGCTTGCGCAGCCCGGTGCAGACTTTGATTTCGATCCGCCGCGCATCGGCATCGGTATCAAGCCGGCCGATTTCGGCTGATGTTTCTGTTCGACACCAACGTTATTTCCGAACTAAGGCGCCCGGATAAAGCCGATCGAAATGTCTCTACTTGGGCGAACTCGCTCCCGGCGGCCAGCGTCTTCATATCCGCAGTCTCGATACTCGAAATCGAGCGTGGCGCACTGAGGATCGCTCGCAAGGATGCGGCACAAGGCGCTATCCTGCGCGCATGGATCGACCAGCAGATTCTCGTCCGATTTGACGGGCGTATCCTGGCGGTAGACGCGACGGTGGCCCAGCGATGCGCTCGGCTTCACGTTCCCGATCCCCGAGCCGAACGCGACGCCCTGATTGCAGCGACCGCATTGGTTCACGGCTTGACGGTCGCGACCTGCAACGTCGCGGATTTCGAACCCACCGGGGTCGCGCTCATCAATCCCTGGGAGCCACAACGAGCTTCGCGCTGAAGCCGGATATCGAGACGAAAGCTTAGGCAGCGGGCTTGGCCGGCCGCGAGACCACCCGGTCGCGAAGCCAGGAGCCAATGGCGCAGGCCGAGAGATAGCAGGCGAACAGGATCAGGCCGAGGTCGAGCCAATAGCCGAAGCGGCCGGGCACGACGCGGGCGGCGGCGAGCGCGACCAACGCGGCCACCAGCGCCGCGAGCCAACCCGCGATGACCCTGGAGACGCCCTGTCCGCGATGCACCACCGCGATCCAGCCCATCGCGAGCCCGAGCACGAAGGAGGCGGCGAGCCAGCCCCAGTGAAACGTCACGAGATACGCCATGTTCACCTCACCAGGAATTCGATGCGGCGGTTCTGCGCCTTGCCCTCGTCGGTATCGTTGCCGGCGATCGGCTGCGTCGAGCCATAGCCGACCGCGGTGAAGCGGCTCGCCGGCAGTCCGGCCTTCACCAGTTCATCGACGACCGCCTGCGCACGCTTCTCGGAAAGCGCCTGGTTGAAGCCGTCCTCGCCGTCGCCGTCGGTATGCCCGGCGACCTCGATATTCGCGGTCGGACAGCGCAGCGCGATTTCGATCAGGCGATCGAGCAGCGCGGTCGAATCCGGATCGAGCGCGGCGCGGCCCTGCTCGAAGCGGATTTTCCCTTTCGAGAGCAAATCAGCAAAGAGCTGCTGGCAGACGGTCGGATCGACCGGCGCAGCCGGCGGCTTCACCGAAATCTCGGGCTTGAATTGGAAGCCTTGCGGAAAATCCCTGGCCAGGCCAGAGCGGATCTGCGCGGCAGCGCCTTCATAGAGCGCGTCGCCGGAGAGCTTGACCTCGCGGTCCGATACGACCAGCGTTCCGGTCGAGAGCCGCGACAAACCGGCCAGCGCCGTCACGATGGCCGCGGAAAAGCCCTGGGGCGCACCCAGGCTCGATTTGAGATTGTCGACGACCTTCTCGCTGACGAATTTTCGCGACGCAGCCCGGGCGATGGCGGCGTGAACATTGTTGTCCGGCACATAGCCCGACAGGGTCAGCGTCACCGCGACCGGATCCTTGTAGGCCTGAAACACGTAGGGCGGCGCCTTGACCTCGTTGGCGGCAACCGAAAATCCTTCGGGCAGATTCTTCAGCGCAGCGGCGATCGCTTCCCGTCCGCCGAGCTCGCGCGCCATGCCGGACAGCGACACCTTGGTATCGGAAATGGTGACCTTGCCGTCCTTCAGTTTTGCGGCCTGGTCGAGCAGCAGGAGCGCGGCATTGTCGAAGCGCTCCGGCGCGCCGCGCGCGAGGGCCATCTGGTCGGCGACCTCGACGCCGCTGACCGCGGCGCGCGCGGCTTCCAGCAGCTTGGCCTTGATCGCCGGCAGCGGCGCGCTGCCGCCAAGCGTGACCCTGGCGACGTCGCGCTCCGCCGACCATACGTAGGGTTTCGCTTCCGGCACGAGGCGGGTCTCGTCGTTGACGAGGCGCACGCCGGGTACGGCCTCGACGGCGGCGAGCGCCTTGCTCCGGCCCTCTTCGGAAAACGCATCCGCAGCCAAGGTGACGTCACGGCCGGCCACCGCGATCCTGGTCTTGTCGAGCACGGCGTCTTTCAGCGCGGCAGAGCTGCGCGCGGCCAGATCAGCCTCGAGGGGGGCGGTATTGGTCCAGGCCGCCACGGCCCAAAAGACGACCAGGGGGATCAGGCCAGGCCACCATTTGCTGCTCCACCTGAAAAGACCGTGCATTCGATATCCCGCGGCGGGGCGCCAACTCACTGATTCCAGTACCGCTTTTGGCTTTGGCCCGCCGCCTGCGCGGGGGGTGGCGCGGCCGTCCGGAACTCAAATCCCAAGCACTTGGAAAGATAGAGAGAAAACAAACCCTTGCCGGGCTGTCAAACCGGAAATAGCGGCAGGCCGATCCGTACCCGGATAACCCTTTGTTCAGCGGTTATTCGTTAACTGGCCGGGTAATATCTCCCGATCGGCCAGCCGGCGCGCGCCCCATGAAGCTGTTTCGCAAGACCGTCATCCGCGCCGGATTGGAAGCGCTGTATTTTTCAGGCGCGCACGTCCTGCTGCGGCCGATCTTTTCCGGCGTCGGTGCCATTTTCATGCTGCACCATGTGCGGCCGGGCCGCACGGACGGCTTCCAGCCGAACCGCCATCTCGAGGTGACGCCAGAATTCCTGCGCGCCACGCTGTCGCACCTGAAATCGCGCGATATCGACATCGTCACCATGGACGAGGTCCATCGCCGGCTGGCGAACCGGCAATTCGAGCGGCGCTTCGCCTGCTTCACCTTCGACGACGGCTATCGCGACAACCGGGACTACGCGCTGCCCGTGATGCGCGAATATGCCGCGCCCTTGACCGTCTATGCCACCAGCGATTTCGCCGAGGGCACCGGACGGCTGTGGTGGGTCGCGCTGGAGAAGGTGATCGCGAAGGCGTCTTCGGTCGAGGCCACTATCGGCGGCAACGCCGTGCGCCTCGATACCTCGACCGCCTCGGCCAAACAGGCCGCCTTCGACCGCCTCCACGACTGGCTGCGCGGCCTGCAGGAGCACGACCTGCGGCGCGAAGTGGCTGCGTTATGCGCCCGCCATGGCGTCGACGAAGCGGCGATCTGCCGCGACCTCTGCATGTCCTGGGACGAACTGAGATCGTTTGCCGACGACCCGCTGGTTGCGATCGGCGCACACACCGTCAGCCATTGCAACCTTGCCCAGCAGCGCGAGGAGCTGGCGCGGGAAGAACTCGTGGTCAGCCGGGCGCGGATCGAGGAGAAGCTGCAACGCCCGATCCTGCATCTCGCCTATCCTTACGGTGACCGGGCCGCCGCGGGCCCGCGCGACTTCGCGCTTGCCGGCGCCGCCGGCTACAAGACCGCGGTTACGACAAGGCCCGGCATGCTGTTTGGCGAAAGCGCCGGGCATCTCACCGCGCTGCCGCGTGTCTCGCTCAACGGCAATTACCAGGACGAGCGCGTGCTCGCGGTGCTGACCTCGGGCGCGGCGACCGCGATGTGGAACGGCTTCCGCCGGGTCGACGCGGCGTAAGGCAGTCAGCCGCGGTCAGGTCCGGCAGCGCGCTGCCCGGCGCGATCAATCAGATGACGGTACTGGCCGAGAACGCGGCGTGCTTGCATGCGCCGCGAGTGATGGAGCGCATCGAGAAACCGCGCAAAGAAGCCCCTCCGCCTCTCGGGAAAAAAAATGATCGTGGCGGACTTGATCTCGGCCGCTGGAAATGACGCGTGCTTCAACGTTGAAACTCCGGCGTTAGAAATTCCCACCCCGTGCGCAGCGGGACCATGCCCCGGATTGATCCCTGGAATTGTGCGTCGCGTCACACTTCAGAAAATCGTGATCGAACGGCCGGCGCCGCCGAAGACACGGGTCCCCGGGCCCGATTGTCCGCTTCCTTGACTCAATTCGACTGCCCGCCCAGAACCTTGGCCAAAGCAATGGGAGGCGTCATGTTCAAGGACCTGTTTTCGCTCAAAGGCCGCGTCGCGCTGGTGACCGGCGGCTCGCGCGGCATCGGCAAGATGATCGCGGCGGGTTTCCTCAGCTACGGAGCCGCGAAGGTCTACATCACCGCGCGCAAGGCGGGCCCCTGCGAGGCGACCGCGAAAGAGCTCTCGGCCGCCCATGACGGCGAATGCATCGCGCTGCCGATCGACATCTCGACGGT
>Ga0134125_10008084_pt1 | contig 11864 bp, 9 predicted proteins | sample KB31751_FD_96464 | JGI IMG/M metagenome (GOLD analysis project Ga0134125, IMG submission 96464) | Terrestrial soil microbial communities with excess Nitrogen fertilizer from Kellogg Biological Station, Michigan, USA - KB3-175-1 | ecosystem: Environmental > Terrestrial > Soil > Unclassified ... | reverse complement strand
TCTCGGGACGAGTACGGGTCGACCACTATGATCTCGCCCACGTTCGGCTGCAGGATTATCGGTCCCAACTCGGGCTGGTTCTCCAGGACACATTTCTGTTCGACGGCACGATCCGCGAAAATGTCAAGTTTTCGAATCCCGGGTCATCGGAAGCCGCAATTATGGAAGCCTGCCGAGCCGCATACGTTCATGAATTTGCAGAAAAACTTCCGCAGAGATATGAGACGGTGGTCGGCGAACGAGGAATCAAACTTTCTGGGGGCCAGAAACAAAGGCTCGCAATCGCGCGCGCCCTCCTGGCTAACCCCAGAATCCTTATCTTGGATGAGGCTACATCCAACCTTGATTCTGAATCAGAATTCATGATTCAAGAAGCGCTGGCACGCCTTGTTCGAGGAAGAACAACCTTTGTTATCGCCCACCGGCTATCGACTACCCGGATTGCTGACCAGATCCTTGTTCTCGAATCTGGCAGGATCATAGAGCGCGGCAAGCACGACTCGCTGCTGAAAGCGGGTGGCCGATATTTTGAACTCTATACGAGACAACACGAGATCGACACCAATCTACTCTCAATCAAGCGTGACCAGAAATACCCGATGAATGGCTCAGGTGCACGCCCGGCTCACAATGGCTGCGATCTCACCGCCGAACCGGCGGGTTGCTGAAGGCTCCGTTGAAGATATCCCTTCTTCCACAGCCACGCGATCGTCCCTGGTTTATAGCTTGACTCGCTGCCCTCAAGCTCTTGGGGGGGCTTAGGCCTTGCGAAGATGGGCCCAAGTTCGAGCGGACTGCTCTCCGGAACATGATCGCCGTTGTTGCACAAAGCTTGTCGTGCTCGTCCCGGTTCCAAAATGAGGTCTTTACTTAATTCAGTAGAGGCAAAGTGCCGGTAAATGTCATTCAGCCCGAGGCTCATGCACATCCTCTGCAGTGGTTGACATCGTATTTCATCCCACTGCGTTTCCCACATCTCAATGTAGCGGGAAAGAATGTGCACCCAGCGGAACTCATTCAGAACACGCTCTCGACCGAGAGCTCCCATTTGTCGTCTCAAATCTGGATTCGAGAGCAACGACTCGAGGTAATAAACCAGGCTGTCGATTTCAACAATCGTGCGCTGTGCCAGTTCATGTGTAACCTTGACCTGATTCCGTAGTACGGCAGTTTGCGATAATTCCGCCGCGAAATCTGAGTCCCAGTATGTGGGTACCAGAAATCCTGTAGTCCCATGCAGAACCAGGTCCCTGTAGCCGCTCCAGTCAGAAGCGACTACGGGAATGCCACACGCCGCAGCTTCAAGAACAGCAAGACCAAATGTTTCCTGAATATTGTCCACTGGCGAAACAAAGATGTCGGCGCTCGAGTAGAGGAATGGTTTGAGCGCGCGTGGAAAGTTAGTCTTGAAAGAGATGTGATTCTGAAGCTCCAGAGTGGCAGCCGTTTGCTTCAGAGATGCCGTATACTCCCCGTCACCATCACACCCTGCAATGACCAGAAGTACATCATCGTGCCTATCGCGGATTTGACGTATGGCGATGAGCAGAGGTTCGAGATCCGCCTTGTATTCCTCGGTGATACGGCCCAAATAGAGCAAGATAGGTCTGTTCTGTGGAAGACCGGCCCGTTCCCTCGCAGAGCTTTGTCCCCGGGGACAAAGAAAAGCTTCATCGACACCGAACGGAATCTTGACAACTGGTATCCGGATCTTCGTGCGCCGATCGGTATTACGTGCAATGAGCTCTGAAAACTGTTCCAAAATTACGTTGATAGCCAGTCTGCCCGCTTCACTCGTCACCACAACTCGATCGTAGGCCTCGCCGAGCACCGACAACCCTATATAGAACAATGCCGAGGCATGACTTGAAATAGAATGGACGATACCGGAAATTGGGAATAGCCCACAGCCAGGGTTCAGTCGGGCCGCTGCGAGTAATGGGAGACTCTCCAGAGCGACTGGGAAGACATACTTGTGGGTGCGGCATAGCTGCATCACCTCAGGGAGCCTATGAACCGCAATATCCTTGTTGGGGAATTCCGACCGTAGCGCCGCCATCGCCCCCTGGTCCACCAACCTGCTCGTCAAAAAGAAATCGACTCCGCTGATGGATTCAGTCGTAAGGGATGCCCGTGCAATCTCGTGATGTGCGACGATCGCACCTTCGCGTTCAGCTGATGTGAAGTCATCCTGAATGCGGCTGTACGGAATCGTCTGGCCCACAATCATAGGTTCGGCAAGTCTGGGAAGTCCAGCCAACTTTGGTAGCATGCCTTCGCACACTGGAGCAGTCAAGCGACATGCGTACCCTGTTGCGACAGGGTTGAACAATATCGAACAAAACATGCGTCTGCTATCCCGGGTTCCGCGATTTCTGCGCTAAAAAAATTCCCGGTGGGCGACCAGGAGTGTGTTAGAAAATAGTTTCTGAAGTGGGGTGGAAAGAATCGGGAGTTGATATGCGGATTTTGCGTTATACGTTCCGATCCCTTTGGAAATCTCCTGGCTTTACTATCGCTGCAATCGGTACTCTCGCTCTCGGAATTGGGGCCACAGGCGCTATTTGCACGATCCTCTATGCAATGTTGTTCCGCACTCTGCCTTACTCCGATTCCAACAACCTAGTACGGATTGTCTGGCGCTGGAAGGATAGCTATGGGCCGGGAGTGGTGCCGGCCCTTGCCGATGCTGTCGCCCAACGAAGCCGCGCGTTCAGCTCCGTTGCCACCGTATTTCCTTCTGCTGGGTGCAATCTCGCTGGTCCTGTTGGTTCGGAATATCTCATCAAACAGACCGTCTCATCTGACTTCTTTCATGTGCTGGGAATAAGCCCAATTCTCGGCCGCGACTTTTCCTCAACAGACATTGTCTCCAAAGAGCCCACTATAGCCATTATCAGCTATTCCTTATGGCAGCATCGATTCCAAGGCAGTCCCGATGTGCTGGGTCGCCAATTCCGGTGCAATGGCCATCCTTTCTCGATAGTTGGTGTATTGCCGGAAAGCTTCCGCTATTTCGGTCGCGGGGACATATGGTTTCCCGACAAGCTGGCCAACTATTTATCCGATCCGGGAACAAACTACGGGCTAATTGCCAGATTGCGCCCGGGGGTCAGCCTTTCCCATGCCCAGCAGGAACTCGACATCCTTTTCCAGCAGGTCCGCCTTGAAATGCCGAACCGATGGTGGAGCCAGAACGGTACCCGAGGAATGGCGGTTCTCGATTATCGTCGCTGGCAGTTCGGGCAACTCCGTGAACCGATGTTTGTACTCTTCGGCGCAGTCGTTTTGGTCCTATTAATTGCCTGCGCCAATGTGGCCGGTCTTATGCTCGTTCGTGCAAGCAGCCGTGCCAAAGAGGTTGCGGTCCGACTGGCGCTTGGCGCCAAACGTCTTCACATCGCGCGGCAGTTTCTAATCGAGGCCATCGTCTTAAATCTGCTTGGCACCGCGGCGGGAAGTCTTTTTGCCTGGCTTGTCCTGCGTTTTCTGGCAGCGCAGGTTCCCGCCGACACCAACTTCCTTGGCATTGGGCAATTAAATATTGCGGAACTGCGCCCAGGAGTTCCTGTCTTTCTGCTATTGGTGGCTATCGGACTTCTTACAGGATTATTGTCAGGGGCGATTTCGTTCGTCAGACTCAATGGGGCATTTCTCAGCGAGGCATTAAAGCAGGGTGGACGGGTGGCTGGAGTCGACCGGGAGAGCCAGAAAAGCCGCAAAATCCTGCTAGGAGGAGAAGTGGCGCTCTCCTTTATGTTACTTTTTGGAGCTCTTCTTTTAATACGCAGCTTTGCGATGCTTCAGGGAGTCAAGCTGGGATTTGATCCTTCCGGCCTACAGATCCTGCAGCTGTCTTTTGCTTCCGAGAAGTACAAGTCTCCCTCACAAATTGCCCAATTTGAAAATCAGGTGATTGAAAGGTTGCGGGCTCTTCCAGGCGTCACCAACGCGGCTGCCGTATCCTCTGCGCCCCTTGAAAGCGGGTTGAATCTGCCCTCGCCGGAGGTCAACGGAAAAGAATGCACGAGCGATGGCACAGTCGAGTACCGGGCGGTAAGTTCGGGATATTTCTCAGTCCTACGTATCCCGATCCTCCGGGGCCACGACTTTCAATTGCGAGATGAGGGGGCGGGAGCGAGGGTCGCGTTAATTAATGAAACACTTGCACGCATGTGTTGGGCTGACCAAAACCCAATCGGCCAGCAGGTATGGATCGGCAAGAATCAGGGCGCTTTGGAAGACGCACCTCGGGAAATCGTCGGAGTAGTTGCGGATACAAAAGAGTATGCCCTCGATATGCCTGTGCCTCCGATGATATTTGTACCGCAAAGCCAAGTGTCTGCAAATATCAATGATCTCTTATATCATCGCTTCAACTTAGTTTCCGCGATCGCAGTCAAAACCTCCGGAAGCCTCGATGTGAGTGTGGGTGCGCAACGCGCCGTCAACTCTGTGGACCCTGAACAGCCGGTTGTGAGCATAGCCCCAATGGCTCAGATCGTCGGCGGGTCAATCGCATTCTCGAGGTTAATGATGTTGCTGGTGACGGCGTTTGCGGTTTTTGCGGTTGTGCTCACTACCGTCGGCCTTTACGGGTTGTTCAGTTACCAGGCCGCCGTGCGCTTTCACGAGATCGGAGTACGCATCGCACTCGGTGCGGACAGATTGCACATCGTACGTCTTGTCGTCTTGGAAGGATTTCTTCTCGTGGTGATTGGAGGCATCGCGGGACTGGCAGGAGCTTTTGCCGAAGGCCGTTTGCTGCGCAATCTTTTGTACGGCGTAACAACTTTCGATCCACTTGCATTCGGAGCGGCCCTGGCTTGTCTGAGTGCAGTCGTGCTTGTAGCGGGTTATCTGCCCGCACGCCGTGCGCTGCTCGTTGAGCCAGTCGCAGTGCTGCGGTACGAATAGGGCAATTAACTTCGACCTCGAACTCAATGCAAGTTGTGAGCCGATGTTTCGCTGCTTTCGGCATTCGTCGTTGAAGTTTTTACCCATCGATCGAGCCGGTCAATCATTTCGAAGAGGGTTTCCTCAACTGATTCCCGCGCGACGTACAGGTGCGCTTCATAAGGAAGCTGTACATAGCGAACGATTCCACCATTGCCTTTGATCGCTTCGTACATGCGCTCACTCTGCAGAGGAAAAGTGCCGGGATTATCGTCGGCCATGCCATGAATCAGACGAAGCGGATACTTAATTTTATCTGCATACATGAAGGGAAAGATTTTCAGATACATATCGGGAGCCTGCCAAAGACTGCGACGTTCCGTTTGGAACCCAAAAGGAGTTAAGGTCCGGTTGTAGGCTCCGCTCTCCGCGATACCAGCTCGGAACAAATCGCAGTGCGCGAGCAGATCCGCTGCCATAAACGCTCCGTAGCTGTGCCCTGCCACTGCAACTCGGCTGGGGTCTGTTACTCCCATTGCAACCGCCTTCTCAATTGCAGCTTTGGCATCAGCAACGATCTGCTCTGTAAAGGTGTTATTCACTGTGTCCGGAGCGCCAATCACAGGCATCGCGACATTGTCCAGAATGGCATAACCCTGGGTCAGGAGGAACAGGTGCGATGCTCCTGAGAACCTGGCGAAGCGATAAGGCGATCCCGAAACCTGGCCCGCAGTCTCAGCGTCCGAGTATTCCCAGGGATAAGCCCACAGCAGAGTCGGCAATGGGCCTTTTGCTTTGTAATCCGTTGGCAGGTACAGCATAAATGAAAGTGGAACTCCGTCCGCTCGTTTATAAGTCACCAGCTGTCTAGTGATACCACGGAGCTGCGGCGCGGGGTCAGGGAAGTTGGTGAGGGCTCTTTTTTCAGTTTGCCGCCGAGCGCGTAAAAAGTAGTTAGGCGGTTCAGTCTGACTTTCGTGCCTAGTCAAGAACTGCGAACCATCTGCTGAAGCCAGAGCGATTACTTCTTCATACGAACCTGGCACTGACTCGAAGAGCCTCTCTGAGTGAAGCGACTGAAGATCAAAGCGATCCAGAAATGGCACATCACCTTTCGGTGTGGCGCCGGTACCGCTAAGGAAGATGGAGGAGCCGAATTGCCACATCTCCATCTTGCCGTTACCGATTTGGCGCATCAGCGGAGCGCCAGGGTCGTGATAACGATCGTTGACCGATCTTTCCCAAATCAATCTGGGGCTTTGTCGCGATTGGTCCACATCGATCAGGAATGTACGGATCCAGCGGCGGTCACGCTGATAATCCTGAATCAGTGCCAGTCCATTCTTACCCCACGAAAGGCTGAAAAAACGCTGCTCAACTTTGAGGAGCTCGACAGGTCTCGACGTGAAAGGGAATGCCAACGTCAGAAGCCTGTCATGAAATGGGACTTTGGCTCGTGTGTTACCACCGTCAAGTGCTTCGACCCACACCAGTGTTGCTGAGCGACCAGGCTCCCACTGGTAGTTTCGGGGCCCTGCCGCGACGCCTTCCAATGGGGATTTGGTCCTGTAAGGGCGTGTGAGCCAGCACGAACTCCAATTTGCCCTCGGTATTCCAGATCTCCACCTGCCGGGGAAACCGAGTGTACGGCAATACATAAGAGAAAGGGCGGTGGATCGCAACTGTCAGGATATGCTTCCCATCTGGTGATCGATCGATGTGGGTAAACATTGCCGGCTTTCCCACCAGCACAACGTGATGGTCTTTGATATTGACAAGTTCAAGCTGTGATGTAGCGTAGAATTCGAAAAGACGCTCGTCACGGGGAGTCGTGAGGAGATCTTCAAAAGTCACTGCCGGCGAAGGTCTTCCATCACTTTCTTCTACAACCGGGCCTTGATTGTCTTCTGTGGTTGGCGGAGTTCCACTCTTTCCAGAGACAGCGTCGACGAGGACTGTGTGGCTGTCGCTCATCCACTGGACGGAAGGTTCGAAAACTCCATTTACCTGGATACCCGGAATAACATGGGCCGTCCCAGTACGCGCATCGCCTACCCACAGTTCAACGCTCTTCTTTCTCGTATTGGTAAACACGAAGTAGCGCCCGTCAGGCGACCATTGTGGGAAACCCGGTAGCGACCCCGATGGAAGCGCAATGGGAGTTTTTTTCCCGCTGTGAATATCAAGCAGTGTGAGACTAGTATTGCGGACTGTGACAAACCTTCCATTATTGCTGGGATTAATGCGCAATCCCGCAAGGTGCAAGATTGGCACCCTCAGGTCGCCTACAGGCGGATTGGCAAGCCGACCCTCGATCAGGAGGTATTCACAATCAGGGCTGGGCAGCACGGAAGGGAGTGGTGGTGCATCCAGAATTTCTGGAATAGGAGCGGGAGGATGATGATACCCGCTAGATGGAGAAGTCGGTTGTCCGCATAATCCACTATATTGAAATATTCCAAGTATCGAAAAGAACAGAATTCGCTTGCCCTTGGAGAATCCGTGCATGGGTTACCTCACACTGAGCTGCCCAGAGATTTTAGTGAACTCCTAAGGGTGCAAATCATTAATTCGAAGGCACAACGCGCAAATTGTTTGCAAGGATATCCAACCTTTGCCAATGATGTGCAATTGCGTAGTCTGGCTGCCAAAAAGAACCGCGATGAGGTGGAATTGTGCACTGCTGAACACAATGGTACAAATTTTACTTCTGAGGGGCATGTGATCCACAAATTCGTCATCAACGTCTCTACAATTGTTTAAGTAACTCTGAAAACGAATAGTTGCCATGGACAACGGTGATATTGATCTGCGAGGCGCATGGGATCAGCTGATAGCGGAACACGAAGCAAGCTGCCCAAGAAATCATCCGGCGCGAGAGGTGCCCGACAGTTCGATTGCCCGATTTCAAGAGCTAGCCGCCAGGATCACCTACCGGGACTGGCGGGTTCAGGTGCATGCAAACAACGGGCAGCCGCGAATTCAGATATGTACAGTGGTGCCCGATGCCTTGAACGGGCAACTGATAACGAATAACGGCAGGCCATTGCCTCTGTGTCCAGAAATGCCCGATGGCCTCGTCGTCGACCTTGCGTTCGAGTTGATAAAGGAATTCGAACTCCATGAGGCAGCAGAAAATTTCAAGATTGATGGTGTGAGACTTTACTACCCACACGACACCTCGGGCCGCCCCTTGCGCCAAGTCAAAGGCATGCGCGCAACGCCCTCACTTCAGCATGCGTTGAACCAAAAAGGCTGTCATGACGGAACATGATCGCGTGCCGCGCGTGGAGGCTTGTTACTTTTTTGAATCCATTCCGTTCAATCGTTTCCGCTTACCAACTCCCGGTTCGTGGTTGCGTGCGATCAACAAAATTGATCCAGGGCCTCAGTGAAAACAGATACTCCGTGCCGAGAACACCTGCCCCACCATTTTGAAGCCCTGGACCCGAGCTAGCCACAACATAAGGAGCGCAGCCAGCTAAAGGTAGAGTCCATCGTGTGATTGGCTGATATAGACCTTGTCCTTAATCCTGATATGAGGATTGCTGGCGGCAACATCGAATAGGCTAAGGTTGCTTCCCCTTTAAGATGAATGGGTTACCTAAGTCACTGGCGGCAACACTTTTCCGGTTTTCGGAAATGACGAAGCTTTCGTAGCTAGAGGATTTTCCTATCACTAAGATGACGTGGTGGCAGGCGGCCGAGGAGGTGAACTGGTTCATTTCCTGTAATGAATGCCATATGGAAACGATCTGCACATCAGCGTATGCGACACAAGGCCTGTGCCAGAGCCACGCGACCAAAAGCCCACGTGCTTGCTTAAAGCGAGGCAGAATGTTTTGTTCACAGTCACGGATAAAGCCTGGCAACTCGTTTTCGGGGATCAACAGACGCCACACGGATGCGATTCATCACCCTCCTTCTTGTTTAAGGTTGCAGTCCCAAGTTCACGGCTTTGTCGACGGCTGCCTGGCGCGTAATTTACAACTCCCGAAACATGAAGACGGCGGCCGGCAGCAACCTATACATGTATGCAGCTGCAATGCCCTGTTTTTCCCGCTCAAAATTCTGTATCTAAGAGATTTCGTCGGCGTCCGCGTTGAAACAAACTCTCTGGGATGGAGACGGCGCTTTTGTGAAATCGGCAACGCCGGCAAGTCGGTTCCTTAGGGGACCGAGAGTGACCGTTCTAGAGCTGAATTGCAGCGTCGTCCAGAATTCGTTGGCAGTCTTCGGACATGCCCGGGAGGTTGGTTTTCCAGGAAGCCGTGTACAAGGGGTGAGCCGCCTCGAACGCCACCCGCAGCTTCTTGTCGGAAATCGAGTCGATGACTACCGCTGCCTTCTGGCCTTTCAAGAGAAGTCCCTCTGCCTCGCGGATATAGCTGACTACTTTGGATGGGCCGGCAGCCTCCACTTCACCTTCTTGTCGACATCCTCCCCGTTTTGACGGGCTTCGGTGTAGCACTCCTTCCGCCAGGCGTAGACGTTTCTCGCTTGCCCGAAACCGAATACATCAAAAACACGCGAGGCGCTGTGATAAAGCCACTGATAAAGGCTTCCCATCAACTGTTCTCGATGCGGATTCCCGTTCCGCTTTTCGAACGGTCGCAGGGCGATAACGAAAAGCACTTTTCCCGCCATCATGAAATCCTGACGAGTTAGTTCCGAACAAGTGTAGGCACGACTCCCCTGAAACAAGCCTTTGTCCCCGACAATGCTCTCAACTGTGCGACTGTGCGCCGTCTTACATGCAACCAGGTAGATTGGAGTGTGCTGAAGCATGCATCTCAAGTTGATTACGATGGTAATTGTAAGTTCCACTCGCGGAACAAAATCCTGCCCAATAGTGGCAAAGCGAGAAACTAATGAGAAAATCCATCAAAGTGAAAGGTGGACCCTCAATGGTAGACGGTTCCGAACAACTAGCTGTGCAAACCCCGGCCGATGGTCGCAAGGAGCCGGAACATAAGGCCTATTGCCAACCCTTGCCGACCAACATACTACTGGCGTCGATGATGCAGTTCTCTCCGCATGTCAGTGATTTGATTTTCTCGCCTGGGCGGCCGCCTCAGGTAGAGATCAGCGGGAAGCTGGTGGCCATCAAGGTGGGCAACCTGGCGGTGCTGTCCGAGGCGGATACGGAACGAATAGCCACAGATATCCTTGCCGGCAACCAAAACGCGCTGCAGACCTTAGGAACGCAGGGCGCGTGTGATTTGTCTTACAGCCTGCCGGGAAAGTCACGTTTCCGCGTGAATATTTTTATGCAGCGCGGCTCTCGTGCCATCGTGATGAGGGTGATTGCAGGCGAGACCCCCACTTTTGAAAAACTGAACCTGCCTGCTCAACTGAAGAACATCGCCAGCCTCAAGAATGGGATCGTTCTGGTGACCGGCCCCACAGGGTCGGGAAAGTCCTCTACACTCGCCGCCATCATTGATCTGATTAACGAAACGCATGCCTATCACATCGTTACCATCGAAGACCCAATCGAGTTCATTCACCGCCACAAGAAGAGTACGATCCACCAGCGTGAACTGCATAGCGACACGCCAAGTTTCAGCCTGGCTCTGCGTGCCGCGCTACGCCAAGCGCCGAAAGTAATACTCGTTGGCGAGATGCGTGATCGGGAGACAATCGAGATTGCCCTGGAGGCAGCTGAAACTGGTCACCTTGTTTTTTCGACTCTCCATACGATCGACGCTTCGAAAACGGTGGAAAGAATTGTCGGCGTTTTTCCGAATTCCGAACAACAACTGATTCGAAGCCGTCTTGCTGCCAGTTTCCGATGGATTGTCTCGCAGCGGCTGGTACCCAGAAAAGAGGCTCCGGGGCGAGTGGCAGTGGTTGAAATTCTGCGTTCCAATCAACGCACGCGCGAGTATATGGAGAAAGGTGAACGGGAGGGCCGTTCGTTGGTGGATGCGATACGCGACGGAAATCTGGACGGAATGCAATGCTTCGACGCTGAACTGGAAGGGCTTGTTCGCAAGGGAGCAATCAGCAGCGACACTGCGCTGGCCTACGCCAGCAACCAGGGAAATCTTCGCCTTGCAATTTCCGATCTACTTGAAGAGGAAGAGCGCCAGGACTCAGCCAGGAACGCAAAGGGAGCCGCAAGCGAGGAGAATGGTCCGCGTAATGGCCTTACGTTAGTCTGACGTGTGAGATCCTATTGATGTTCCAGTTCACCCACGCACCGCGGCGAAGGCGCAAGAGCTTCAGATACAAAACATGTATCCATTCAACGAGGCAGCGCCTGTCCGCTCCAGTGGTATTTGACGATGCCGCCGAGTTCTTACATAGATTTCCTCGCACTGATGAAAGAGGCCGCGCTCGTGATCACTGATTCGGAAGGTGTGCAGGAAGAGACGACTTACCTTGGAGTGCCGACGTATCGTGACAATACATGCCCGGCTACCGTGACTCACGGAACGAATCGCCTTGTTGGAACGCATCCAGAGATATGGTGCAAGCAGTAGATCACCTCGGCCGATTCTGCGCCTAATCAAAGAATGTTGAACAAGAGCCCTTGTTCCGAAGCGGGCACCCGTAGCCGACGTCGTGCGCTACGCAATTCTTCAGGCCGTTGCCCAAATACCAGGACAGAGTGCGTGTTCAGTGCTTCGTCTATGCGGTTGTTTACCGGGGCATGGTCTTCCGCATCAATGTCGGTCGGAACCTGCAACACGGGTTCCGTGTCGTGACGAGTTGGGAACAGCCTCTGATGCTCGCTGTTGAGCGCTTTCCAGACGCTGTCCGCGGATTCGCCAATACCATTCTTCTCGACCAGTTCCCTGGCCATGGAAGTCAACATGTCATCATCTTCATCGAGAGTTTGTAGTCCTTCTCCCGCGAATTTCCCCTCCATCGCCAGCGCGACCAACAGCTTTCTTCCCATCAGCCGCAGGCAGTTGACCTGCATCGTCCCCTCGTAGCACAGAAACTTGACCCGCACTGGC
>Ga0134125_10008081_pt1 | contig 11864 bp, 8 predicted proteins | sample KB31751_FD_96464 | JGI IMG/M metagenome (GOLD analysis project Ga0134125, IMG submission 96464) | Terrestrial soil microbial communities with excess Nitrogen fertilizer from Kellogg Biological Station, Michigan, USA - KB3-175-1 | ecosystem: Environmental > Terrestrial > Soil > Unclassified ... | reverse complement strand
GCGCTTCGCGCGTGGGCTCCTCGCCGACATCCGCCGCAATTTCCCCGCGCTCGCCGAGGTGCGAGCGGCGCATGTATGGCGCGGCACGCTCGGCCGCACCGTGCACCGCATGCCGCAGGTCGGCGAGCTGGAGCCCGGTCTCTGGGTCGCCAGCGGCTTCGGCGGCCATGGCCTCAACACCACGGCGATGGCAGGTGAACTGATCGCCCGCGGCATCGTCGAGTCCGACCCCACCTGGCGACTGTTCGCCCCATACGAATTGGTCTGGGCCGGGGGCCGGCTGGGGCGGGCCCTCGCGCAGGGCGTCTACTGGTGGGCGGGTACGGTCGCCGGCGCCACCCAGAAGATGTCGCGGGCGCGCGAGCGGCGGCAGGTCCGACGCGCCGCCCGCAAGACCACCGGCATGGGAACCGCCTGAAGCAAAAATGCCACACATTTCAACGTCTTGCCGGGGACGATTGAACGAGTCGGCCGGGCACGTCATTCATTCATTAGGCGGTGGCGTGTTAGTAAGAGGCAGTGCCGGCCCGGCGCGTTCGTGTGCGGACCGGAATGAGGTGGGAATGCAGGGCGTTCGTGCGGCAACGGCAATTCTGGCTCTGGCCCTCATGGGCAGCGCGGCGCAGGCCGCCGAGCCGGCTGCCTTCGGCAAGCAATGGACCGTAACGCTCGGCGTCGAGGCCGGCGTGCTGCCGACCTATGAGGGCTCGGACCGCTACATGCTGCGGCCGTTTCCGCTCTTCGACGTGCGCAAGGCGGGGACGCCGCCGACCTTCCACGCCCCGCGAGACGGTTTCGGTTTCGGCCTTTATGACAATGGCCGCTTACGCGTCGGCCCGACGGCGAAAATCCGCTTCCCGCGTCGCGAAAGCAGCGACAGCGACCTCAACGGCCTCGGCAATGTCGACTGGGCGATCGAGGTTGGCGGCTTCGCCGATTACTGGGTGACGCCGTGGCTGCGCACGCGCGCGGAAATCCGCCAGGGCTTCGGCGGCCATCACGGCATCGTTTCCGATCTGACGGCCGATGTCGTCGTGCCGGTGACGCCGAAGCTGACCCTGTCGGGCGGACCGCGGCTGACGCTCGCCACCGACAAAGCCCAGGATCCTTACTTCAGCGTAACGGCATCGCAGGCTGTCACCTCCGGCCTGCCGGTCTACACCGCCAAAGGCGGTGTGCAGTCCTGGGGCCTCGGCGCGCAGGCCCGCTATCAGTTGTCGCCGCAATGGGCGGCCTACACTTATATGGAATATCAGCGCCTCTCGGGCGCCGCCGCCAATTCGCCGCTGGTGAGCCTGCGCGGCTCGCGCGACCAAATTCAGGTGGGGACGGGCGTGACCTACTCGTTCGACGTGCCTGCCTTGTGGTAGGACGGCGCCGTCCGACACGATCCGAGCGCTGTTCTCCCATGCGAATGATTGCAATCTGCCTGTCTCTGGCGACCTTGGCATTGGCCGGCTGCCAGACCGACAGTGTCAACCTGGCGTCCAGCGCTGCCGCGCCGAAGCCGAAGACCGTCATCGTCACCGACTTTCTCTATTCGCCCGACGTCACCGTCATCGACCGCGGCTACACCGTGCGGCTGTCGCGCAAGGAGGGCAGCGACCTGCCGTTCCATCTGCGCAAGGAGCGGACGCTGGCGCGCGTCAATGACGAGATCGTCGCCACCATCGTTGCCACCGTGCGCGGTGCCGGGTTCGATGCCGCGCCCGGCAGCGCCGAAGGCGTCGCGCTCAAGGATGACGCGGTCATTGTCGGCGGCCGACTGCGCCCGGGCGAGGGCAGCGACAAGAAGGCGAGGGGCGCCGGGATCGGCGATGGCCGCAGCGGCGTCGTCGCCGACATGACGCTGGAGCGTCTCGGCAGCCTCGGCAGGAAGCAATTGACGAGCTTCACCGCCGAGCCGCAGGCCAAGGCCAAGGTCGACGCAGCCGCCATTGCCGCGGCGCTGCCGGCCGACAGCCAGGCCGCCGGCAGGCTTTCGCCGGATGTCGAGGCGCAGGCGCATGCCCTCGGCCGCGGCATCGGCGAGAGGATCGTCGCCTACGCGCGGGCGCAGGGCTGGCTCAAGGACGCCGCGCCGCCAGCCGAGCCGGAGAAGAAGAAAGCGGGCGTGTGACCTCTTCCTTGTCGTCACCGGGCTTGTCCCCGTGACCTCGCTTGGGAAAGCAATGCGTCTCCAAGCGGGATGGCCGGGACAAGCCCGGCCATGACCATTGTTGTGTGGTGCCGCCACACAGGCCGCCGCGCGTCAGCGCCCCTCGCGTCGCGCCATGAACGCCAGTCGCTCGAACAGGTGCACGTCCTGCTCGTTCTTGATGAGCGCACCGTGCAAGGGCGGGATCAGCTTCTTGGGATCGCGCTCGCGCAGCATCTCCGGGCCGATGTCCTCGACCATCAATAGTTTGAGCCAGTCGAGCAATTCGGACGTCGACGGCTTCTTCTTCATGCCCGGCACGTCGCGGATTTCGTAGAACAGCCGTAGCGCTTCCGCGACGAGGCGCTGCTTGATGCCGGGGAAGTGCACTTCGATGATGGCGCGCATCGTGTCGGCGTCGGGGAAACGGATGTAATGGAAGAAGCAGCGGCGCAGGAACGCGTCCGGCAGCTCCTTCTCGTTGTTGGATGTGATGACGACGATCGGCCGGCGCCGCGCCTTCACGGTCTCGCCGGTCTCGTAGACGAAGAACTCCATGCGATCGAGCTCCAGCAACAGATCGTTGGGGAACTCGATATCGGCCTTGTCGATCTCGTCGATAAGCAATACGGGTCGCTCGTCGGCGACGAAGGCGTCCCATAGTTTGCCGCGCTTGATGTAATTGCGGATGTCTCTGACGCGCTCGTCGCCAAGCTGGCTGTCGCGCAGGCGCGACACCGCGTCGTACTCGTACAGGCCCTGCTGCGCCTTGGTGGTCGACTTGACGTGCCACTCGAGCAGCGGCGCGCCGATCGCCTTGGCGACTTCGAGCGCCAGTACGGTCTTCCCGGTGCCCGGTTCGCCTTTCACCAGCAGCGGCCGCTCGAGCGTGATGGCGGCATTCACCGCGATCTTGAGGTCGTCGGTCGCCACATAGCCGCTGGTGCCTTCAAAACGCATGCGCTGTCCTTCCCGCCGGACGGATGTCCGGCATTCATATAGGCGGGAAGAGGCGCCGCAAAGGGCCTAGCCGCGCACCGCGCGCTCGAGGAAGTCCTGCAACGCGGCGACCGGCGCGCGGTCGAAATAGAGGCGATGCTTCTCGGCCGCCATGCGGGATACGATCTCGCGGCGCTCGCCCGGATTTCGCGCCAGCCGCACGGCGATGGCGACGACCTCGTCGGGGGTCCGGCCGATCGTCTCCGGCACGCCGAGGACCTCGAGGATGGCGGTGCTGTGGCGGCCACGCATCATGGGCGCGGCATAGGTGACGATCGGCAGATCGTGGGCGAGGCTTTCCAGCGCGGAGTTGCAGGCCGACCAGCCGATCGAGTCGAGGAAGATGTCGGCGAGCCCGGCGGCGGCGACGAACTTGCCCTGGGTCATGCGCGGCAGGAACGCGCAATAGCGGTCGGCGTCGAGGCCGTGCGCGGCGAAGGCGCGCGTCAGCCGCGCGCGCACGACGTCCGTCACGGACCCGCCGTGATGGCGCAGGAACACGATCTGGCAGTCGCCGGCGTCCTTGGCGATGCGGGCATAGATGTCGTCGTGCTGCGGCAGGTATTTGTAGAGCGACTGCGCGCTCCAGAACACGGTTGCGCTCTCGCGCAGACCGAGCTCCTCGCGCGTGACCGGCTCCGGCGGCGTGTTAACCGGCTCATAGTAGATCGACAGGTTCGGCAGCCGGACGAGCGTCTCGGTGTAGTGCTCCTGCGCGTCCGGCGCTTCCATGAGATCGCTCGACAGGAAATAGTCGAGCGTCGGCAACCCGCTCGTCTCCGGATGGCCCCATGAGGTCATCTGCACCGGCGCCAGCCGCTGCGCGGCGAGCTGCAGCGAATGCGTGTCCATCAACAGGCCCGGATAGATCAGGACGTGCGGGGCGTCGGCGAGGATCTCGTCACGCCACTCCGCGACGCCGAGCGGGCGGTGGACGAAACGGTCGCACAGCGAGGCGGCGACATCGGTCTCGCCGTCGTGCGTGACGCCGAGGTGATAGCCGGTCACCTTGAAGCGGCTGCGGTCGAACTGGCCGAGCCAGCCCTTGATCGGGATCTTCCAGTTCGAATGGCGGAAAAAATGAGCGCTGACGATGCCGACGCGGATCGGCTCGCCGGGCGAGGGCGGCGGCGGCAGCGGTGCCGGCTTGAAGGTGCGCGAGACGACGCCGTGGACCATGCCGCCGTAGATTTCCTGCAGAGACCGGTCGTTGCCGCCTTGATAGGCGAGAAAGAACGGCTGTTGCCCACCGATGGCGGCGATGAGGTCGCCGTTGAGGCGGTCGGCCGCAACGTCAGCGGCCAGCGCGCGCAGCTTGCGCTCGTAGGCATCGCGCCGGCGCCGGACCTCGGCTTCGTCGGCGTAAACAATGGCGAGTTCGGCCACGCAGGCGGCAATACGCGCGCCGGCGTGGCCGGGCCTGAGCGCCAGAGCCTGCGCCAGATCGGCGGCGGCTTCATCGGTGCGGCCGAGGTCGATGAGGTGGCGGCCGCGCAGATACCAGGTCTCGGGGTCGTCGGGTTTGAGCCTGAGCGCGGCGGAGAAATTCTCGACCGCCTCGTCGCCGCGGTCGAGCAGCAGCAGAACGCGGCCGCGGTTGCGGCACGCCTCGCCGAATTCGGGGTTCAGTTCCAGCGCGCGGCCGTAGGCGGCGAGCGCCTCGGACAGGCGGTTGAGCGCCTCGAGCGCCGTGCCGCGATTGTTATGGGCCTTGGCGAAATTCGGCTGCAAAGCGAGCGCCCGGTCAAAGCTCGCCAGCGCCTCTTCGTTGCGGCCGAGCGCGCGCAGCGCCGAGCCGAGATTGTAGTGGGCGTCGGCGTAGTCGGACTTCAGCGTCAGCGCCTTGCGCAGGGCCTCGATGGCCTCGTCCTGGCGGCCGAGGGCCGACAGCACCGCGCCGCGATTGTTGTGCGCCTCGGCGAATTTCGATTTCTGCTTCAGCGCCTGATCGAAGCTCGAAATGGCTTCGTCGCTGCGATCGAGCGCCTGCAGGATCATGCCGTAGTTGAGCAGAATCTGCGGCGAGGGCCGGCGCAGCGTCATCGCCTGCGACACCAGGCGCAGCGCCTCGGCAGGCTGCCCCTTGGCGTGCTTGACGACGGCGAGCATTTGCAGCGCGTCGAAGTGATCGGCCCGCACCGCGAGGATCGCCTCATAGAGCCGCTCGGCCTCGGGTAGCCGGCCCTGCTCGTGGCACCGCAGCGCCTCGGCGAACGCCTGCGGCACATTCAGCGAAGCGGCCTGCGGCGAGGCGGGCAGCGGCAGCGGCGACGTCGGCATGAACGAGGCTCCCCTTGTATCGAGGGGTAGAAAAGCCCCGCTGAGTCGTCCAGAGGCGCCCTCGCACAAGCGTGATGGCGGGTGAAGCCAATGTGAACCCGATCCACGCCCGAACCGTTGTATCCCGGTGGGCGCGGGCGGACACGGCCGGCCGCCGCAGGACGCGCGCAACGGAGACGCACATGATCGCACTTCATCGTCGCGCGTGGCTCGCAGGCGCTGCTTCGCTCGTCGTACTGGCATTCGGCCATGGACGTGGGAAGGCCAAGGACATGACGCCGACCACCGACTTCAAGGCCCTCACCGATGCCGAATGGCGTAAGCGCCTGACCCCGGCGCAATACGGCATCCTGCGCGGCCACGGCACCGAGCGCGCCGGCAGCAGCCCGCTCGATCGCGAAAAGCGGAAAGGAACCTTCGCCTGCGCCGGCTGCGATCTGCCGCTATTCTCCTCGGACACCAAATTCGACAGCGGCACCGGCTGGCCGAGCTTCTACGAGCCGCTGGCCGGCGCGGTCGAGACCCGGACCGACCGCTCGTTCTTCATGGCCCGGACCGAGGTGCACTGCGCCCGCTGCCTCGGCCATCTCGGTCACGTCTTCAACGACGGGCCGAGGCCAACGGGCCTGCGCTATTGCATGAACGGACTGGCGCTGACGTTCAAACCGGCCGCGGTGACCGCCTCCTGAGCGGCGATTAAGCCTTACTTCACAGTTCGGAAAATATGGTGAAGGAACCCTGAATGCGCGAGCCGGTCCGTTCGCGCCATTTGGGGTCGAAAGGCCGTCAAAAAGGCGGCGGAGGGGCATGCCTATGTGTGGGATCGCGGTCGCCATCAACTGGCCCGAGGCGGGAAACGTCGTGGCGCGGCTGATCGGCGGCATCCTGCACCGCGGCGACGTCAGCGACCCGATCCTGCGGCCCAAGCCCGACACGGCGATGGCCACCCGCCGACTTCGCATCGTCGATGCCGAGCATGGGGCGCAGCCGCAGCTCTCTTTCGATGGGCAACTGGCTGTCTCCTTTAATGGCGAGATCTACAATCACGAGGAACTGCGTGTCGAATTGACGGGGCTCGGCGTGCCGTTCCGCACCGAGTCCGACACCGAGGTGCTCGCCAACGCGCTGCAGGTTTGGGGCCTTCGCGCGCTCGAGCGGCTCAACGGCATGTACGCCTTCGTCGCGCTCGACCTTTCGACCGGCGAATTCCTGGCCGCGCGCGATCCGTTCGGTGTCAAGCCACTCTACGTCATCCAGGCCGGGCAGAGTTTCGTGTTCTGCTCGGAGATGAAGCCGCTGCTCGATACGATCGAGGCGCATCAGGTGATGCTGCTGCCGCCAGGCTACGCGCTGTCGCGCAAGACCTGCGGCCGTTTCAAGTCGCCGGTCTTTCCGTCGAGCAATGAGCCGACCGACGCCAGCCCCGAGGCGCTCGATTATATTTTGTCGGAAGCCGTGCGCACGCGCCTGCCGCCCGGCCTGCCGGCGGCGGTGTTGTTCAGCGGCGGCATCGACAGCACCTTGGTCGCGCATTACGCGCGCCAGTTCAGGCCCGAGACGCCGGGCTATTTCGTCGGCAATGTGCAGGCGCCGGACTTCCGCTATGCCGCCGACTATGCGGCGCAGACCGGCTTCGACCTGCGCATCGTGCCGTTCGATCCGGATAGTGACGCCGTATTCGCCCATATCGACCGCGTCGTCGCGGTCACCGAATCCTTCGAGCCCAATCTGGTGCGCGGCGCCGTCTGCTCGCTGATGGCGGCGGAGCGCATGCACGCCGACGGCTTTCGCGTCGGGCTGTGCGGGGAGGGCGCGGACGAACTGTTCTGCGGCTATCCGCCGCTCGAGGTCGCCTTCGCCGATGGCGATCCCGAGGCGGGCGCCATACGCGACGAATGCCTCGGCCTGATGCACCGCGTCAGCCTGCAGCGCGTCGATCGCAGCGCCATGCGTCACCAGGTCGAGATGCGCGAGCCATTCCTCGATCCCGCCGTCGTCAATTATGCGCTCGGTCTCGATGCGTCGGCGCTGGTGCACGAGGTCAACGGCCTGCCGACCGGCAAGATGCCGCTGCGTGACGTCTACGATCTGTATCCCGAGCAACTGCCGGCAAGCATCCGCGACCGCAGCAAGGTGCCGTTCGGCGAGGGCGCCGGTCTCGACGTCACCCCGCAGGCTTCTGGCTGGAAGCGGCGTTTCGATGCGGCGATCTCCGACGCCGATTTCCACGACGGTCAAAAGCAGTTCGCGGCCTTCAACGTGCAGAGCAAGGAAGAATTGTTCTACCTGCGCAAGCTCGCCGAGACGATCGACGTCATCCGCGTGCCGCATCTGCGCGACCGCGCCTGGATCTCGTTCTCGGTCGAGCGGCATCGCGAGCGGCTCAAGGCCTACGCGCACTACAGCCTGTAACGTCCCGATCGGCCGGATCGGGTTTCGCGGAATACGACAAGGCGCGGGCGGACGGCTCCGCGCCTTTTGCGTTTATGCGGGTGCGCGACCGTGCCGGCCCGGCAAAATCTGCCCGGCGCCGACCAAAAGGTGCCGGGGCGCGCGGTAGGCTCCGCTCCATAAACCGCTGATATTGCGAATATTTCTCTCTGGCACGCCGATTGCGATGGCCTCGGCGGGATCGTCCGTGCGCCCGATTGCGGGTCTGTTGCGCGGCGCGACAGTGGAGAAGAGGTCATGGGTCTTTTCGGTGCGATGAATACGGCGGTGAACGGGCTGCAGAGCCAGTCCTTCGCGCTGCAGAACATCTCGGGCAACATCGCCAATTCGCAGACGACCGCCTACAAGTCGATCGGCACCAGCTTTGTCGATCTCATCCCGGATTCTCCGCCCGGACGGCAGATCGCCGGCGGCGTCATTGCCAATTCGATCTCTACCAATGACGTGCAAGGCGCGATCGAGAACGCGTCGGTCTCCACTTACATGGCGATCAACGGCGAGGGCTTCTTCTCCGTGAAGCAGCCGAGCGGTAGCAACAGCAGCGGGCCGCTGTTCAACACCAGCGACGTCTATACCCGCCGCGGCGACTTCCAGATGGAGCAACACGGCTATCTGGTGAACGGCGCGGGTTATTACCTCGAAGGCATTCCCATCGATCCCAAAACCGGAAACCCGGTCGGCAACGCGGTCGCGCCCTTGCAATTCAACAATTCGTTTCTGCCGGCAACGGCGTCGACGACGATCACCTACGGCGCCAACCTGCCGAGCTATCCTAAGACGACGCTGGCGAACCCGGCGTTTCCAGGCTCCGAGCTCCTCGACCCGAGCGCCTTCTCGGTCAATCCGACGACATCCGGGGCCGGCACTGTGGTCGGTTCGGACGTCACAACCTTTCTCAACTCGTCGCTCGATGGCGGCTCCGTCACCGCCTACAATACCTCGGGCCAGGCGGTGAATACGCAACTGCGCTGGGCGAAAATCAACGGTAGTAATTTGCCGGCGCAAAACGCCAAACTTACTGGCTCGGCTGCGCTGGGGACAGTCGACGCCAGCGGCGGCAACATTACCTTCGATATCAACGGCACCACCGTCACCCTTCAGTCCACCTTTGCCGGCTCGGGCGGTGTGGGCAAATACAGCGTCAGCGAACTCGAAAACGCGATCAACTCCACCGCCGGTATAACCGTCACCGCCGGCACCGATGCGGCCGGTCATCTCCAGCTCACAAGCACGGGTACGGCAGGCGCCAGCGACACGGTGACTCTCAATAACTTCACCGGTTCGGGCAGTCCGGATGCGAGCCTGCTCGGCTATCCGGCCGGTGCTTCCGCGACTGCCAGCGGCGCGAACGCGAACTCCGGCTCCGACACCTGGAATCTGTTCTATCAGTCCGACTCGAGCGCCACCGGCTCGCAGGTCGCGTGGACGAACGCCGGCGTCAACTTCACCTTCGACTCGTCGGGCAACCTCAGCCCGAGCGTCAGCTCGGTGCCGCTCACCGGCGTGACGATCGACGGCACCTCGCTCGGCAACATCGCCATCAAGATCAACGGCCTCACGCAGTTTTCGAGTGCGACCGGTTCGGCCACAGTGACGTCGCTCAATCAGGATGGGTACCCGCCCGGCCAATTGCAGTCGATTTCGATTAGCAAGGAAGGCCGCATCTCGGGCAGTTTCACAAACGGCAAAAACGTAGACCTGGCGCAAATTCCGCTCTACTCGTTCGCCAGCCCGAACAACCTCAAGAGCATCGACGGCGGCGCCTTTGCCATTACCGGCGATTCGGGCCCGGCGCTGATGGGCGCGACCGGCCAGCTCGTCGGGGCGGCGCTGGAAGGCTCCAACGCCGACATCGCAGACCAGTTCACCAAGCTGATCGTCACGCAGCAGGCCTACTCGGCCAACACGCGCGTCATCACTACCGCCAACCAGATGTCGCAGGACATGCTGAACATGCTGCGGTAGCGGCGGACGCTCTCCCGGAATTGACATGAAGTCGGGCGCATGAGTCTCACCCAGGCACTGTCCACAGCTCTGAGCGGCCTAAGCGCCGCGCAGACCAGCCTGTCGCTGGTGGCGGGTAATGTCGCCAATGCGCAGACGCCAGGCTATGTGCGCAAGGTCGCCACGCTCACCGAAAATTCGGTCGGTACGGCCGGCAGTACGGTGCAGGTGTCGGCGATTAACCGCGTGCTCGACCAGTTCGTGCAAACGCAACTGCGGACCGAATCGTCCGGCGCGGCCTATACCGACATCCGCGCCAACCTCTACAGCCAGCTCCAGGATGTGTACGGCACGCCGAACACGTCCAGCACGCTGGAATCGGCGTTCAATACCTTCACCAATGCGCTGCAGGCGCTTAGCACCAGCCCTGACGATCCGACGGCGCGATCCTCGGCAATCAGCGCCGCGCAGCAATACGCCCAACAGCTCAATACCGCGTCGAACGGCATCCAGTCGCTGCGCCAGCAGTCGGAGTTGGCGTTGTCGGACGACGTCAGCACGGCCAACAATTGCCTGCAGCAGATCGCCCAGCTCAACGAACAGCTCTCGGCCGCCGGCCAGGATTCCGCGGCGGCGACGCTCGAAGACCAGCGCGACAATTACATCACTCAGCTCTCGAAGCTGATGGACATCCGCGTCATCAATGCCGGCAACAATCAGGTGACCGTGCTGACGACGTCGGGCGTCGAACTGGTTGGCGCCAAGGCTTCGACGCTGAGCTTCGATGCGCAAGGCGTCGTGACGCCGGAGACGCAATGGAACTCCAATCCGACCAAGCGCACGCTGGGTACGGTGACGCTGACGTCGCCCAACGGCGCCAAGACCGATTTGGTGGCGAACGGCGCCATCCGCTCCGGTGAGATCGCCGGCTATCTCGATATGCGCGACAACGTGCTGGTCCAGGCGCAGGGCCAGCTCGACCAGCTCGCCGCGGCGATGTCGAGCGCCCTGTCGGACACAACCACCGCCGGCACCCCGGCGACGTCCGGCGCCCAGAGCGGCTTCGACGTCGATGTCGGCTCGTTGTCGGCCGGCAACACGGTATCGATCACCTATACCGACACCGCCACCAGCACGCAGCGCCAGCTCACCTTGATGCGCGTCGACGATCCGGCGGCGCTGCCTTTGTCGAATACCGCGACGGCCAATCCCAACGACACGGTGGTCGGCGTCGATTTCTCCGGCGGCATGGCCTCGGTGATTTCGCAGATCAACGCTGCGATCGGTTCGACCGGCATGACGGCATCGAACCCGTCCGGCACGACCTTGCGCATCCTCGACGACGGCGCCGCCAACACCGTTGATGTCAACGCGGTTAGCGCCACCTCGACGGCAACATCGCTGACCGGCGGCGTTGCGCTGCCGTTCTTCGTCGACGGCAGCAAGCCCTACACCGGCGCGATCGATTCCTCTGGCCCCGAAAGCGCCGGGTTCGCCTCGCGCATCGCCGTCAACCAGAGCCTGATCGACGATCCGTCGAAACTCGTTGCCTATCAGAGCGGCACGGCGGCGGCCGACGCGACGCGGCCGAACTTCCTCTACGACCAGATGGTCAACGCCACGCTGACCTATTCGCCGTCGGCCGGCATCGGCACGACCGGCGCGCCGTTCAGCGCCAGCGCCGCCACCTATCTGCGGCAGATCGTCAGTGTGCAGGGCGCGGCCGCGGCCAATGCCAGCAGCCTCAAGCAGGGCCAGGACGTGGTGCTGAGCTCGCTGCAGCAGCGCTTCGACAGCGGCTCCGGCGTCAACATCGACCAGGAGATGTCGAATCTCCTGGCGCTACAGAACGCCTACGCCGCCAATGCCCGGGTGATGTCGACGGTCAGGGATATGTTGACCTCCCTGATGCAGATGTGAGGCTGAACATGACGGTGTCTTCGATCTCATCAGCGTCGAACCCGATCGTGCAGTCGCTGATCGACATGCGCGCACAGTTCGACGACCTGCAGCGCCAGCTCAGCACCGGGCAGAAATCGGCGACCTATTCCGG
>Ga0134125_10008080_pt1 | contig 11865 bp, 9 predicted proteins | sample KB31751_FD_96464 | JGI IMG/M metagenome (GOLD analysis project Ga0134125, IMG submission 96464) | Terrestrial soil microbial communities with excess Nitrogen fertilizer from Kellogg Biological Station, Michigan, USA - KB3-175-1 | ecosystem: Environmental > Terrestrial > Soil > Unclassified ... | reverse complement strand
GCGTTGAGGGCCGCTTTCAGATCGCTCGCGGGGATATCGAAGCTGTGCGCGAAGGCAATCGTGGTGAGCGCCAACGCGCAAGTTGTGCCCGACAGTGCGGCCCTCAGAAATTTACGGTTTCGCATTCAATCCCCCCAATATGCGGCATGGGCCGCGTGTGAACCGTGCTGCTATTTCGAAATGACGATTTCGTTGCCGCGATCATCGACGGACAGTCCCAGCACGGCCTGCGCGAGCCGCATGAAGGCGCGCGAGTTGTTGCTCGGGAATGTGCCGTCGATGGTGAGTGCGGCGGTTTTCGGATCGGCGATGACGATCTTTGCAGTGCTGTAGCGGTTGAATTCGGCCGCCACCTCGGCGAGCGAGGTGTGGTCGAAGACGAGCACGCCGCGTTGCCAGCCAATGGCGTCGGTGAGTTCCTGCTGGGTTTGACGCACGATCTGCGTGCGGTTCGCGCTGGCGACGGCGACTTCGCCCTCGGTCAGAATTTTGGGGGCTGCGCGGCTTTCTTCCAATCGCACCACGCCCTCGAGCACGGAGACTCGAAAATCGTTCCTGTCGCGACGGACCACGAATTTGGTGCCGATGTCGGTGATGCGATGATCGCCCACCATCACGACGAACGGCTTCTTCTCGTTGTGCTTGACCTCGAAATAGACCTCGCCCTTGTCGAGCCAGATCTTGCGCTGGTTGGCTGCGATCTCGGTGCGGACCTGGCTGTCGGTGTTGAGTTCGATTTGCGAACCGTCCGCGAGCGTCAGCCTTTCGCGCTCGCCGATGGCGGTGACATAAGTTTTCTCCGCGGTCTTGCCGGGTTCGAACCATTGCACCGCCCCCGCGACGGCGCCGATCACGATCGCGGCGGCTACCGCACGCAGAATGTTCGGCCAGGTTTTGCGCTTCGATCCGGCGCGGCGCTGGAAGGCGGGGCGGCGCATGGCGGTGAGCAGATCCGCCCTGCCCCATGCCGCATCGAGACGCCAATAGGCGATGCGATGGGCGAGCGATTCCTCCATCCAGGCATCGAATTCGGCCTGGCGTTCCTCGTTCCATTCGCCTTCGCGGCGTTCGAGCAGCCAGTCGGCGGCGCGCGTTTGAATGTCGGTTGCGGCGCTCATGCCGAACCCTCCGGTCCGTAGAGAATATCGGCCAATGCGCGCACTGCTTCGTTCAGGTGCCATTTGACCGTCTTCTCGGTGACGCCCATGCGCTGCGCGATTTCCTTGCGGGACAGGCCATCGACTTTCTTCATCACCATCGCCTCGCGGGAGCGCGGCGGCAGGCGATCGAGCGCGTCTTCGAGACGCCGCAACTCATCGCGGGCAATCGCACTACGATCGGGCCCCGGCTCTTCGGCAGCGGTTTCCACAGCGTCGGGATCGGAGACCGATTCAATGGAGACGACGTGCTCGCGGCGCACATGATCGATCACGAGATTGCGCGCCACGGCGAAGACGAAGGGTTTTGCCGGAACCGGAATCTGTTTCTGCGCCGCCTCGCACACCCGCATATAGACCTCTTGCAGAAGATCGGGGATGTCGCTCGCGTTGCGCCAGCTTCGGCGCAGGAACTGCACAAGCTGGGCTTCCAGCGGCAGAACCTCGCGCACGAACCAGGCTTCCAGCTCAGACGCAGTCATGGGCCCACTCTGGGGGCGCGAGAGCGCGTCGTCACGACTGATTTCCGATCTTTCGACCATCCCCGTCCTTCAAAGGGTAAAACCCAGGACTCGTGAGGATAGAACGAAGGGCCGCGCAAAATGGCCGGGTGGATGAAATGTGAAAGATTATGTCTCGGCTTCGCTGCTTTTACGCCGCAGCAGACTTGGTTACCGCTAGCCTCTGTATAAGTCGAGTGGGCGGAAGCGGGACATTTGATAGGGCATGGTGCAGGCCGGCGCGATGGCCTCGCCCGAAACATGAGTCAGTCCCGTCGACCAGCAGCCCATGACGAGGCTTCTCGTGTTCACGCCATAAGCAATCAATTGATCGCCCGCCATGTGCGCGCGCTCGCGGAAAGTGCCGATGCGCACGAAGATTTCGCTTTCGGGCACGCCCACCGGTTCAAGTTCCACGGCGGTGCCCAGCAGCCCGCAACCCCTGAGCGACATGGTGCCCGCGCGCTGAGCGCGGATCGATGCGATGACGCCGCGGCCGAACGGGTTGAGCATGGTGACGAGCGCGGACAGACGCGATTGCGGCACCCCCGAGGGAAGGTCTTGCAATTCGAACGCGATGTAGCGGCGAAGCTCGGGCGCGAAGGATTTGATCGCATCGAGGAATTGGGGGCGCGCGCGCGAACTGGCGAGCGTTTCGTAGGAACAGGGCAGATGCAGGATGAAGCGGCTCTGTTTCTGGAAAAGATAGGTCAGCGTCTCAAGGCCGTGCTTGACCGAGGCCAGATCGATGGCGGTGAGTTCGTCGGGGTTGAGCTGCGAACGGTCGGCACGCGCCTCGCCCAACGACCGGCTCTGATCGGTTTCAGGGATCGCGTTGAGCGAAAAGGACGAGATCGCGTCGTGCCGCAAATCCCAGATCGGGCGGAATTCGAAATCCAGATGCAGCGTGCGATTGCCGACGCGGATGGGATCGATGGAAAGTTTCGGCGCCACCTTCACCGGCTGGCCAAGCGGAGCGGTGGCAGGCTTAGAGGCTGCCGATCCGGTCGATGCCATGCGATGGAGTGTTGCGATGTCGACCGCCTCGGCGACGAGTTGGTCGCCCTGGCGCTTGGTGACGGCGCGGATATCGATTTGTTCGAGCGTGAACTGGCCCAGGAACAGTTCGAGCAATTCCTGAAGGATGCGCATGCAGCGAAGTTGCGCGGACTGGCGCGTGTCGCCGGAAAAGGAAAACAGATAGTCGGTTTCGGTGATGCGGGTCTGATAGTCGGCGGGGCCAAGCTGGCGGGCGAGCTGCTTCTCGACGCGTTCGTAGATGTTGTCGCGCGAGCGTTCCCAGCGATCGGCAAGCTTGTCGCGTACCGGGGCGATGCAGATGATATTGACGAGGCCCTGTTCGAGCAGTTCGGGATTGGCGATCTGATCGAGAAGGGAATCGAGATTGCGGATGGTAATAGTGTCCGCGGCCGGCTTCGCATCCAAAGACTGGGCGACGGCGGCGGTCATGCGAAACTCAGGCGGTGGCGGCTGCGCGGCCTTCTGGATTCAGAAGACGCGTGACCTTGTCCAGCAGTTCGGCGGGACGAAACGGTTTGGCGAGACAATCGTCGGCGCCGAGCTTGAGTGCGAGATCGAGAAATCCATCCGGCCCGAGCCGGCCGCCGCCGGAAATGGCGATGATCGGAATCCCCGGAAAGCGCTGTTTGGCTTCGCGGATGGTCTCGATGCCCTCGCGGTTCGGCATGACGATATCGGTGATGATCATCGTGGGGTTCGAGCGTTCGACGGCGCGCAAGCCGGCCTCCCCGTCCTTGGCATCGACCACAGCATAACCGGCGCTCTTGAGAATGCGGCCCACGGTCTGACGGACGGATTCGTCATCGTCGATGACACAAATAAGCGGTTGCGCGGTCATGCTCACGTTCCATTGCGAATGGACGGAAAGCCACCCTCCCCGCCGCGGACATCAGCCCGGATTCCACCATTGCGTGCTTAACACCGGTTTAATGTTCCACAAAAAATTGCGAGCGTTAACGAAGAGGAAATCGTCTCAAGCAGCCCCACGCAGCAAGCGATGAACATGCCGGGCAAGCTCCTGCCGGCGGTAAGGCTTGCTCAGCAGCTCGAATTTTCCGGAAAGCTCGCCGTCGCGCAGGGTGGCTTCGGTGAAGCCCGATGTCATCAACACCTTCAGCGCGGGGTCTTTCGCGGTGGCGGCACGTGCGAGATCGGAGCCGCTCAAGCCGCCGGGCATCGTCATGTCCGTGAACAAAAGATCGATGCTCTCGCGCTGGAGGATGTCGAGCGCCGCACGTCCATCGGGCGCCTCGAACACAGTGTAGCCGAGTTCCTTCAACTGTTGGGTGGCGGCGCGGCGCACGGCCTGGTCGTCCTCCACGATGAGGATGCGTCCGTGCGCAGCGGCCGGCACTTCGTCTTCGGTCGACGCTGGCGCCGCGACGGATTGGCTTTCCGAGCGAGGAAGATAAAGGCGAACGATCGTGCCGTGGCCCAGTTCGCTGTAGATCTTCACATGCCCGCCGGACTGCTTCATGAAGCCATAGACCATGCTAAGGCCGAGACCGGTTCCCTTGCCGACTTCCTTGGTGGTGAAGAACGGCTCGAAAACATGGGTAAGCACTTCGGAGGGGATGCCGCTGCCGTTGTCCGACACCGCCACCATCACATAATCGCCAGGCGCCACTTCCTGGTTTGCCTCGACATAGGCTTCCTCAAGTGTGACGTTTTCCGTTTCGATGGTGATGACGCCGCCTTTGGGCATCGCATCGCGCGCATTGACCACGAGATTGGTGATCGCCGATTCCAGCTGTGCCGGATCGATGTCGGAAAGCCAGAGGTTGGAACACAGGTCGGTGCGCAATTCGATGTCGCCGGCGATGGCGCGTTTGAGCATGCCGACCGTGCGAGTGACCAATTCATTGGGATCGACCGTTTGGCGCTGCAACGACTGCTTCCGCGAGAAGGCAAGCAATTGCCGCGTCAGTTCGGCGCCGCGCAAACTGGCATTGAGGGCTGCTTCGGCGAGTTCGCGGTTCTGCGCATTCGCGCTGGCGCCCGCCAGGATCATGTCGAGATTGCTGATCACCACGGTGAGCAGGTTGTTGAAATCATGCGCGATGCCGCCGGTGAGCTGACCCACCATTTCCATTTTTTGCGCTTGATGAAGCTGCTGGGCAAGCGCCTTCGTTTCCGTGATGTCGCGAATGATGAGCTGGATGGCGGGAAGGCCCGCGAAGGTGAGTGCGGCCTTTGAGATTTCGACGTCGAGCATCTTTCCGTCCAGACGTTCGAGCTTTTCCTCGCGGAACAGCGGCTCGCCCTTGCCGCGCGGTTGGGAGATCCGCGCGGCGATTTCTTCTTTCCTGTCGCCGCTTAACGCTTCCACGAACATCTTGCCGATGATGTCGGACGGACTCTTGACGCCGAAGATCTCACACGCCGCTTCGTTGACATAGAGGAACCGGCCCTCGCTGAGAACGACAAGACCGCTGATCATGGATTCGACGATGTGCCGGTAGCGCGCCGCGCTTTCCTTCGCGATGCGCTCTGCCATCTTGCGTTCGGTTACATCCTGGCAGTAGCCGACGAGATATTCGACGTCCCCTTGCGCGCCCTGCTCCCAGAAGCCCTCCGCCCAGCAATAGCGTTCCTCGTTGTTGGGCCGGATGGTGCGATATTCGATACGATAAGGCGTTTTGTTGGCGAGCGACTCCTGGACGATCTGATCGACGCTTTCGCGATCGTCGGGATGGATCATGGCAAGAGCGCGCTCGACGGTCGGCGAGAAGGTGTCGGGCAACACCCCGTGGATCGCATACATCTCGTCGGACCATTCGCATTCGAGCGAGGGAAGGGTAACCCGCCAATTGCCGACATGGGCCATGCTCTGGGCCTGTGCCAGCAGACGTTTCTGGGTCGCAAGTTCACGCGTGCGCTGCTCGACGCGCTGTTCGAGACCTTGCGCGTAGTCTTCGATTTCAAGCTTGGCGGCGGCCAGTTCGGCGCGGTTTTTCTGCAGGTCGCGATTGGTACGCACGATGTCCTCGAAGGTGGACATCAAAAGATCGAGGATCTGCTCCTTGTCGGAGTTGATGACGAAACTGCGGCCGAGGAACATCACCTCCACGCCGACGCGCAGCTTGCCGCTGGCGCGCATGCGGCGGCTTTCGAGCACGGTGTTCACGCGTTCGAGCAATTGCTCGGGCCGGTAAGGCTTGGTGACAAAATTGTCGGCGCCGCATTCCAACCCGCTGACGATATCCATCGGATCGCTGAGCGTGGAGAGCAGCATCACCGGCAGATTGCGGCCATAGACGCCGCCCTTGATGCGCTTGCAGAGATCGTAACCGGACATTCCCGGCATCACGATATCGGAGATCACCATGTCGATGGAAGAATCGAGCCTGGAAAGAGCGCTTTCCGCGTTATAAGCGACAAAAACGATGTAGCCGTTTTCTTCAAGGATGCCGCGAAGACGCTCGGCCTGAGTGGCGCTGTCCTCGACGATCAGGATGTTCGTCATGCTGAAACTCCTTCCGTTGCCGGCGGCAGTACCAACTCGCGCGCAATCTCGCCGAGCGGCAGGACCCGGTCGACAAATCCGCTTTCGATGGCGACCTTCGGCATGCCAAAGACCGTGCATGTTTCGCGATCCTGCGCGATGACCGTGCCACCGAGCTCGCGCACCAGCGGCAGGCCTGCCACCCCGTCACGGCCCATGCCGGTCAGCATCACCGCTGTCAGCTGCCGGCCGAACACCCTGGCCGCCGCTTCGAACAGGAACGTCGCAGAGGGACGAAAGCCTTCGATGGCCGGCGCGTTGGAGAGCATCACCGTGTTGCGCGACGACACACCCAGGTGCCGGTCGTCTGGCGCTATATAGACGGTGGCCGGCTTCAGCGTTTCGCCGTCCTGAGCGAGTTTGATGGTCAGCGCAGGGGTGCCGAGCGAACGTACCAAGCTATCGGCGAAGCCGCCGGCAATGTGCTGCACCACCAATATGGGCGCCGCAAAATCGCCGGGCAGCTCGGAGAAGATGTGTTGCAACGCGCCGGGGCCGCCAGTGGACGATGCGATGGCCACGACCTGACCCGCGCTGCGCTTCGTTTTGGCGGAACTCACACGGGCGACGGGCGTTTCTCTTTTCCAGCGGCGTACCACTTTCACTTCGGCCATTGCCTTTAGCATTGTCACGAAGCGGCGCTGCTGCGCCGCGCCGACCGGAACATCGACGACTGCGAGTGCGCCGGACTGCGCGAGAAGGTCGTTCGCATCCTCGACATGAACGGTGGAAACCAGCACGATGGGACGCGGGGTTTCACCCATGATGCGGCGCGCGGCCTCGATGGCTTCGCCGGGCTCCCGGCCCATAACGAGCGCCACAAGTGCGGGCTGCAGCCGCGTCACCGAACCCACGACATGGACGAGCGAAGGACCCAGCGCCGCGGTTTCCACCGATGAATCGCCGTGCAGCACCGCACAGAGCGCCGCGCGCTCGATGTCCGATCCTCCAGCGACCACGATCCGCGTCATCACACCATTTCCCGGATGGCTGCGAGAAGTTCGCGCTGGTCGAAAGCGCTCTTGAGCAGATAGGCGTTGGCGCCTGCCGACAGGCCGCGTGTCTTGTCGCCATCGGTTTCGAGCGCCGTAAGCAGGATCACAGGAATGTCGCCATGCTCAACAGAGGAGCGGATGGTCCGGGTGAGTTCGAAGCCGTTCATTTCCGGCATCTCGACGTCGGCAACGACGAGGTCGGCACCTTTCTGTTCGACCATACGCCAAGCCTGCGCTCCGTCTGGGGCGGCATCGACTTCATAACCGGCATTTTCAAGGATGGCCTTGATCAGCGTGCGCGTGGTCATTGAATCTTCGGCGATCACCAGGCGCTTGCGCGCCTTGGGCACGGGCTTGACCGCCGCGATGTGCGGCACCGTCTTGCCTTCGAGCGCGCCATCTATGAGATCGCCTGCGTGCAGGATCAGCGCCACGCGGCCATCGGGAAGGATCGTGCCGCCCGATATGTTGGGAAGGCGGCCGAAGCGATGGCCGAGGTTGCGCACCGTGAGATCGTCTTCATCATAGAGCAGATCGACGGCGATTGCCGCTTCCGCCGATCCCGCGCCCAAAAGCACCACTTGCAGGGGTTCGCCCGTGCGCTGCGGCGCGGGCGGCAACCCGAGCAGCCCGGAGAGCGTGGCGAGCGGCAGGGGATCGCCCTCCCCCACCAGTACCGCACGACCTTCGACAAACCGCACATTCTCGCGCGGCGCACGCCGAAGACCGCGCACGATGGTCGAATCGAGCGCAAACACCTGTCCGCTGCAGCCGATGAGCAATCCGCGGATCGAAGTGAGCGTCAGCGGCAGGACGATGGTGAATTCGACACCGCGGCCCGGTTCGTTGCCGATCGAGATCGCGCCGCGCATTTCCTCGATGTGCGATTTCACCACGTCGAGACCGACGCCGCGCCCGGAAATGCGCGATACCGAGGTCTGCGTGGTGAAACCGGGTTCGAAAATGACATCGTGTTCGTGACCCGGCGCTTTCGATGGCGCAAGGCCGCGCTTCGATACTTGCGCGTTGACGGCGCCCATATCGATGCCGCGGCCGTCGTCGCGCACCTTCACGATAATCTGCGGGCCCGAAAGGCTTGCCGAAACCAACACCCGGCCGGTGACATGTTTGCCCGCTGATTTTCTTTCATGTTTGGGTTCGATGCCGTGATCGACCGCATTGCGCACCAGATGCAGCAGCGGATCGCGCAGTGCTTCGAGGATCGAACGGTCGACGCCGATTTCGCCACCGGAAACGACCAGTGACACCTCCTTGTCGCCGCCCGCCGTGAGATCGCGCACCACACGGTCCAGGCCTTCGCAAGCCTGCGCGAACGGCAGCATCCGCACCTGGCGAATCTCTTCGCTCAATTTTTCCGCCGCCAGATCGAGCGCGCGCGCGTCTTCGGCGAATTCGTCCGTGATACCCTGCAATTCGCGCACGATCTCGCGCAGTCCCGTATTGGCACGGCCTTCGCGCTGTGCATCGCGCGCTCCGCGTAAAAGACGTTCGAGCATCTGGCTGTGGCTGGCCGCGCGGCGGCGCGCAACGAGAAGCTCGCCGTCCTGCGCAAGCAATGCGTCGAGCTTTCCTGCCGCCACGCGCAAGGTCGCGTCCTGCGGCTTGGCGGCCGGCATCACCATGGTGGCGAGTTGCGAAGGTTCTTCGCGTATCTCTGTGGCGATTACCGGTGCTTCCAAGGCAGCCGCGAGTTTAGACAAGAGCGGCAGCAGCGGCTGGCCAGGATTTTCGCGCTGTTCGCCCAGGAGGCGGCCGGTCGCGGACAGCGCATCTGCCACCGACAGCAGCAACTGGAACAGGCTGGCATCCGCCTTGCGCCGCCCGTCGCGCAAGGCCTGCACGATCTCCTCGAAACGGTGACATGCCGATTCGACGGCATCGAGACCGATGACGCGCGCAGCACCTTTGAGGCTGTGCGCCGAGCGGAACAGGGAGGTATGGATTTGCGCCGGGTTTCCCTCGCCGCGTTCGAGCGCAAGCACGTCGCGTTCGATGGCGCGCGCATGTTCTTCCAGCTCCACAAGGAAGGTGGACATCAGACGCTGGGTGAGTGGCGCACCCGAAACCATATCAGCCGCCGACGATCATCGCCTTGAGGCGTGTGCCGAGCGTATGCAGATCCCGGGCTGCCTGCTCCGACTGCCGCGTGGCCGCGAGATTCTGGTTGCTTGCCTCGTTGATGTGCGACATCGCCTGATGGATCTGCGACATGCCGGTTGCCTGCTGGCTCGCGGACGCCGCGATCTGGGTGGCGGCGCGCGCCGCTGCATCCATCGTTTCGACGAGCGACGAAATGGTGTCCCCGGATTCGTTGGCGGCGCGGATCGCCTGATGCACACTTTTGGTGCCCTGTTCGGTGACAAGCACGGCGGTGTTGGTGGACTTCTGGATGTCGCCGAGAATCTGACGCACCTGCGCCGTTGCCTTTTTCGACTGATCGGCAAGGCTTTTGATTTCGCTCGCGACCACGGAGAAACCGCGCCCGTGTTCGCCCGCCCGGCTGGCTTCGATGGCGGCGTTGAGTGCGAGCAGGTTCGAGCGCTCGGTGATTTCGTTCACCGCGGCGATGATTTCGCCGATGGTCTGCGCTCGTTCCGAAAGCGACAGGATGGTTTCGGCGATGGTAGCGGTCTGGTCCTTCACTTCCTCCATCATCGACAGCGTGTTCATCACGGACTGCTTTCCGGTGGCACCCACATCGGCCGCGTGCATGGCGGAATCGGCGACGGTCTTGGCGCGTTCGGCGGCCTGACTTGCTGTTTGCAGCACCTCATCGACCGTGGTGACGGTTTCGGCCACTGCCGTCGATTGTTCGCGCATGCTGGACGCCTGTTGCGAGGTGCCGGCAAGTATCTCGGTGGCGGTGCTCGCAAGCGATTGAACGGTGCTGGCGATCGGCCGGGTGATGCTGCGCGCGATCAACAGGCCGCCGATACTGACGGCAAGGAAGGCGGCAATGGTGCCGAACAGGATGACGTTGAAGGTGAACCGCGTCACATTGTTGGAAACATATGTCAGATCGTCTATCCGCTTTGTATGCTGCGTGCGAATGGCACGGATGATGCCCCGCGCTTCATCCATATACGCCTTGCCGCGGCCCGTCTTGACGATGGCAAGCGCCGCATCCGCTCCTTGCGATTTGCGCACGTCGATCACCTTGCGCAATTCCATCGATTTGTTCTGGAGCAGTCCTCGCAAACGCTGGATTTCGTCACGAAGCTGGGGCTCGCTCGCTGTCAGCGCGAGCACCCGGCCGAGATCGTCTTCCAGATCGTTTTGGCCTTTCTCGAACGGCGCCAGATAAGCGTCGTCGCCCACAATAACATAACCGCGCTGCCCCGTTTCGGCGTTGAGGGCGTCGATCATCACCGCGTTCAGGCTGTCGAGGACCTGGAAGGAATGGTTGCGCTGGTTGCGCATGTCGACCATGTTTTGGATGTTCGAATACGCGACCCATCCGATGACAACAAGCGCGATGGGCCCAAGCACGAAGCCAAACATCAACCGCCTTTGAATTGTCATGCTGAACATATCATATCCCCTCACATACGAGCCGCGTTGTGACGGCCGACGTAAAACCTCGGATCGGCAAGCAGCGCCCGTCCATCCAAAACATTTAGCGCGCTCTGCGTCAGCCCAAGCGTGGTGGGCGCATCGTCCGCGCCTTGCCACGAAACGGCGCGCAACTCGGAAGCCGAAAGATCGGCCACGTCTTCGACGGCGTCCGCGAAAATCGCGAATTCGGGCCGATGTTCGCCAAATACGATAGTGGCGCCACGACCGGCCTCGCCCGCGCCCAGTACGTTTTCCAAACGGAAGACCGGAAGGATGGTGCCGCGAAAATTTATGATGCCGACGAGAATATCGGATACGCCGGGAACCGGCACCGGCTGTTGCGCAGGCAGGATGGCGCGGATGTAACGCGCCTCAACGGCGATCTTTTGAGCGCCGATCTCGAAGGCGATGAGATCGAGAGAGGGTTCGCGATTGCTGTCGTCCTGGGGAGCGGCCAGGGCTTGGGCGCGTTCGGCAAATATTTCTTCGGCGCGGATGCGTGCCGGCTGCATGGCGTTCTCGGTGGTTTCGGCGGCGAGCGCCAGGCGCTGCATGGCGGCGGTCCAATGACCGAGATCGTCGGGCTTGCGCGGGCCGCGGTTCACGATGCGCGCTCCGCGGATTGCAGCGCCGCGATTTCGGCAGCCAACGCCGCGGCCACGCGGCCGTAACGCTCATTACCTGTGAGCGGCACGATTTCGTCTTCGGCCGCTTCGCTGCAGAACGACAGCCCATTTCGATAAGCCCGCATTGCGCTGGCATAATCGCCGCGCTGCTGGGCAATGGTGCCAAGCAGCATGTGGGCGGCCACGGAGCGGCGATCGAGATAAACAAGACGGCGCGCGATCTCCGCCGCCTTGTCGAGCAGATCGCCGTTCAAGAGGCCGACGGCATAAAGATAGTGAAGTTCGCGCGACAAGGGATGCCACACCACGGCGCGTGAAAGGAATTCCAGCACCTTTCCCGAACGGTTTTCCGCGAACAGCATTTGTGCGTTCGCTTCGCAGGCCGCGACATCGTGATGGAAATCGGGCTGGGGTTTTTTCGACGTAGGCGCCTTGTGCGATACGGCCGCGGGCGCTGCTATGTTG
>Ga0134125_10008077_pt1 | contig 11868 bp, 10 predicted proteins | sample KB31751_FD_96464 | JGI IMG/M metagenome (GOLD analysis project Ga0134125, IMG submission 96464) | Terrestrial soil microbial communities with excess Nitrogen fertilizer from Kellogg Biological Station, Michigan, USA - KB3-175-1 | ecosystem: Environmental > Terrestrial > Soil > Unclassified ... | reverse complement strand
TCATTAATCATATTGTGCAATTAGTTATTCTCGTTTCCATGATCTAGAAACATATAAGCATTTTATGTAAGCATATGGAAATAGTAGTGCATATTTAATTCATCATCTTATGAATCATACCCAGTTTTAGTCTGTACACCAGTTCTAAGTTGGTCATAAATTGTAAAATTGGTCAGCATATTTTAACGATAGAAGATGTATCTTCGTGGCCTATATTACCATAAGCTTATGTAATTGTTATTCTGCACCTAGCAACCCCAATAAATCGAATTCCTCTGAGGGTTTTGACTTAATTTCAGCAATTGAAATCAAATGTCCATCCGGATCTTTGACTATCGCATGTTTACCGAATGATTCATTTTTAGGATTTTTGAAAAATTCAACGTTATTTTCTCTTAATATTTTTGCGGTTGCATCTAGATCGCTAACCATGAAACCTACTAAAGTAGCCATCCCAGTCTTGATTTCTTTATGAGCGGACTCACTACTGCCCTTTTTTATAGGATGAAGAGCCAATGTTGTTTCCCTGTTAAAGAATTCTACCCAATCCGGAGACCTGGTCTTGATTGGAAGGCCAAGGACTTCTTCGTAGAACTTTATAGACCTATCAATATCCGACACTAATAAAATTACGGTACCTACCTTTGTGAACAGCAAGTTACTACGAGTTCTCTCGCTCATTCTCCCTTACACGACCACTATCTGGGTTGTAACTGGCCCAAGTTAAGAATGTTCCTATTGTGGTGTAATGATGGTCTAACTGGTAGAGAACAAATAGCTCTGGGTTTTCGATCAGTAGATACCTTGTCAACGTATAGACTGTAGTATTAAAACAAGAAGCAGCGATGGACGAGACAGGTCTACGATGTCATGTTCTAAGGAGAGTCCGAGTATACCTGCAATTGCGAAGGCATACGATATTATCTAACACAAAAGCTGCTTTATATCTAGGAGAAGGATTAGAACCCTGCATTACGTTTGAAAGAATTTCTTTGTTTCTCCCAGAGCTAATAGTTCTAGTGTTGCTACCCTTACGACAACCGGGAGATCACACATCGCTTTGCCAATTGCTAAGCAGCAACGTTGAGGTAGTGTCTTAACTATAGATCTAATTGTGTCTCTGTCTGCAAGTGACACCTTTGATATCTTGTCCAAATCGCTATCGTTAGTGAAATTAAACAGGAAGATATTATCAACTTGCCTATAAATTCCGTCATTGATAGCATCTGGTTGGTTAGTAATAAAAGTTGCATATATGCCAAAATGCCTCATTCTTGTGATAATATCCTCCCAATACGTGTCTCTCACATACATGTGTGCCTCTTCTGCAAATAGAAAGACAGGAGGAATTTGAGCTCTTTCCAGAAGCTCCACTAGTTTGCTTAATATTAGCTCTACAAGCATTAACCTTACAATTGGGCGGATTTTGGCCATGCTGACTATAAAAGCAGCTCCCGTAGTCATTCTTGATATTATTTCCTCAAATCTGAAACTATTTCCGCTCCCATCCTCCGAAAATAATTGGGATGTCTGAACAGTGTGAAATCTCGAGATAAGCGCCTCTCGCACAAATTCATTGATGTTCCATGTGTTAATTGCCTTCTCGATGCTTGTTAAATTCAATGATTTTTTGCTTTCGAGATGATCCCATATCCGCATGAATTCGCGCAACGAAGCTGCCGGCATTTCAAGCGCATTTTTCAACATATTAGATATTCCAGTCTTTCCACAATAATCCAAAGAGAAACTTAAGGCATCGTCTATCTCTAGTCTAATGATCCGATTAGAGATATTTGATAGTGATTTATCTCTATTATACGCCAATCCCTGATATTCGTTATTTAAATCAAACACGAAGATATAGCCACCATGCTCCAATAACGTCTTGACTAGCATTTTGGAAAGATGTGACTTACCAGATTCTTTTCTTCCCGTAATGATATTTAATTTACCATCGAGATCTTCTGCGTAAATCGCTATATTTTCATTCGCCATACCTGCTTTGCCAAGAGGAATAAGAAATTTTCCTGTTCTACCGAGAAAAGAGTGAAGCTCAGAAATTTTGAGAAGACGTACCTTAGAACATACCCTTGAGGGAAGTCCACTAATTTCAGTCGTTAGCATTCCACTACCGTCTACAGAAGCCCTTATCTTTGTGTGATAAATTCGCGCATCTCTCAATAAATTAGAAATCCTGCTTATATTTAGGGGATCATGGATACGTTCGACACTTGAGGCTGCTGCTATTTCATCTCTGATCATATCATCTATGAGTGGTTGGGAAGAAAGGTATTCTTCATCGAAAACTTGGACTATTAATCTTCTGCCCAAATTCTCATCTTGAATTAGGAGATACTCACCTTTAGATACAATTTCTGTTTTCATAGCCAACATCAAAAATCCGTCGCTATTCTTAGATAGAATTCTCATATTGACATTGATCCTAATAATGTGCTTCGAATATCATCATGCGGAACTACCTGTAGCCTATACTTGCTTAGAAGATGTCCCTTAAGACACTCAATTTCTGTTGGATTGAATGTCGAAATATGATGAGCCAATCTCAATGACTCAGGATACCCGAGACCTAGAGAATCGTTTCCAAGTAATTTTCCTAATGTAGTAGCTATTGTTTTTTCTGGATCAACTATGTCTACACGTAGTATTGGACTGTCATTCTCTCCAAATTTGGCGAGCGTATTGTTGCCAATTGGATCCCCAATCAAGCCCTTCAAATATAAATCTAAATCTACATACGCTGGCGACTTGCATCCTATTAGAAATGAGTAGACGCTTTCTAGAATACTTAAGTTTGTTTTTTTGGTGATGGCTATAAGAGAATTCCTGTTAGTGTGACAGTATTCAACAATATTTTTTATATTTTCCTGCGTAGATTCTAAAGGCGAAGCTTTCAGGGATCCATCAATAAGTATTATTGAATTGTTAATTATCTTGGATAACCCATATTGAATCGATCTTTCAGTCCTTACTCTAATAAGCCTCTTGGCTGATTCATGATCAGCTAAGATAATATTGGCAAGATGATGATCCAGTGCTGATTCTCTTAGGGTATCATCGTTCAAGTAGAAAATCATGGGCCCAATTTTATAATGGCGTACTGTATCACAATTTGATGCTATCGCAAGGCCACATTTTACAGCATATATATTCCCGTCCTCTGTTTCACCGAGCCTCACACTACTTGAGTCAATAGCAAAAATACGAGTCTTCGTTCGTATGGGCTTAATTGTTATTGGTGTTGCACAATAAGGATTATATCTGCTAGATTGCCTATTTAAAAATTGGATGCCGTTACCGTCAACATCAAACAATACTCTCTGGCCTGTACGTAGGTTGCTTATACCTAAGGGGAAGCAATGTTCAGTAGTATTTTTAATGACGACGTCTAAATCAAATTCGCAACATGATTGGTTTGGATATATATTATTGTTCATGATGGTCAACATTATTCTGTGGTGGTTATTAATTAATATTGCTCAACATGGTCAACAGGTTTGAAAAATAGTAATTGCCTTTATGAGTCGCCCTTTCAATAATAACTTGGATTTTATGAATGATAGATTACGCTCCTTCGCCATCGCAAACACACCCAGGTGACGTCAAGGTTAGATTAAAGCGCGGAGATTGGGAGATAGAGATAACATGTAGCAATGATAAGGTCAAAGCCGTGATAGAAGACGTCCTTTTTGGAATCGATATCTCGACTGAACCGAAGAATGAGCTCGCTACCCAAGTAGAAGAACTAAGAGCTGAAATCGCCTCTCTAAATTCTCGAATAATGGTAATTCCCGAAACATATGGTCCGGGACCAGATAACCTAGTACAATCGAAGCCCATGATCTCAACTGGAGCTACTTGCAGGGGACTAATTGAGATATTATGTCATGAGGGATATTTCGAATTAGAAAAAACACTGGGGCAAGTACATGAGGAGTTGGCCAGGCGTGGATACAATTACGACAGAACGGCCGTATCTCATTCTCTAACGGACCTGGTACGAGAAGGAAGTCTGACACGGATCGGAACAATTAGAAATTATCGGTATCTTCAAAAAGGTAAATCGACCTATGCAGTAGAGAATCCACACTCAACCACGTGATTTATTGCTGTATTCAATCCTGCAATAGTATGTGGTCACATCTAGTGTTCTGTATGGTATTCTATGATCATATGACAGCTTTAAAGAAACACAATGTACATCCATCTTTTACTTGTCTTGGGAACAAATGAGAAATAAGTACCTTCTCGAAAGAGTGATTTACTACTAAATCTAAACCACCCATCTTAAAAACAACGACATTGTTTGAAAATATATTAATGCCTTTTTCCTCTTGAAGGAGCAAACGTAGTCTATTAAATTGGTAGGAATTCAAATATAATGCTTGAATTTACTTAACTTTTAAGCATTAGGAAAGATTACTGCCACAAAAAAGTTTTCTCTTAGTTTTAAAGTTATATTTTCCATCATTTTAAGCATCGATTCTTTGCATTGTTTACGGGAGACTTACAATAGTTAATATTTAGATATAGTTACTACCTTTTGGTATAGCTAAATGTTCGAGTCTGAATTATTGCATATAGGAATAGATGATACTGACTCATTAGATGGAAGGTGTACTACACACCTGACATACAATATTGTACGTCATATTTTAAAGAACAGACTAGGGGATTTTATAGATTATCCCCTGCTAATTAGATTGAACCCAAATGTACCATGGAAAACAAGGGGAAATGGTGCCGTTTGTCTGAGATTGAGAACCCATGATCCCAGAAAAATAGTTGAGCATGTGACAAAGTACGTCGAGAAAGAATCTGCGATAGACTCTGGGGCAAATCCTGGTGTAGTAATTTTAGCTAGTAGAACCGTCCCGGACATGGTACAAGAATTTGGGAGAAGGGCTATGTATGATATTCTTAGTCTGGAAAAGGCTAAAAATATTGCAAGAAAATACAACAGCATAGAGCATTTTCTATACGGAAATGGCCAGGGGTTAATAGGTTCATTAGCTGCTGTTGGTACTCAATTATGGGGAGACTACACATTTGAAGCAATTGCTTATAGAAGATTAGAAAACTGCAAGACTGCTCGAAGAATCGATCCCTTAAAGGTAATAAAATGTAGTGAAGAAACGTTTCCTAATACTTTTAATAACTATGACTTTACTCATCATCGAGTTCTTATTGCTCCGCATGGACCAGATCCTGTATTTTGCGGGGTGAGGGGAGAGACTCCTGATATTGTAATATCAGCTTTAGAAATGATGAAGCCTGAAGAGAAGTTGGATGGATATATGGTTTTTAGATCTAACCAAGGAACCAATATGCATCTTCTAAACGAGTTGGAATTTAGAGATATCAAGCCTTACATGTCGGGTTTCTCAGTTTGCAGAGTAAGTAAAAATCCGAATATTATACATGGCGGGCATGTCGTATTTGAAGTTATGGATGATTGTGGTAACAGCATAGCTGCTGCTGTATATGAGCCCACAGATCTCACAAATATTGCCGCTAGGTTGAAAATAGGAGATCTTATAGAAATAGGTTTTGGGGTAAGAGAAGTGACACCTAAGCATCAAGAAGTCCTAAATGTAGAATACCTTTCCATAGTTCAGCTCTCACGGGTATCTCGAGTATATAATCCATTCTGCGAGGACTGTGGTAAGAGAATGAAATCAGAGGGAAAAAATAAAGGTTTTCAGTGTGAAAAATGTGGATCTCGGAAGGGTACAACGCAAAGGATCCATGTTAGCCAAGAGCGAGATCTAAAAACTGGACTTTATATTCCATCTCCGAGAAGTCACAGGCATTTAACAAAACCTTCTCAGAGATATAATCTAGTGAAGTCCTTTCTCACGTTCGATTCAACATCGAAATTAATTAGATCTTGGGTTTCTTCCACACACTAGATCATACGACGTATGAAGATAGATTTAGAAAGGCTGTATCAAAATATTAGATCAGATAAAGTATGAGTAGGCAGTCCCTCGTGTCATGTTGAGTATTCAGTCATTTACTATTGTATAGTAACGTAAATTATTAGTGATGTAAAGCCCATTCTATTTGTAAGGCTTATTTCGTAATGCAACTTTAATAATGTATGTTATTGTTTTAGAAGGAAATTGACTGAGACAAGTCCTCTATTGAAGATCGATGTTAATATATTACAGCTTCAATATTATAATGCTGCAGGCTCTAACTCGATCATGGAGTTGATATTATTTCATAATAAGAAACTGTTTGCACCTATTGTACTTCCTCTACCATTTATAATGCCGCATCGCTGGTAATAAAGGAGTGCCACTATTGATTCTTATGGAAGACGATTCGATATCAGACGAATACCAGACCACCTTTCCACGTTAAGGTATTTTACATGGTTTGGGATTTTATCAGATGAGTCTAACTGTTTTAGTGCGAGCTCACAAGTCCTGCTTCGTGAACCACTATCACCAGCAATGTACCAGGAAATATTGTAACTAAATATCTTGGCCCAAGGTCAACAGCCTAATACAATTTTTTGAACTGATATTTTGGGAATGCAAATACACAGGCAGTATAAACAAATTATTTGCCAACGGGTTTTAATTAGAGAAAACAATAGGAAACCGTATTCTTTTCTCAGGCTTTTGCATAAAAACCAGCTTTGCGTTCATAAATTTGACCATTTTGCATTGCTTTCTTTATGTATGTCCTTGCCTCATCTTCAGTAAATTTGGTCGTTCTAATCAATTCCTCGATAAAGTTCCGTTCACTAACTTCGTTTCGATCTTGTCCAGAGAGAGCATTAAATATTTCTATAAATATCTTCAATTTGGAAACCTCACTATGCGGTTTTCCATGAAGCACGCCCAAATCTACTCTTCCAGTGTTAACATCAATTCCAGCTGTTTCTAACATTCGTTGAACAAGATAAATTGCCCGTTCCGCATCCTCGACTTCTACTCTATCTCTTAGTAACAATCTAGCACGGGCTGTAGAAAGCCTAACCAGTCCTTCGAGTTGTCGGGGTGTGACGGTTATCATGCCTTCTGATTCCACGTTTCGCATTTTCATGTAGTAATTCCGAATCATATCAATTGCTCCTGTAGTTAAGGAAGGCTCTATTTGCTTAGAATAGGAAAGATATTTACTGAAAAGATCAATATCGATTGCTGATTGGGCTGCGCGCTCCGAGTCACGATGAATTTCAAGTATGTGACTAGCAATGCGACTATCTTTCTCTTGTTCGGGGTTGTCCCTCACCACATAAATAAGGTCAAATCTTGTCAATAGAGGAATCGGTAAATTAACATTTTCAGTGATGTTTTTGAAGGGATCATATTTGCCATACATTGGATTGGCCGCAGATAGAATTGAAGTCCTTGCGTTGAGTGTGGCTACAATACCTCCTTTAGCCACAGAGCAAGTCTGCTGTTCCATGACTTCATGCAAGGCGGATCGGTCCTCTGGCCGTATCTTATCGAATTCATCGATGCACACCAATCCTTGATCTGCTAATACTACTGCTCCGGCTTCAAGCATCATAATGCCAGATTTATCTCGAATAACCGCTGCGGTCAACCCGGCTGCGGTTGAGCCTCTCCCTGAAGTGTAAAGTCCTCTTGGTCCAATTTTCGCAGCAAATTTCAACATCTCGGATTTTGCTGTCCCAGGATCACCTACTAAAAATACATTTATATCACCTCTTCTTGCCGATCCATCGGCAAGTTTCTTTGTCACAGATCCTACAATTAGTAACAGGATTGCTTCCTTGATGACTTCATGACCGTACACATGAGGAGCAAATGAAGCTATCAGTTTGTCATATGCATCTGGTTTACTAGCAATGGACAGAATTTGTTTCTCATCTGCACTACTGATAGCCATCCGTTCTATGCTTCTTGTTTCCTTGTTGCCTGCTCTGCCACCCAGATATTCAATATTATTGCCCTCCATCCTTAGCCGAAACAGATTCGTTTTCAGTTGTGGTGAAACCTGTTCTTGCTCTATTCTCACTATACCTGTCAACATAATTCGATCACCGGGACGACATTGATCTACTAAATCGCCCATCACGGTTACCTCAATGTAATGGGGTAGCTGACCCGCAGGTAAATCTTCGGGTAATTCTTGAAGGCGAACCATTTGAAAATCAGTAAAAACGCTATTTTCTGGATCCATATCCAACTCTTTTTCGTCACAGTTACTGCATTTTGTTGGTTTCTTCAAAAGAAGGCCTTTCAATATGGCTTCGTTAATAGCATTACAGCTCACGCAACGATAGCCAATTTTCCTCGCAAGAGGTTTTACTTCTGATGATCTCACCACCATGCCAGATACGCCAATTAGCTTGTCGATCACATCGGCGCTGATTTCCCTTAATCCCTTCTGGACTGTATAATTGCCGATTCTAACTCTGAGCTTATCACGAATTTCCGTTGCGTAATCTATGTGAATTTCGCTTAGGATTGATAAAATCGCCTGGTTGAATCCCACAAATATTTCGTCAGGGTTGTGTGTAATCTGCTTCGCAAAATCGGGATTAAAGATGTCGAAATCAATGTAGTCTACTATTATCGATGTCGAATTTAGCGACATCATATCATTAATTTTCTCAAAATACTTGTAGCTACCCTCTCTATTTTTAAACGAGCGCAAAAACCTTTCTAGCTCATTCGCCAGTGCAGAAGCGGTCTGCTGTTCAGCCATACTTATTTAACACTGTTTGTTTAAATGAGTCTGTATTACGGTGCATTACAAGATAAAGCTCATATTCTTCAGCGGATAATTTTTCTTTGACTTCAGGGGATAGTGGAGAAGCTGCTGCAAGTTTTGCGATTTTTTCCAACCGAGAAGCAATAAAAGAATTGAGTGAAACTGACAACCTTTCACGATCATCTTCACTAGAGGCTTCTAGATGATCTTTTAGTCTTATATAAAAGTCAGGATCAATACCCGATAAGTCATGAGGTCTTGCAATTCGCTCACGATTCAACGATCTCGAAACATAAGAAGATACGTCAATATCTTGGATATCAAGGACACCATTTCGATTCAGCACTTTTGCGAGCCATCGAGGAATCATCGAAATATCCCCATCCTTTGCATCAATAAATACTCCGCCCAGATCTAAGTTAAGATCGTGTCTAAAAGTGACTCGAATATCCTCCAACATAAATTGAATAAAATATACTAGTTGAATAGGAATCGCATTTGTCATGGTTAAAGCATGATAGTCATTCTGCACAGCTTTGATAATGGCTGCTTCCGTTATATCCTTTATTGTATTTTTAGTTGACTGCCAATTTATTAGTTTCATTCGATTTTTCAAAAGACAGACATCAATTTTTAGACAACGATTACCGATTTCTATCCCAAAGACTCACAATAATGTCTGCTCGTTTCTAATAGCTGTATATTATTATCCCTAATATTTTCCTACATACAACGCCAGGCCATCTATATAATTTGAATGATTCCTAGGTTCGCAATCCTAATATGCGGTCTGATTTAATTCACTGGGTCAGACACCAATGTCGACAACAAATAAGACCTTTCAAAACTTGATGTGGGTTGAGAAATACCGACCACAAGACCTGGAGCAAATTGTTAATCAGAACGAGGTAATTGGCGGAATTTCCAATCTTATCAAGGATCCTGAATCTATTCCGCATCTACTTTTTGCCGGTCCGCCAGGCGTAGGAAAAACTACAGCTGCCTTATGCATAGCTAAATACTTGCTCGGGGTAGATTGGCGTAAGGATACCCTAGAGTTAAACGCTTCCGATGAGAGGGGTATAAAAATGGTTAGAGAAAGGGTAAAATCATTCGCGGCTGTCTTCAAATTAGTTACAGATTCAAATAGCGAACAAAAGATGTATCGATTAATTGTACTAGATGAGGCAGATGAAATGACTCCAGAGGCGCAGACAGCATTGAGAAGAATTATTGAGGATAGTTCCAAAACAACGAGATTTGTAATTATATGTAATTATTTGTCGCAAATCATAGACCCGATTCAGAGTAGGTGTGTAATCTTTAGATTTACGAGATTGGCAGAAAAACATGTGGTAGACCATATGAAGATGATTTGCAAAAAAGAAGGGATAAATTTTGAGGAGAAGGCGTTATCAAAAATATATGAAATTACCTCTGGCGATCTTCGTCTATCTATAAATATTCTTCAAGCTTCCGCAGCAACAAAACATGTGTCAATCTCGAATGTGCTGTCGACTATGGGGTTATCTGGTAGAGCAAAAGTAGCAGATGTTATCAGATTAGCCATTTCAGGGAAGTTTAATGAATCGAGAATCAAGCTAATGGAATTGACGACGGTTTATGGCATGTCCCATAGTGACTTTTTAAAATATGCAAATCAAGAAATCTATTCTATGAAGCTACCTAATCCAAACAAAATAGCTGTCCTGATGGCGGAATATGACTTTCGCTTGGCGACAGGAGCTCATCCTGATCTCCAGCTAACTGCTTTTTTGGCGCAGCTGGCACACCATGGATCCGACCAATTGTAGATATTTCATGTTAGTTGTTCCTTATTCCAAATATATCGACTGCTAAAGGATTTTACAATATCCATTTATGCTTAAAGCTAATTTTGCGAGGCGACTTATTTATCACAAATATTTACAGAAGACGAATCTGGGCTCATGTATCATCCTGATTTGGCAGAGAATTATAAACAGTACTGCGATTCAAGACATGAGATTCATTTGTACAACGTTCAAGAGGAGATAGGTCAGGGATAGGTACAGCTAACGGTACATCCTGCTAGCACAATGTCTAATTCAAGACTTCAATTGTACTCCAGACTTTATCCTTTCCAAGCCAAGCGATAACATTGCTTAAAAATGCAATTGGCGCTATCATACTATCATGCACAGGAGTGACAAACAGTGATTCCATCAACCACACTGCGATCGTAAAACAGAGGTATTGGAATTCAATGAATCAATGTACAGGAGAGGTCTAGAAAAAATATGTCTTTTATAGGACTATTGGCTTAGTAGACTAGCCTTAATAGGATCCTCGAGGTTGAGGTCGATTAGATAGCGTCAGTAAAATCAAACAGGTTTGACAGCCCCACCCCAGGCTAGATGACATTTAAATGTTCATTTACTGTACCTGTATCCGTATAAAACAAAGTGACCTCAGCCTAACAGCTTCTACCACACTCAGCAGCATTGAAATATCGATACGTGACTTGCTACTTACAGACATGAATGTATGGCAGAGATATTAATTGAAAACCTTATATCGGAATCTCTTTTTATAGCACACCATGAAACGTATAGAAGCAATTATCCCGCATGAGAAGACAACGGAGTTAAATGAAGCATTGAAAGAAGCCGGGGTAGGAGGTTGTACTATTCTGGAAGCGAAAGGCCGAGGAAAGGGTGAAAAAGCTGTGGTTGAATCTGGAAGGGGAACCGCTCGGTTTGTATCAGAATTCTCAGTGAGATCAAATTTTGTCATAATTGTTGGTGACTCAGAAGTCGACAAAGTAGTTACAACGATTTTAGGTACAGTCAGTACTGGTTCGACAGGTGATGGCAAGATCTTTATCTCTCCAGTGAATGATGCTATCGATATAGGTACAAGGAAAAAAGGAGAAACTGCGGTTGTATAGTACCTAAGGATTGAGTGTCAGTTGCAAATTTAATTGACATCTTGGTTTAAGTTGAATCTTGCATTAACTCAAGAGGAAACCAGAGAAGTATACTAATCCCCAATTATAGCCGGAGAATATGTTAGAGTGGAACGTCAAATTACAAAGTGATCGCCTGATGAAGGAAGCTTAATGTTGAGAAGAAAAATAAACTGCTAATCACTGGATCTTGAATCTGATTT
>Ga0134125_10008076_pt1 | contig 11868 bp, 9 predicted proteins | sample KB31751_FD_96464 | JGI IMG/M metagenome (GOLD analysis project Ga0134125, IMG submission 96464) | Terrestrial soil microbial communities with excess Nitrogen fertilizer from Kellogg Biological Station, Michigan, USA - KB3-175-1 | ecosystem: Environmental > Terrestrial > Soil > Unclassified ... | reverse complement strand
TTTCAGGAACATCGGTTTCATGCCAAATCGTTTTCCTTCTCTTAAAAGGGAATTGTAGGCTAGGAGCAGCAGTGGAACCTGACAGGTTCGCTGGAAAAGCCGTTCGTAGACACTATTTTGGCGTGAACGAAGCAAAAAACAACAAACGCTCTTCGGCTTGGCGTGAGCGCCTGCAGGCGTTGAAGAACGTCCCGCCTGTTCTGAAAATCGTCTGGGAATCCGGGCGCTACGTCGTCGCCCTTGGCCTCTTGTTCCGCATTGTCGTATCCCTCGTACCGGTAAGCACGGCCTGGGTGACGGGAGTAATTATCAACAATGTCAAGGCCATCGTCGACCATAAGGAAACCCTTTCGTCCCATCTCTGGTGGCTCACCGCGCTGGAATTTGCGCTTGCGATCACCGGCAGCATTCTGGGCCGTGTCATCGACTATTACGATGCGGTGCTGGCGGACCGCTACATGCGCCATATCAGCATCCGTGTAATGGACCACGCTTCACAGCTCGACCTACAAAGCTATGAAGATCCCGTCTACTACGATCGCCTGGAGCGGGCGCGCGTCCAGGCAACCGACCGCCTGGGCATGATCCAATCGATCGGCCGCCTGTTCCAGCAGACGATCACTGTAATTTCGCTGTCGGTGGCGCTGGTATATTTCTCGCCGTGGCTTCTGCTGGTGCTTATTGTCTGCCTGATCCCCGCATTCCTGGGTGAGAGTCATTTCGCATTCCTGAATTACGCAAAGAACTTCCGGCAGACTCCCGCGAAACGCGAACTCGATTACCTACGCCAGGTAGGGGGAAGCAAGGAAGCGGCCAAGGAATTGAAGCTTTTTGGCCTCAGCCGGTTTCTTACCGACCGCTTCACGAGCCTCTCGAATGGCATTTTCGATGAAAACATTGCGCTCTTTCGCAGGCGGTTGACCGCGGTCTCGCTGCTTTCGATGCTGAGCACAGCCGGCTACTACGGCGCTTATGCCTGGGCCATCTGGGAGACCGTACATGGAGTGTTCGATGTCGGCACCCTGGTGTTCCTGACAGCTTCCATCATGAATGCGTCGAACAACATCTCGCAGATGTTCTCGACACTGTCGAGCATTGCCGATCAAGCACTATTCCTGACAGATCTGCTGGCCTTTTTCCAAATGCGGCCCACCGTCACATCAAAGCCGAACGCATTGCCGGCTCCGCGCCCAATTCTTGAGGGCTTCGAATTTCAGGATGTCTCATTTTCTTATCCAGGAACCAAGCGTCTGGTCTTGAATCACCTCAATTTCCGTTTGGAGCCTGGTGAGCGCATCGCTCTTATCGGCCAGAATGGCCAGGGCAAGACAACCATTGTGAAGCTGATCACCCGGCTTTATGATCCAACAGCCGGACGTGTCTTACTGGATGGAGTGGATCTGCGGGATTACAACATCGAGGATCTCTGCCGGGAGATTGGGGTCATTTTCCAGGATTTCATGCGCTATGAGATGACCGCCCAGGAAAATATCGCGGTAGGCCGAATCGAATTCCTCAACGATATGGACCGGATTCGCAGCGCGGCTGAGAAGAGCTTAGCCGACGGGGTCATTGAACGCTTACCGCTGGCGTATAAGCAGATGCTGGGGAGGCGCTTTGAAGGAGGAGTCGATCTGTCGGGCGGAGAATGGCAGAAAATGGCTTTAGCTCGTGCATACCTGCGCGAGGCGCAGGTCCTGATATTAGACGAACCAACTGCCGCGCTGGATGCCCGTGCCGAATACGAAGTCTTCGAGCGATTCAACGAACTGACCGTGAGCAAAATGGCCCTCTTCATCTCTCACCGCTTCTCGACGGTGCGGATGGCCGAACGAATCATTGTACTCGAGGACGGGTGCATCGCGGAGGAGGGCAGCCACGAACATCTTGTAGCACGCGGGGGTAGATACGCCGAGATGTTCGAGCTGCAAGCGTCGAGCTACCGGTAAGAGCGTTGCAATGACTGAACCTTCTAAGCAAGCCGGCGTGGGTCAGGAAACCGCAGAAGCGCTTAACGGGCCCACTGCCCGGGAAGATCCGGAATTGCGCGCTCAGGCGACAAAGGCGGCCCGGTCCTGCGCCTGGGTATCGGGCCGGCATTCCCACCGGCCGCGTGAGCTCTATAAAAACACAAACAGTCGACTGCGTCTTCTGGAGCATGATCTCTATGAGTTAGTCTTCGATGCTCCCACGGACGATCTCCGATGGCTGTACGACAACTTTCGACTGATCCGGACGGATGCGCAGGCGCTTCGCGATTCGATCCGGCTGTTGGGCCGCTTGCCTGCGGTCCGCACTTCGAGCGACGAATCAATCCCAAGATGCATCGTGCTGGCGCGCAGCTTGCTTGCCGCAACCCAATTCCAGCTTACGGAGGAGGCCTTCGCTTTTTATCTCGACGCAGTGCAGGAAACCGAACCGCTGCGGCTCTCCGAGCTCTGGGGAATGCTTACGGCGCTCAAACTGGTGCTTTTGGAATTTATCGCCGATCGCGGCCGCAAAGCCTTTGAAGCATTTCTTTCGGACGGGTTGAACGCCCCCTCATTTGACATTGGAAGCCTTATCACAAGCCTCCGCTTGATAGGCGAGATCGACTGGCGATGCACGCTGGAGCGGCTTTCGGTCGTTCATCGTGTGTTAAGCCTGGATCCCGCGGGCATCTATCCCCGGATGGATTTCGAGAGCCGCGAACGGTACCGCCAGCGTATCGCGAAAATTGCCGTCCATTCCGACGTGAGTGAACGGGAGGCTGCAAAGATCGCAGTCACGATGGCCGAAGAGGCCGTTATCGATCGCCAAGCGCCCGAAGCGCTGCGCGACCGTCTGCGCCATGCCGGCTACTACCTGTTGGACCGTGACGGGTCCGAAGAACTGCTGCGGCGCATTGGTTACCGGCCTACGCTTGGCTCATCCATCGAGCGGCTCTTCCGCAAATTTCCGGATGAGATCTACATCATCGGGATCGAATTCGTGACGCTCATAACGGTGGTGTTTCTCACCCTGAGCGTCGTTAAAGCGCACGGCGGGTGGGGAATTATCATCGGAGCCCTGCTTCTTATACTGCCCGCGACTCAGGCGGCCGTGGAGTTGATGAATTACCTGGTGACTTCCGTTCTGACTCCACACGCCCTGCCTAAACTCGATTTCTCGAAGGCAGTGGATCCGGCCTGCGCGACCATGGTCGCCATCCCCACGCTGCTGATCAATGACAAGCAGATTCGGCAACTGGTGGATGATCTCGAGGTCCGCTATCTGGTGAACCGCGACCGCAATATTTTTTACGCGCTCCTGACGGATCTTCCCGACACGGCCGAACCCGCGGGCGAGCAGGACCGGCGGGTGGATCTGGCGGGCCAGTTAATTGAAGAACTGAATCATAAATACAGTACGGAGCCGTACGGCGGGTTCTATCTATTCCACCGGCACCGCGTCTACAATCCGCGCGAAGGCGCGTGGATGGGTTGGGAGCGCAAGCGCGGGAAACTACTGGATCTCAATCAGCTCCTTCGCAAGGTGTACGATCCGTTTCCTGTGAAAGCCGGGGACCTGACGCGATTGCCCAAGATCCGCTACGTTCTGACGCTCGATTCCGATACCCAATTGCCAAGGGGATCGGCGCAGCAGTTGATCGGCGCAATGGCTCATCCCCTGAACCGCCCGCTAATCGATCCGGACCTGAACATTGTGACTCGTGGGTACGGGATTTTGCAGCCGCGCGTGGGCATCAGCGTCCACTCGGCGACCCGCTCGAGGCTTGCGAGCATTTACTCCGGACAAACCGGCTTCGATATCTACTCGCGCGCAATTTCTGATATTTATCAGGATCTTTATAGCGAAGGCATTTTCACTGGAAAGGGCATTTACGATGTAGATGCTCTCCGGCAGGTGCTGGAACACCGATTTCCAAGAAACGCTCTCCTCAGCCACGATCTCATCGAAGGCGCTTATGCGCGCGCGGGCCTAGCATCGGATATCGAGGTAATCGACGATTATCCTTCCCATTACAGCGCGTATAACCGGCGCAAGCATCGCTGGCTGCGAGGCGACTGGCAGATTGTCCGCTGGATCTTCAATCGTGTTCCAGACGAGTCGCGCCGGCTGGCCCCGAATCCGATATCGCTGGTCTCGCGCTGGAAGATTCTCGACAATTTACGCCGCAGCCTGGTTGAGCCTGCCACGTTCGCTCTGCTGGTAGCGGGATGGTTTGGATTGCCAGGAGGCCCGCGATTCTGGACGCTGGTCACGCTGGCACTGCTATTCCTTCCTATTTACTTCCGGCTGGTCTTCGCCAGTATTCGTGCGCTCGCACGGCGAAACAAGTTAACTTTCCGCGATGCACTTTTTGATTTCGGCACCTCGCACGTCTCTATCCTCCTCAACATCGCCTTTCTTGCGCATCAGGCTCTGGTAGCACTAGATGCAATCATCAGGACGGTTGTCCGCAGCACCATTACGCATAGCCGCCTGCTCGAATGGGAAACTGCAACGGAGGCCGAACTCGGCATCAAAAAGCGGACTCCGGTAGACGTGTATCTCAACTGGGTTCCGGCCCTGGCTGTAATCATCGGTTTGGCTTTGCTGTTGAAGCACGACGCCGCTCCTTATGCGCTTCCGTTCGTGATCGCCTGGTGCTGTTCAAAACCTTTGGCAAGCTGGCTCAACCGGTCGCCCCGCGCCGAAGACCTGAAGCTCACTAGCAATGATCGACTGTTCCTGCGCGAAACTGCCCTGAGGACCTGGCGGTATTTTGCCGAGTTCAGTAATGCCGGGAATCACTGGCTCATTCCGGATAACGTGCAGGAAGATCCCTACCGGATCGCTGAGCGCATCTCGCCCACAAATCTCGGCCTGCTGCTGAATTCCAGGCAGGCTGCTGTCGAATTCGGGTATTTGACCGTCTCCGAGTTCGTTTCCTTGACGGAGCTAACGCTAAGCTCGGCAAACAAGCTGCCAAGGTATTTCGGACATCTTTCGAATTGGTATGACACTGTCAGCATGAGACCGCTAGAGCCCTTATTTTTATCTAGCGTGGACAGCGGCAATCTTGTTGCATCCTTGTGGACTCTTGAGCAGGGCTGTAAAGACCTGCTGCACGAACCGCTGATCCGACCCAACGCCCTGGACGGGTTACGCGATTATCAGCGCTTGGCGGCCGTAACGAACGGTGCGAAATTCAGTTCTCGCGATCCGAATTCATGGCTGCCCGAACTTCTGGAGAGCCGGCTGGATCAGGCGACCGCGAGCAGCCTCGGAGCGAAACAGATCTCGTGGTGGAACTCTGGCGTTCAGACCCGAATTCAGGCGCTGAAAGAAGAAGCGAGAAACTTCATGCCGTGGTGCGGTCCGGAGTTTCAGCCTTTACGGACCGCGGCGCCTGCCTTGGGAGTTCAGAAGATTCCGTTGTCGCCCTCCAATTCGGGCGCATTCTATGACGAGTTGGAGCGGCAGCTTCATCTGTTGAAATCCGATGCTGCTATTTCAGAGGAAGCGCACGTCCTGGCTTCACGCCTCGAAGCTGAAATTCCACACTGCCGTGCCCGGCTTCATGAGCTTGCCTCGCGATTGAACGCTTTGGCTGCGGATTCCAGGCGGCTTGCCGACGAGATGGGATTCGGAATGTTTGTAGATCCTCATCGCAACCTGCTTTCGATTGGCTTCGATGTCAGCAAGGGAGAATTAATTCGGTCCTGCTATGACCTGCTCGCCTCCGAAAGCCGTACGGCGGGCTTCATCGCCGTCGCAAAGGGCGAACTGGTTCAGGAATCCTGGTTCCGATTAGGACGCCAGCATACAATTTGCGAAGGACAAAACGTGCTGATCTCCTGGACCGGCACAATGTTCGAATACCTGATGCCGGCGATTTGGATGAAGTCTCATCCGAATACGCTCCTCGACCGGGCGGTTCGGTCCGCAGTACGTGCACAGCAGCTTTACGGAACCAAGCGCGGCGTGCCTTGGGGCATTTCCGAAGCGGCATATAGCAAGCGTGACGCCGAACAGAATTATCAGTATGCCGCTTTCGGCGTGCCCGGCCTGGCCCTCAGCGTGGCAAGAGAAGGTTCTCTGGTCATATCTCCTTATTCGAGTTGTCTCGCCTTGATGGTGGATCCGGCCAATGCCGTTGCGAATCTCCGCATCATGGTCCGCAAACGCTGGGTTGGAGATTTTGGTTTCTATGAATCCGCTGATTTCACAGCCTCGCGGCCGCGAACGTTCGGCTCCCGCAGATGTGAACTGGTGCGCTGTTTTATGGCGCATCATCAGGGCATGACGTTGGCGGCCATCTGCAATGTGCTGCATGACTGGTCTTTTCAACGCTGGTTCCACTCCGACCATCTTGTTCAGGCGAGTGAGCTCATTTTGCAGGAGAGGCCATTGCGGGTACGGCCGATGACCGATACCCAGCCCCGCAGAGTTTTACCATTCGGAGGCAAACGAGCGCAGATAAGGCGCGCCTCTGCGTAAACGAGCGGCAGATTGCTGTTCGCCGCTGACGAATTAAGAAGTAGCGGTCGCGTTCTCCGCGTGCGCGCTTCGGGGCGGCGATAAAAGCAGCGGATCCTGCGGCATAACGATCCAGCAGACGATATACACGACCAGTCCGGCTGTGGGCGGCCAGACTGCAAATACCAGAAAAAGAATTCGCACCAGCGTTACGTCTATTCCGATATAACGCGCTATTCCGGCGCAGACTCCCGCTATTTTCCGATCCTCGCGCGGCCGGCTTAGGGCTCTCGCCGGCCTGCCCGTATCGGAGGTAAATCCTCCCTTTCCTGTCGACGTTCCGCATTGCGGACAGTACCGGAAATGATCAGCCACTTCAATCCCGCAGGAACTACAAAACATAAATCAATCCTCCCAATCTATTACGATCTTTAGCCGAACGAAGTTCCGGCCAGTTGCGCGTCGCTCAATTGAATTGCAATTCGAGCTGATCTACGTAGCACCAGCCCCAATTTTCTCCCGGTTCGAACGAGCGAATAATCGGGTGGTGAGTGCGATGGAAGTGCTTGGTCGCGTGTTTGTTCTTCGAGGAATCGCAGCAGCCGACGTGACCGCATTCCAGGCATAGGCGCAGATGCACCCAGTTGTCGCCCGCTTTAAGGCATTCCTCGCATCCCTGCGGAGTCCGGGGAGTAACCGGCTTGATCTGATCGAGGTGCGCGCAAGATGTCATATCCGTGCTCCTTATTCAATGGTGCCTCATTTCAATGGTGCCCCAATAACGAAGGCCATGAAGCTAGAAGCCCAAGCTCATCTTTCAAACGCCTCACTCTCTGCTTTCAGAGCCAGCGCTCAGTAGTCCTGCCAGCAGCGCGGTCCGATCCGCGATCCGATCCAAAAGAATACTCTCATTCAGAGCGTGAGCTCCTTCTCCCACTCCGCCCAGTCCATCGAGCGTTGGGACGCCCAGCGCCGCTGTGAAATTGCCGTCTGACCCGCCGCCGGTGGAAGACTCTTCAACCGCCAACCCCATTTCCGACCCGATCCTCTTCGCCTTCGCGAACAGACTCGCAACTGCTTTGGTGCGTTCCAGGGGGGGCCTGTTCAGCCGGCCTTCAATCCGGAGCTTGCATCGCTTGTCGAAGGGCCGCAGCGCTCGAAATTTCCGGTCCAATCGCCCAGCATCTTTAAGTCGCGCCACCCTGATATCCACGTCAACCCGCGCCTCCGCCGCTATCACATTAGTACGCGTGCCGCCGCTGATCATACCGGGGTTCACGGTTGTGCCGCGGTCCAGATCGGTAAAGCTGGCGATCTTCTCGATCTGGCGCGCCGCTTCCAGAATCGCGCTCGCGCCGCTGGCGAAATCCACTCCAGCGTGAGAAGCTTTCCCTTCAATATGAATGGCGTAATTCCCGACACCTTTGCGCGCGGTCTTCAGCTTCCCCGTAAGCCCGGTACCCGGTTCCAGGACCAGGACGCACTCGCTTCGCATAGCTTCCGCTTCCGTAAGTTCGCGTGATGTTCCGCTGCCGGTTTCTTCATCCGAAACCAGCCACAATACGATTTTTCGCGCCACTGGAATGTCTAAATCGCGTAACGCTCGCGCCGCGTACAGAAAGAAAGCCAAGCCCGATTTCATATCCAGGACACCCGGCCCCCACAGGCGTCCTTTTGCTTGCCGGAACGGCATCCCGGCCAAAGTTCCGAGCGGCCACACCGTATCCGAATGCCCGACGCCGAGAATCTGGCCATGCTTCTTGCGGCCTGGCAGTTTGAATTCCAGCCGCAAGTGCTTCCCATAGCCGCTCGATTTCACCGCCTTTGCGGATGCGATATCCTTGCTCCGCTCTGTAAACAGATCCACAAATCGATTCACTGCTTCCGGCGCATCGCTGGGCGATTCACATTCCACCAACTCGCGAATGAACCTGACGATATCTGCTTGTTTCTCAGTTGAATAGCGAAGAAGAGGGTGCATTGGCTGTTATAATTGAGGCTCCATGACATCCATGGATGTTCAAGAGATCTCGGCGGTTTTACCGCATCGCTTTCCGTTCCTGATGGTCGACCGGATTGTCGAGATCCATGATGATTCTATCGTTGGGATCAAGAACGTTACGGTGAACGAACCGCATTTCACCGGACATTTTCCTGGATTTGCGGTCATGCCGGGCGTGTTGATCATTGAAGCCATGGCGCAGGTCTCGGGCATTCTGGTTGGGAAAATGGCGCCGCACACGCGTGGCCGTATTATGTACCTGGCGGCCGTGGAAAATGCGAAGTTTCGTAAACCGGTAGTCCCGGGCGATCAGTTGCGTATCGAAATGAAGATGCTTCGCTTGAAGCACGCGGTTGCAAAGATTCAGGGCCTTGCAACTGTTGATGGCCAGGTAGTGGCCGAGGCCACGCTTATGTGCACGCTCACAGACCGTACCGCGGAACCGTCGAAAGCTCCGCAACCACAGGTTCCCGAGCCGCAGATGGCCTAAAGATTCTACCCACGCGCAACGGATGGCGATTCACCCGACAGCGATCATTGATCCAGACGCCGACATCTCTCCTGAAGCCGAAATCGGTCCCTACTGCATCATTGGAAGCGGTGTCACTATCGGCGCGCGCACCAGGCTGCTTGCCCACGCTTACCTTGAAGGCAAACTGACCATCGGCAAAGACAACTTGTTCTATCCCTATTGCTCTTGCGGCATGACTCCGCAAGATAAGAAGTACCAAGGGGAGCCGTCGGAGACGCGCATCGGCGATGGCAACACAATCCGCGAGTTTGTGACCATTCATCGCGGAACCGAGGGTGGCGGCATGCTGACCTCGATCGGCGATGGCAATCTGCTGATGGCCTACGTCCATATCGCGCACGATGTCATCATTCAAAACCGCACCATCCTCGCCAACGGAGTAACTTTTGCCGGCCATGTCACAGTGGAAGACTTCGCCAATGTCGGCGGACTCTGCGCCATTCACCAGTTTTGCCGGATAGGCCGCCATGCCATGATTGGCAGCTACAGTGTCATTAAACAAAACGTGCTGCCGTATTCAATCACCGCGTCCAGTCATGAAGCCCAGGTATACGGCGCGAATCGAATCGGGCTGGAGCGCCACGGATACAGTGCGGACGCGATTGAGCCGTTACAGAATGCGCTCCGGCTGCTGACTCGCGCGAATTTGAACACATCCCAGGCTCTGACGCGGATTGAAGAAGAGGTTCCTCAGACGGAAGAAGTGCGGGAGCTTTTAAATTTCATCCGCACTTCGCCCCGCGGCTTCTTAAAGTGACGAAGTCCATTCCTCAGCGCTATGGAATGATTGCGGGCAATGGCCGCTTCCCATTGCTGGCGCTTGAAACGGCTCAGCGCGAGGGTCATGATGTCGTCGTAGTCGCGATTGAGAATGAGGCTGCGCCCGAGCTCGCGGCGATCGCCACTTCCCTGCACTGGATCAATATCGGCCAGCTTGGAAAGTTAGTCGAGATTCTGAAACGCGAGAATATCTCGGAAGTAATGATGACCGGACAGGTTAAGCACGTCAGTATCTTTTCCTCCATCACTCCCGATTGGCGGTTGCTAAAGCTACTCACTTCTTTAAAGGAGAAGAACACTGCCGGGTTAATTGGCGGTGTACAAAAGGTTTTGCACGATGAAGGAATTGAACTGGTGGATTCCACCCGCCTGCTAAAGCCGCTTCTGGCGAGCGAAGGCGTGCTCACGCGCCGCAAGCCAAACAAAGAGGAAGAGACAGATATCCGTTACGGCCGCCGCATCGCAGCCGTGCTTGCCTCGATCGATATCGGTCAGAGCGTCGCGATCAGCGAAAAAGCGTGCGTTGCCGCGGAAGCAATGGAGGGAACCGATGCCATGCTGCGGCGTGCGGCCGCGCTTACCAGCGGGAAGCCCCTGCGCTTAGTGAAGGCATCCCGCGGGCGAGCGCATTTGCTGTTCGACGTTCCTGTTGCCGGTCTGACGACTATCGAGACCATGATCGAAACACGGACCACGGCGCTCGCAGTTGACGCTGGCCGCACCCTTCTGCTCGACAAACCTGAGATGCTGCGGCGCGCCAATGAGGCGAACATCGCAATTGTTGGCTATCCGCCCGCGGAGCCTGCGAAAGAATGAAAAAGCTTCGGGCGGCGGTGATCGGAGCGGGCTCGTTCGGGCGAAATCACATCCGCGTGATCCAACAGATCGAGAACATCGAACTCGTTGCGATTGTCGACACCGATCTCGAAAGAGCCCGGCAGCTTGCCGGGGAATGCCACGCGCAAGCATTTTCCAGCTTTGAAAAGGCACTCGGTTTGTTTGATGCCGCCATCGTGGCTACGCCGACCGTTACTCATGAATACATCGTGGCCGGTCTGCTCGACAGCGGCATCGATGTACTGATTGAAAAGCCTATAGCGGCATCTTCGATTGCCGGGGAGCGTCTCGCCCGCCTCGCCCGGGAGCGCGGCCGCATTCTTCAGGTGGGACACCTGGAGCGCTTCAATCCTGCCGTAGTGGTGCTTGAAAATGCGGTGACCCTTCCGCTCTTCTTCGAAGTTCATCGCTTGAGTGTTTTCACGCCTCGCAGTCTAGACATCGATGTAGTGCTCGATCTCATGATCCATGATCTTGAGATCGTACTTAGCTTTACCCAGGACATGCCTCAAGAGATCCGGGCAGCCGGCATCTCGGTTCTGTCGCCGCGCGTGGACATCGCGAACGTTCGGCTTGCTTTCGCAAGCGGATGTATCGCCAACCTGACCGCCAGCCGCATCTCCACCGAAAAGGTCCGCAAACTGCGCCTCTTCCAACCGGGCGAATACATCTCCATCGATTACCAGCGGCAGGAGGCAGTTCGGCTGGCTATCAAAGGAAGCGAAATCGCGTTCGAGCAGTTCCCCGTGGCACACGGCGAACCGCTTCAACTCGAACTTACCTCATTCTTTGACGCTGTACGCAATCGTACGCCGCCGAAAGTAGACGGATTCCAGGCCGCAAATGCGCTTCGCGTGGCCGAGGCTATTCTTGCTAAGATTAAGGAACACGCAGACTTAGTCTCAGAGACGATCCGGCTCCGAAGCTGACTTCTTCGGGTGATCGGGCAACCTTCTCACCTCCGAACGCGTCGTTTCCTTCCGAGCGGTATGGCGAATGCCTTTGTAACTTTAGCAGAAGCCGCCGCGGTGCGTTCTGGCATCGGCGATGCTGAGCCCGTGCTGCTTCCGCCTTCTGACACTGAGCTGAATCTGCTGCTCGAATGGCCTCAGCGCTCGCGTCCGCAATGGGCTGGAATCTTTGCAGCCTCCCTGGTGCTGCATCTTGTTTTCTTCTTTTTTGCTGCCCAGATACCGAGCGTTACGGAACGCCCCAGGCCGCAACAGACGGTGATCGTACACCACATCCCGCTCTATCTTCCGCGCGATGTAAT
>Ga0134125_10008074_pt1 | contig 11871 bp, 9 predicted proteins | sample KB31751_FD_96464 | JGI IMG/M metagenome (GOLD analysis project Ga0134125, IMG submission 96464) | Terrestrial soil microbial communities with excess Nitrogen fertilizer from Kellogg Biological Station, Michigan, USA - KB3-175-1 | ecosystem: Environmental > Terrestrial > Soil > Unclassified ... | reverse complement strand
CTTCGAGAGCGACGGCTGGGAGACGTGAAGACGGACCGCGGCGCGACCCACGCTGCCGAGGTCAGCGGCCACGCACAGAGCGCGCAGCTCGCCCAGGTCCGGTGCCGGTGGGTCATGCCTAATTGGCATGGTCACAGGCTACAGCTGCCTCTGTAAACGCTCAATGCGGGCTAATACGGACGCCTCTCCGTGGTTTGCCTCATTCCCGGCGGGCATGGCCTTGAGTCGGCGATCGCATGACTTTTCGGCGGCTCAGAGCCCATGGCGGAGGCACGCTGGTCGATTCTCCCGAGTGAAAAGAACAAGGCCCAGGAGGACGAGATGACGACCCAGATTTCACCCGACCAAGAGCCCCGAAGGGCCACGTCGGGCATCGACTACCACGAGGCCGAGGGCTTCGCCGAAGAGAAGGAAAAGGTCTGGCGCAGCTGGGTGTGGGTCGGGATCGGCCTCGTCGGCGTGGTCGCCGTCCTCGCGGTGATCTTCGCCATCGCCGCGCTGGCTCACGGCACCTCGCGCGGCGAGACCACCACGGTCGTGAAGAGGGTGGCCGCGCCGGCCGCCGCGGCCGCGACCCCGGCGAAGGCTCCGACGCTCGCGGACTCGAAGGGCGTGGCGTTCGAGAAGTTCCAGCCAGTCGACCCGACACTCCCGGCGGTGCCCCCGGGCGCCGTGAAGAAGTTCACGGTGGACGTCTTCCAGCACGTGACCCAGGTCGACCCGAACCTGGCGCCGACCGAGGCCTGGAGCTACGCCGTGAACGGGAAGGCCTACCGCGGCACCGCCGCCAGCCCGCCGATCGTCGTGAGCCAGGGCGACAAGGTGCAGATCACCTTCGTCAACGGCGGCAGCAGGAAGATGGGCGTGACGATGGCCCACTCGATCGACTTCCACTCGGCCGAGGTGGCGCCCAACAGGAACTACATCGACGTCGCGCCCGGGAAGAGGATCACGATCAGCTTCGTGGCCAAGCACCCCGGCGTGTTCATGTACCACTGCGCCACGCAGCCGGTCCTCATGCACACGAGCGCCGGGATGATGGGAATGATGGTCGTCAAGCCGCGCAACCTGCCGCCGGTCGGCAAGGAGCTGTGGCTGACCCAGGAGGAGTTCTACCTCGGCGCTCCGGGCAAGCCGGCCGACATGGCCAAGATGGCGGCCGAGACTCCCGACGTGATGGCCTTCAACGGCTACGCGAACCAGTACAAGGCCAACCCGATCACGGTCAGGAAGGGCGAGAAGATCCGGATGTACGTGCTGGACGCCGGCCCGAGCAAGTGGAGCGCCTTCCACGTGATCGGGACCGTGTTCGACACCACCCACATCGAGGGCGTCGTCGGGCACGACTCGCAGACGATCTCACTGGCGCCGAGCCAGGGCGGCTGGGTCGAGTTCACGCTCGACCAGGAGGGCAACTTCCCCTTCGTCACCCACTCGTTCGGCGACATGGTGAAGGGCGCCGCGGGCATCCTGCACACCAGCGGAGCGCCGAAGGTGCCGGCGGCCCCGAAGCCGGCGGCGACCACCGACCAGGCCGCGACCGCGCCGGGCACCGTCCAGGTGACGATGGGCGACATGTGGATCAAGACCCCGACCCCGACGGTCAAGGCCGGCAAGGTCACCTTCCAGACGAAGAACCTCGGCGTGTCGATGCACGGCCTCGGGATCGTCAAGGCCCCGGCCAAGATCGTGAACGGCGAGCCGGCGGACATGCTTGGCGAGGGCAAGCACCTGATGGGCGGTCAGAGCGACAGCTTCACGGTCAAGCTGGCGCCCGGCAGCTATGAGCTGGTCTGCCACATGCCTGGGCACTACGCGGCGGGGCAGCACATCCCGTTCACGGTGCAATAGGGCGGAACGCGGAAGCGCGGACTGCGGGGTGCGGACAGCCGCGCTCCGCTTTCCGCTTGCCGCACTCCGTACTCTCTCCCGCGGTGACCAGCGCCCTTCAAGACTCCAAGCCGCGCAGCCCGTTCCCGCCGATCGCGGACTACGCGTTCCTCTCCGACTGCCACGTCACCGCCCTCGTGGCCCCCAGCGGCGCGGTGGAGTGGATGTGCGTTCCGAGGGTCGACGGCGCCAGCATCTTCGGCGCGATGCTCGACCGGGACGCGGGCACGTTCAGGCTGGGTCCGGTCGACGTGGCGGTTCCCGCCGCCCGCCGCTACCTCCCCGGGACGATGGTCGTGGAGACCACGTGGATGACGCGCAGCGGCTGGGCGGTGGTGCGCGACGCGCTGCTGATGGGCCCGTGGCACCACGATCGAACGCACGAGTCGAGCCACCGCCGGCCGCCGACCGACTACGACGCGGAGCACGTGCTCCTGCGGCTCGTGGAGTGCGCCCAGGGCTCGGTGGAGATCAACCTGAACTGCGAGCCGATGTTCGATTACGGGAGCAAGTCGCCCACCTGGGAGTGGGTCGACGACGACTACCACCAGGCGGTGGCGCGCGCGAAGGGGGTGGACGACCTCGAGGTGCACCTGCGCACCGACCTGCGCGTGGGCTTCGAGGGGCGGCGCTGCGAGGCGCGCACGCTCCTGAAAGAGGGCGAGGGCTGCTACGCCGCGCTCACCTGGGTGAGCGACCACGAGGAGGCGCTGCCGCGCGACTTCGAGGACGCCGGCCGGCGGCTCGACAAGACCAAGGAGTACTGGCGCCAGTGGCTCGACCGCGGCGAGTTCCCCGACCACCCATGGCGCAGCTATCTGCAGCGCAGCGCGCTGACGCTCAAGGGCCTGACCTACGCCCCCACCGGCGCGCTCACGGCCGCGGGCACCACTTCGCTGCCGGAGGCGCCGGGCGGCGCTCGCAACTGGGACTACCGCTACTCCTGGATCCGCGACTCCACGTTCGGGCTCTGGGGCCTCTACACGCTCGGCTTCGACTACGAGGCCAACGACTTCTTCTACTTCCTCGCGGATGCCTGTGGCGGCGGCGACAGGCCCCTCCAGGTGATGTACGGGGTGGAGGGCGAGGCGCGCCTCGAAGAGAAGACGCTCGACCACCTGTCGGGCTACGAGGACTCGCGGCCCGTGCGCATCGGCAACGGGGCCTACAACCAGGAGCAGCACGACGTGTGGGGAGCGTTCCTCGACTCGGTCTACATCCACACCAAGTCGCGCGACTACTTCCCGGAGCAGCTCTGGCCGATGCTGTCGCGCCAGGTGGAGACCGCGCTCGAGCGCTGGCGGGAGCCGGACCGGGGGATCTGGGAGGTGCGCGGCGAGCCGAAGCACTTCACGTTCTCGAAGGTCGCCTGCTGGGTGGCGGCCGACCGCGGCGCCCGGCTGGCGCGGCTCCGCGAGGACGGGGAGATGGCGGACCGCTGGTTCGCGGCCGCCGAGGAGATCAAGGGGGACATCCTCGCCAACGCCCTCGACGACCGCGGGGTGTTCACCCAGCACTACGACACCAAGGCGCTCGACGCGTCGAACCTCCTGATGCCGCTGCTGCGCTTCCTGCCCCCCGGCGACGACCGCATCCGCAACACCGTGCTGGCGATCGCCGACGAGCTGACCGAGGGCGGCTTCGTGCTGCGCTACCGGCCGGAGGAGACCGACGACGGCCTGGGCGGCGGCAGCGAGGGCACGTTCCTGATCTGCTCGTTCTGGCTGGTGTCGGCGCTGGTCGAGATCGGCGAGTACGCGCGCGGGCGCGACCTCTGCGAGAAGCTGCTGGCCCACTCGAGCGACCTCAAGCTCTACGCCGAGGAGCTCGACCCGAAGACCGGCCGCCACCTCGGGAACTTCCCCCAGGCGTTCACCCACCTGGCCCTGATCAACGCGGTGGTGCACGTGATCCGATCCGAGGGCGCCGGGGACCCGACGGCCTTCGCGCCGGTCCGACTGACGGCGTGAGCTAAGTTTCGTCCCCCTCGAACAGGGTATGTGGCGCGGACCATGAAGATCGAAAGCCTGGATCACGTAGCGCTTTGGGTGCAGGATCGCGACGAGCTCGCGGACTACCTCATCAAGCACGTCGGGATGCACGACATAGAACGCACCGACGCGTTCACGCTCGTCGGTGCCGACGCCCGCCGTGGAAAGCTCACGCTCTTCGCGGCCGAGGGTGAGCGCGAGCCGGGTCCGCTGTCGTGCGTCGGGCTGTCCGTGACGAACCTCGACCGCGCGCTCGAGGCGCTGCCGAAGGGGCTCGAGCTGGAGCTCGACTCCGATGGCTCGGTGACCTTCGACGCCCCGGGTGGTCTCCGCCTCTCGCTGGTCGAGGTGAACGCCATGGCCGACTACGACCTGCATCACGTGCTGCTTCGCGTGCCCGATCCGCGCAGCACCCTCGATGCCCTGAGCGAGCTCGGCTTCAGCCGCGAGGACGGCGACCTGTTCGCCGGGCAGGCCGAGATCCGCTTCGAGCGCGGCGGGCGCAGCCTGCCCGAGCGGCCGCTCCTCAACCACTTCGGCCTCCTCGTGGAGTCCGCGGGCGACCACCTCAAGGAAGCCGAGGAGCGCGGGCTCGAGATCGCCGAAGTGAAGGACACCGACAACACCTACGCGGTGTTCGTCTGGGGTCCCGACCGGTTGAAGCTCGAGTACGTCGAGCACAAGGCGAGCTTCTCGCTCGTGTAGCGATGGACGTCGTCGTGGCCGGCGCCGGTATGGCCGGCCTAGTTGCGGCGGCACGCGCCCGGGAGCTCGGGGCCTCGGTGACCGTGTACGAGAAGGGCTCTCGCGCGGGCGGCTCGATGCTGCTGTCGAGCGGGTTCGCGTGGCGCCACCGCGACTTCGAGACCTTCCGCGCCGAGTGCCCCGGCGGCGACCCCGAGCTCCAGCGGGTGCTGTTCGAGCAGCTCGACGACGCGCTCGACTGGCTCGAGGCGCTGGGCGTGCCCGTGCTCGAGCGCGACACCGGCAATCCGCTGACGAGCGGGCTGCGGTTCGACACCCGCGCGCTCGTGCGGGCGCTGGCCGCCGACGTCCGGCTCGGCGAGCCGCTGGTCGAGCTGCCGGACGGCGTGCCGGTGGTGCTCGCCACCGGCGGCTTCCAGGGGGATGCCGAGCTCGTCCGCCGCTACGTGACCCCCGAGGCGCTGCCGCTCCGGGCCAATCCGTGGAGCGCGGGTGACGGCCTGCGGCTCGGCCTGGCTTCGGGCGCGTCGCTGACGGACGGCCTCGACGAGTTCTACGGTCGCAACATGCCGGCGCCGCCCGCGCGCATCTCCGAGGACGACTTCGTGCCCCTCGCGCAGCTCTACGCGCGCCATGCCACGGTGGAGAACCGGCGCGGCGAGCGCTTCGAGACGCGCGCGTGGTCGGAGATCGACGTCGTGCAGTGGACCGCCCGGCAACCGGGTGCCCGCGCGTTCTACACAGTCGAGGACCCGGCTCTGTCGCAGCGAGTGCGGACGCGCACGGTCGGGGACATGATCGCGGCGGCGGAGCGGGCGGGCGCCGTGGTGGAGCGGCGTGACGGGCGCACACGGGTGGAGGTGACGGCCGCGATCACGACGACGCTCGGCGGCCTGGCGATCGACACCTCGGCACGCGCGGCCGACGGGGTGTTCGTGGCGGGCACCGACGCCGGCGGCATCTCCACAGGCGGCTACTCGAGCGGCCTGGCGGCGGCCCTGGTGTTCGGGCGGATCGCGGCCGAGTCCGCACTGGGGCGCTGAGCGTGGCGTTCACGCTGGGGATCGAGGAGGAGCTGCTGCTGGTCGACCGCCGGACGCACGCGCTCTCGCACTCGAGCCACGAGCTGCTCGGCGCGATGAGCCTGGACACCGAGCTGGCGCGCCACGACCTCTACGAGGCGCAGGTGGAGCTGTCGTCGTCGATCTGCGCCGACGCCGCCGAGGCCACCGCCGAGATAGCGCGCCTGCGCCGCGCGATGCTCGACGCCGGCGGCACGCCGGTGGGCGCCGGCATCCACCCGGCCGCGGCGATCGGCGACGTGCGCATCACGCAGCAGGAGCGCTACATCAAGGCCGCCGAGCTACTTGGCGGCGTGGTGCACCGGACGCCCGACTGCGCGCTCCACGTGCACGTCGGCATGCCGGATCCCGACACCGCCGTCCGCGCCTGCAACGGGCTGCGCGAGCACCTGCCGCTACTGCACGCGCTGGCCGCCAACTCGCCCTACTGGCACGGGCAGGACGCGCGGCTGGCCAGCGCGCGCTTCGTGCTGCGCCGCGGCTTCCCGCGGGTGGAGGTGCCGCGAGCGTTCGCCGACTTCGAGGACTTCCAGCGGGCGATCGCGCCGATGCTGGCCGCCGCCGAGCTGGAGGACTACACGTCGCTCTGGTGGGACGTGCGGCCGCACCCGAAGCTGGGCACGGCTGAGGTGCGGGTGATGGACGCGCAGTCCTCGCTCGAGAGCATTGCCGCGCTGGCCGCGCTCGTCCACGGTTTGGCGATCCACGAGGCGCAGAGCGACCGCAGCGAGTGGCTCGACCGCGAGCCGATCGAGGAGGCGGTGTTCTCGGCCACGAGCAAGGGGCTCGCCGCTCGGCTGCCGGGCCACGACGGGCGGCTTGGCACCGTGCCGGACGTCGCACGGGAAGCGGTGGAGCTGGCACGCCGGTACGTGCCGGACGCGGCTCCTCTGGAGGGCATCGAGCGCATCCTGGCCGGCGGCGGCGGCGCCGACCGCCAGCGCGCGGCACACGCCGAAGGTGGGATGGAAGCGGTACTTCGCCTGCTGGTCCGGGAGACCGCCGGCCTCGTCCCCTGATTCGCAAACCAGGGCACTAGCATCAACGGCGTGGCCGACCTGGTCTCTGGCCGCGAGTTCGCCGGCTGCCGCATCGAGGAAGTCGTCGGCCGCGGTGGAATGGGCGTCATCTACCGCGGTACCGATCTTCGTCTCGAGCGCCCGGTTGCGATCAAGCTGATCGCCGCCGAGCGCGCCACCGACGATGGCTTCCGCCAGCGCTTCGAACGCGAGGCGCGGCTCACCGCTGCCATCGATCACCCCAACGTGATCCCCGTCTACGCCGCCGGCGAGGAGGACGGCCACCTCTATCTCGTGATGCGCTACGTGGCCGGCCAGGACCTCCAGGCGCTGCTGCGCAAGGAGGGCTCGCTCGACCCGGAGCGCGCGGCGCGGGTGGTGGAGCAGGTGGGGGAGGCGCTCGACGCCGCCCACTCCGCCGGGCTCGTGCACCGCGACATCAAACCGGCCAACGTCCTGCTCGCGGGCGACCACGTCTACCTCAGCGACTTCGGCATCACCCGCGCCGACACCACCACACGCATCACCGAGAGCGGCGAGTGGCTCGGCACGCTCGACTTCATGTCACCCGAGCACCTGCGCGGCGAGCGGACCACGGCGCGCAGCGACGTGTACGCGGTGGGCTGCCTCCTGTACTGCTGCCTCACCGGGAAGCCGCCGTTCCAGCGCCAGAGCATGCCCGCGACGATCCGCGCCCACCTCGACGAGGCGCCACCTCCGGCATCGGACACGGCGGGCGTTCCGCGCTCGTTCGACGCCGTGATCGAGCGCGCGCTGGCAAAGGATCCGCGGGATCGCTACGCATCCGCAGGTGACCTGGGCCGGGCGGCCCGGGCGGCGGCGTCGGGAGAGGCGCCGGCGCCGGCGCACGGCAGTGTGGCGCGCGGTCCCGCCGCGCCCGAGCCCGAGACCAGGTGGCTGGCTCCCAAGACCACGGCCGGCCCGACGGAGGTCGTGATCGAGCCGCCGAAGACCGCCCGGGTGTCGACCCCGCGCAAGCGCCGGGCGCCACCGCGCCGGCTGGTGGCGCTGGCCGTGGCGGTTACGGTGACCGCCGCCCTAGTGATCGCGCTGCTCGTGGCCACCTCGGGCGGAACGCCGAGCGGGCCACTGAGCTCATCGGAGGTCTCGGGAGCCGCGCAGTCCTTCGCCCGCGCCTACGCCGGCGAGGACGCCGGCGCCATGGCCAAGCTGCTGACCAGCGACGTGAAGCGGGTGAGCCCTACGGACGTCGAGCGCGGCCGCGCCGCCGTGCTGGCCGCGTACAGGGGCCAGTTCGCGGCGAGCAGGATCCAGGGCTACAAGCTCGACAACCTGAAGATCGCGCCTGGCTGGGCCGGCCGCGCCTCGGCGACCTACACCGTGACGCGCGCGGGCGGCAAGGGCTTCGGCGGCACGGTGGTGTTCGGGGTGCGGCGGGTCGACGGCGATCCGAAGATCGCCCTGATCGCCACTCAGGCCAACGGCTGACGCGTCAGCAGAACTTGCCGGTGACCACGGTGACCGTGGAGCCCGGCTCCACCTTGCTGCCCGCGTCCGGATCGGTCGAGCACACCTGCTGCGAGCCCGGCAGCAGGAAGTCGAAGCCGCCGTCCGAGTTCTGCTGCTTCACCTTCAGGCCCTTGGCGGTGAGCGCGTCCTCGGCGTCCGAAGGCTTCTGCCCGACGAGGTCGGGCACTTCGACCATCAGCTCCCGGTAGACGCGCACGGCGGTCATCGCCGCCGCGGAGTCCTCGGCCCCGGCCATCACGTCCACCACGTTCTGCCCCGGGTGGAGCTGCACCTGGGTGTCGAACGCGCCGCCGCTGACCGTCACCCGCCTGCCCTCCACGCTCACCGTGGCCGTGCCGGGGGACACCGTGCCGCTGATGTTCACGCTGTCCTGGAGCAGCCGCGCCCCGTCGCTCGGGGCGGCAAGCGTGAGCCGCACCGGTGGCTGCTTTGGCGCGGAGCCGCCGCCGCAGGCCACGAGGGCAAGGGGCGCAAGCGCGCAAAGAAGAGCGAGTCGCACTGTCAGAGAGAGTAGGAGCCCTACAGGCGCGCGTCCGCCACCATCGCGGCGAACAGCACGGCGAGGTAGGCGAGCGAGAAGAGGTACAGCCGCAGCGCGGAGCGGCGGTCCGCCCGCGAGCGCAGCCGCAGCGCCATCGCCGTGAACGCAGATCCGAGCAGCAGCGCGGCCGCCAGATAGAGCGGGCCGAACATCCCGAACGCCGCCGGCAGCAGGGTGACCGCCACCAGCAGGATCGTGTAGAGCAGGATCTGCCGGCGCGTCTCGTCCTCGCCGCGCACCACGGGCAGCATCGGCACGCCGGCCGCCGCGTACTCGCCGCGCATCAAGAGCGACAGCGCCCAGAAGTGCGGCGGCGTCCAGTAGAAGACGATCGCGAAGAGGTAGAGCGAGCTACCGGAGAGCGAGCCGGTGGTGGCCGCCCACGCCACGAGCGGCGGGACCGCGCCGGCGGCGCCGCCGATCACGATGTTCTGCGGCGTGCGCCGCTTGAGCCACACGGTGTAGACGAGCACGTAGCCGAGCAGGCCGCTCAGCGCCAGCGCCGCGGCAAGCACGTTGACGGTCAGCGCGAGCAGCGTGAACGACGCGATGCCGAGCAGGGCGCCGTAGGCATACGCTGCGGCGGGAGACACCCGCCCAGAGGGGACCGGCCGCTGTGATGTGCGCACCATCGAGGCGTCGATGTCGCGATCGAAGGCGTGGTTGATCGCGCCCGCCCCGCCGGACGCCAGCGCGCCCCCGAGGCAGGTGAGCAGCACGCGCCCAACAGTCGGCGTGCCCGCCACGTACATCGTGGTGACCGTGGTGAAGAGCAGCAGCGACTGCACCTTCGGCTTGGTCATCTCCACGTAGTCGCTGACCACCTGCCGCAGCGACCACGTGCGAAGCGCGGGGAGCTGCTCGCGGGTGCGTGCTCCGGCTTCCATCAGGTGGCCACGGCCTCACCCGCACGCGAGCGCTGAGGGGCGTCGTCCGGCACCGGCGCCGGCACCCGGAAGAGCTGGATGGTGACCGCGGTCAGGGCGCCCCAGAGCAGCGTGGCGGCCGTGAGGTGAGCCGCGATCAGCGCCTCGTACTCGCCGAGCACGACGTTCAGGACGCCGAGCGCGAACTGCAGGATCAGCAATCCCAGGAGTGTCCAGGCCCACAGCCGGATGTTCTCCGTGGGCCTTCGCCGCAGCGCCAGCACGATCAGCGCGACGACCACGACCACCGTGATGTAGACGGCCAATCGGTGCGCGAGGTGGATGTTCACGAGGCGCGTGTCGCCGAAGGGCAGGATGCCGGCGTGCGCGCAGCCGGGGAACTCCTTGCCGCAGGCGGTGTGCGCCCCCGGGGAGATCTCGCCGGCGCGGCCGAAGTGCTGGGTGCCCGCCATGTAGCCGCCGGCGACGATGGCCACGAACAGAACGAACTGCGACAGCAGCGCCAGCGGCCGGAAGCCGCGCCCGCCGTCGACCGGCGGAGCGCCGGCCACGCCCGGCTGCGCGGCCCGCAGGATGAAGATCGTGATGGCGAACAGGAGCATCGCGAGGCCGAGGTGCGATGCCACGAGGGTCTCGTTCAGGTCCTGGTCCACGGTGGCCGCGCCGAGTCCCGCCTGGGCGAGGATCAGGACGGTTCCCAGCGTGGTGGCCACGACGATCGCCCGGTAGCCTCGGTAGCGCCGCCAGGCCTGTATGGCCAGCGCCGCCATCAGCAGCACGACGACGGCGGCGACGAAGCGGTGGCAGTACTCGATCACCGCGTGGAGGCTCACGCCGGGCACCACGTCGCCGCGGCAGAGCGGCCAGCCGTGGATGCCGCTGTGCGCCTGACCGCAGCCGAGCCCGGAGTCGGACACGCGCACGATGCCGCCGAGGACGATCAGCAGGAACGTGGCTGCGACGGTGCTGATCGCCAGCAGCCGGTACCGCGGTGAGGGCGCCGTCATGTGCCGGGCGCGACGGGTTGGGCCACGCTGCCCGCAACGTGCCCGGCCGCTGTGCCCACCTCGCGCCGGATGTCCTTCATGGGCTCGGCGCTGCGGACGCGCGGTACCACGTCGAAGTTGTTCTCAGGAGGCGGCGACTGCACGAACCACTCCAGGGTATTCGCCTGCCAGGGGTCGTTGCCCGCCTTCTTGCCGTTCTTAATGCTGATCACGCAGTTCAGCACCGTGATCAGGACGCCGACGCCGAGGATGAACGAGCCGACGGTCGAGATCATGTTGAGCGTGCCCCACTGGCCGCTCTGGTAGGTGTAGATGCGCCGCGGCATGCCCTCGAGTCCGAGGGAGTGCTGCACGAGGAAGGTGGCGTTGAAGCCGATGAACATCAGCCAGAACGACCACTTGGCGAGCGACTCCGACAGCAGCCGGCCCGACATCTTCGGGAACCAGTAGTAGAGCCCGGCAAAGATGCCGAACACGCTGCCGCCGAACAGCACGTAGTGGATGTGAGCCACGACGAAGTAGGTGTCCTGGAGCTGCCAGTCCACCGGGAACACGGCGAGGATCACGCCCGAGATGCCACCGATCACGAACAGGCCGATGAACCCGCAGGCGAAGTACATGGGCGGCTTGAACACGAGCGCGCCGCGCCACATGGTGGCTATCCAGTTGAAGATCTTGATGCCCGTGGGCACCGCGATCGCGAACGACGAGAGCATGAAGAACGCGAGCACCACGATCGGGGTCGGCGTGGTGAACATGTGGTGCGCCCACACCAGCATCCCGAGGAAGGCGATGGCCGCGGTGGACGCCGCGATGGCCTTGTAGCCGAAGATCGGCTTCCGCGAGAAGACCGGGATGATCTCCGAGATCATCCCGAAGGCGGGCAGGATCATCACGTAGACCTCGGGGTGCCCGAAGAACCAGAACAGGTGCTGCCAGAGCAGCGGGTCCCCGCCCTGCGCCACGTCGAAGAAGCCGGTGCCGAAGTGGCGGTCGGTGAGCAGCATCGTGACCGCCGCGGCCACCGAGGGCAGGGCCAGGATCAGCAGGTAGCTGTAGACCAGGATCGCCCAGACGAACAGCGGCATCCGCGACCAGCCCATGCCGCGTGCGCGCATGTTGTGGATCGTGGCCACGAAGTTGATCGCGCCGAGGATCGACGAGAGGCCGGTGAGGTGGATCAGGAAGATCCAGGCGTCGATCCCGTTGCTCGGGTTGAAGGCGTTGTCGGACAGCG
>Ga0134125_10008073_pt1 | contig 11871 bp, 11 predicted proteins | sample KB31751_FD_96464 | JGI IMG/M metagenome (GOLD analysis project Ga0134125, IMG submission 96464) | Terrestrial soil microbial communities with excess Nitrogen fertilizer from Kellogg Biological Station, Michigan, USA - KB3-175-1 | ecosystem: Environmental > Terrestrial > Soil > Unclassified ... | reverse complement strand
CGGCAGTGGCACCGAAGACTCGGTGTTCACCATCAAGGTGCCCGACGACGAGTGGGAGGACAAGCACAAGCTCGCGCTCGAGAGGGAGATGCTGGGCCTGTACGTGTCCGGGCATCCGCTGAACGGGGTGGCGCACCTGCTGGCCGCGCAGGTCGACACCCAGATCCCGGCCATCCTCGACGGCGATGTGACCAACGAGACCCAGGTGCGGGTGGGCGGCATCCTCGCGTCGGTCAACCGGCGGGTCAACAAGAACGGGATGCCCTGGGCATCAGCGCAATTGGAGGACCTCACCGGTGGCATCGAGGTGATGTTCTTCCCACACGCATATTCCAGCTACGGCGCCGACATCGCCGACGACACTGTCGTGCTGATCAACGCCAAGGTGGCCATCCGCGACGATCGGATCAGCCTGATCGCCAACGATCTTGTGGTGCCGGACTTTTCCACCGCCCAGGCGAACCGGCCGATCGCGGTCAGCCTGCCCACGCGGCAGTGCACCATCGACAAAGTCAGCGCGCTCAAGCAGGTGTTGGCCCGGCACCCGGGAACGTCGCAGGTGCATCTGCGGCTGGTCAGCGGGGACCGGATCACGACGCTGGAATTGGATGCGTCGCTGCGGGTGACGCCATCCCCGGCACTGATGGGGGACCTCAAGGCGCTGCTCGGCCCCGGCTGTCTGGGCGGCTAGCGGCGGCTACGCGGGCTGGTCAGCGGGCGATCATCATCGCCGCTTGGTGGTCGTGGGTCGGGATGATCGTGACCGCGTGCCGCGCCAGGTGCATGCGCTGGAGCGTCTTGAAGGTCTCCTCGCGATCCTCGTCCACCAGATTGCCCGGATAGCTTGACTTCTGCCGGACCTTGTCGATCTGCAACCGGTGCCAGGCGGCGTCACCGGCGATCAGGATCCATCCCCGCTCGGTGTGGGCGAGCACCCCGACGCTACCCGGGGTGTGACCGGCCAGATCCACCAGGATCACCGAACGGTCGCCGAAGAGGTCGTGGCTGCCAGTGAAGGTCAGTACCGGCGGCCCGTCCAGCTCGTATTCGCTGACCGGGCGGCCGCGCAGCGAATCGCGCACGCCGCCGACGGGCGCGACGGGGCCGGAACCGATCCAGTCGTGTTCGCGGCGGTGCAGATGCACGGGAAGATCCGGCAGGTCCAGCAGACCCGACACGTGGTCCCAGTGCGCGTGGGTGGGCAGGGCGAAATCCAGCGCCGGCGCCTCGGGCAGGCGGGCCAGCGCCGCGATGGTGGGAAGCGTGCTGGCCGGCGGGCGGACGGCGACCCGCAACACGGCGGGCAGTTGGGCGATCGCGCGGTGCTCGGCGTCGACGCAGACAGCGGGGTCGACGATGAACGTGGCGTTCGGGTGAGCGATGAGGAACGACGTCAGCGAATTCTCTATGCGGGCCGGCGTGAAGGTGCCCTCCACGATGGCGGCGGTTGGCACCGGGCGCGGGACCTGGGGCAGCGCGGTCACCGTCACGGTGCGGGCCGCATCCGGTGGTCCCACGTCGACGATGCTGCGCAGGAATCGTTCGTCGGGCCGCTTCGGGCGCACCATACCGCGCACGAGTCCGGCTGCGGCGCCGCAGCATTGGCGAAGCGTGGGGGAGCGGACCGGGTCCGACATCGCTGTGTGCGTCATGGCAGGTCCACCCGCACGATGACGCTGTCCGGCCACACCCCGCGGTCGCGGGCGCGTCGCACCTTCTCGCGCACGCACAGATCTTGGTGCACGTTGGTCACGCCCGGGACCTTGATCAGCGGGACGATGTTCCATTGCCAGCCGTACCGCCGCCGCAGCACGCGGTTCGCGCGCTCGGCGTCGGCGCCGGACAGGACGGTGGCGCGGCCGGCCAGTGCCGCCGCACCCGGGCGGACCCGGCCCCGGTGATCGCAGGCCGCAAGTTCGACGTCGCTGCGCGCGGCCAGCCGCCTGGTCTTCGGGCCCGCCTTGGTCCGGAACAACAACCCGCCGCCGTCGAACGCGAACCAGATGGGCGTGTCCACGGGGGTGCCGTCGCGGCGAAACGACCGGAGCAGGGCGTAGCGAGAACCGTTCAGTTGCGCTCGTGAAGTGATAGCCATAACCACAGTCAAGGACTTAGAGTTGGCTCTAAGTCAAGCATTGGGATTCTCGGGAGGCGCGATGGCCGGTGGCCGCACGATCGGGGAGATATCCCGCGAAACCGGGGTCGCCGCGACAACCCTGCGCTACTACGAGCAGATCGGCCTGGTGCCCGAGCCGACGCGACGGGGTGGCCAGCGCCGCTACGACGACTCGATCCTGTCCCGGCTCGAGGTGATCGCGCTGTGCAAGGCCGCGGGGTTCTCGCTCGACGAGATCGCGTTGCTCTTCGCCGACGACGCGCCGGGGCGCCCGGCCAGCCGCGGCCTCGCCGAGGCCAAACTCGCCGAGATCGACGCCCAGATGGAGTCGCTGGCCCGGGCCCGGGCCGTCATCGAGTGGGGGATGCGCTGCACCTGTCCGTCAATTGACACCTGTACCTGTGGCATTCACCCACCCCACCCCGCCAAGGAGCGCTCATGAGCCAACAGCACCCCCTCGCCGTGCAGAACTTCTCGCACATCTGCATCGGCGTCTCCGACATCGAGGCGTCCCTGGCGTTCTACACCGGCGTGCTGGGCATGGACGTCGTCTTCGACGTCGAACTCGAGGGCGCCGGACTGGACTCGGTCACCGGCGGCGCCGCCCAGCAGGGCCGGATGATCGGCGGGCTGATCGGGGCCGCGATGGTCGAGCTGCTCTCGCTGGGCGCGGTGCCCGACTGCCCGAGCGGCCCCCACCTGGGCTACACCAACATCTCGTTCCGGGTCGACGATCTCGACGCGACCTACGACGCCGTGGCCCGCCGCCACCCCGGCGTCCGGGCCGACCCGCCCGTCGATATCGGGGGAGTGCGGATGTTCTTCATCTACGATCCGGACGGCACGCCCATCGAACTGCTGGAGCTGCCCGCCGGTGTGACGAGCACGGTGCAGCTGTGGCGCCCCGGCACCTGAAAACGTGTCCGCGCCCTGGGCGCCGACGTACGCTACGGAAATGACGACAGCCGAGCATCCGGCCACCCTGTGCGAGGCGTTCCAGCGCACCGCCGCGATCCAACCGGATGCCGTCGCGCTCCGCACGCCCGGTGACACGCAGACGCTGAGGTGGCGAGAGCTCGCGGCGCAGGTGCGCAAGGTCGCCGCCGGTTTGTCGGGCCTGGGGGTGCGCCGCGGCGACACGGTGTCGCTGATGATGGCCAACCGGATCGAGTTCTACCCGTTCGAAATCGGCGCCCAACACCTTGGCGCCGCATCGTTTTCGGTATACAACACGTTGCCGGCCGAGCAGCTGACGTACCTGTTCGACAATGCCGGCACCAAGGTCGCGATCTGCGAGGCGCAGTACGTGGACCGCATCCGCGCCAGCGGCGCACGCATCGAGCACCTCGTCTGCATCGACGGCTCGCCCCCCGGCACCATCTCGGTGGACGACCTGTATGCCGCCGCGCCAACGGATTTCGACTTCGAGTCCACCTGGCGGGCGGTGCAAGCCGACGATGTCGCCACGCTCATCTACACCTCCGGGACCACCGGAAACCCGAAGGGCGTGGAGATGACCCACGCCAATCTGCTGTTCGAGGCGTATGCCCTCGACGCCGTCCTGCCGAGCCGGTTCGGCGACCGGGTCACGTCGTTTCTGCCGACGGCGCACATCGCCGACCGGGTGATGGGCCTGTACAGCCTGGAGGTGTTCGGCGCCCTGGTGACGGTGGTCTCCGACCCGCGCGCCATCGCCGCCGCGCTGCCCGACGCCCGGCCCACGGTGTGGGGAGCGGTGCCGCGAGTATGGGAAAAGCTCAAGGCCGGAATCGAATTCACGATCGCCAGCGAGACGGACGACGTCACGCGCCAGGCGCTGCAGTGGGCGATGTCGGTGGCCGCCAAGCGCGCCGCCGCCCTGGTGGCCGGTGCGGCGATGCCGGATGACCTGGCCGCCGAATGGGCCAAGGCCGACGAGCTGGTGTTGTCGAAACTGCGCGAGCGGCTGGGCTTCGGCGAACTCCGCTGGGCGGTCTCGGGTGCGGCGCCGATCCCCAAGGAGACGCTGGCCTTCTTCGCCGGCATCGGCATTCCGATCGCCGAGGTCTGGGGGATGTCGGAGCTGAGCTGCGTCGCCACCGTCAGCCATCCCCGCGAGGCGCGGCTGGGCTCCGTCGGCAAGCTGCTCCCCGGGCTTCAGGGCAAGGTCGCCGACGACGGGGAGTTTCTGGTGCGCGGCCCGCTGGTGATGAAGGGCTACCGCAAGGAGCCGGCGAAGACGGCCGAGGCGATCGACGCCGACGGGTGGCTGCACACCGGCGACATCCTGGAGGCCGAAGCGCAGGGCTACCTGCGGGTGGTGGACCGGAAGAAGGAGCTGATCATCAACGCGGCCGGAAAGAACATGTCACCGGCCAACATCGAGAACTCCATCCTGGCCGCATGCCCGATGGTCGGCGTGATGATCACCATCGGCGACGGACGGCCGTACAACACCGCGCTCCTGGTCTTCGATGCCGACTCCGTCGGCCCGTATGCCGCCCAACGCGGGCTCTCCGATGCCTCGCCCGCCGCGCTCGCGGCCGAGCCGGAGGTCATCGCGCAGATCGCCGCCGGGGTGGCGGTGGGCAACGCGAAACTTTCACGGGTGGAACAGATCAAACGATTCCGCGTCCTGCCCACGCTGTGGGAACCGGGTGGTGACGAGATCACGCTGACGATGAAGCTCAAGCGCAAGCCGATCATGACGAAATACGCCGAGGAGATCGAACAGCTCTACGCGGATGACCCGCATCCGGAGGTGCACGAGCCTTCCGACGCCGCAACGGTGCAGCCGGCATGACGGGCGGGCCGGTGGAGAGCGCCCGGGAGATCGGTCGCGTCGGAGTACGAAAGTTGTTGCAGCACAGCGGGCTTATCGAGGAATCCACGTCACCTCTGTCGACGGACCCGGCCGAGGTCGCCCAACTGTTGGGCGCGCCATGGTATGGCGAGCGGCTGAGCAAGCTGGCCGACGAGCTCGGGCGCGATCTTTCCGGCGTGCGCGCCGAGGCCGCAGGCTATCTGCGGGAGATGGCGCCGTCGCTGGACGAGCGGGCGGTGCGGGCGTGGCGCAGCTTCAGTTGCTGGCTGATGCGGGCCTACGACGTACTGACCGACGAGGATCAGATCGCCCAGCTGCGCACGCTGGATCGCAAAGCGACTCTGGCGTTTGCCTTTTCGCATCGTTCGTATCTGGACGGGCTGCTGCTGCCCGAGGTGATCCAGGCCAGCCGGCTCTCACCCGCACTCACCTTCGGGGGCGCCAACCTGAACTTCTTCCCGATGGGTGCCTGGGCCAAGCGAACCGGGACGATCTTCATCCGTCGTCAGACGAAGGACATTCCCGTCTACCGCTTCGTCCTGCGCGCCTACGCCGCGCAGCTGGTGCAAAACCACGCCAACCTGACGTGGTCCATCGAAGGCGGCCGGACCAGGACGGGCAAGCTGCGGCCCCCCGTGTTCGGGATCCTGCGGTACATCGCCGACGCGGTCGACGAAATCGACGGCCCCGAGGTGTATTTGGTGCCGACCTCGATCGTGTACGACCAGCTGCACGAGGTGGAGGCGATGACCACCGAGGCCTACGGTGCGACGAAGCGACCCGAAGACTTTCGCTTCCTGATCCGGCTGGCGCGGCAGCAGGGTGAGCGGCTCGGCCGGGCCTACCTCGACTTCGGCGAACCGCTGCCGCTGCGCAAGCGCCTCGAGGAGCTGCGCGCCTTGCAAAAAACATCAGAGTCCGGCACGGGCACCGAGATCGAACGCATCGCGCTGGACGTCGAGCACCGGATCAACCGTGCCACGCCCGTCACCCCGACCGCGGTGGTGAGCCTCGCGCTGCTGGGCGCCGACCGCTCGCTGTCCATCAGCGAGGTGCTGGCCACCGTGCGGCCGCTGGCGAGCTACATCGCGGCGCGCAACTGGACGGTGGCGGGCGCCGCCGACCTGACGAATCGCTCCACCATCCGCTGGACGCTGCACCAGTTGGTGGCCTCCGGCGTCGTCAGCGTGTACGACGCGGGCACCGAACCGGTGTGGGGCATCGGGGCGGAGCAGCATCTGGTGGCGGCGTTCTACCGCAACGCCGCCATCCACATCGTGGTCGACCGCGCGATCGCCGAGACGGCATTGCTGGCCGCCGTCGAAGACGCCGAGGGTGCGGTGGAAGGTCTGGTGCAACCGACGGCCGTGCGCGATGAGGCGCTGCGCCTGCGCGAGTTGCTGAAATTCGAATTCCTGTTCTCGGCGCGCGCGCAGTTCGAGAAGGAACTCGCCGACGAGGTGCGCCTGATCGGGCGGGTGGAAGACACCAACAAGGCAGCCGGCGCGGCCGACGTGCGCGGCCTGCTGGAAAAGGCCGACGTCCTGTTGGCGCACCTGGTGCTGCGCCCCTTTCTGGACGCCTACCACATCGTCGCCGACCGGCTCGCCGCCTACGAGGACGAATCGTTGGACGAGGACGCGTTTCTCGCCGAGTGCCTCGAGGTCGGCAAGCAGTGGGAGCTGCAGCGCAGGATCGCCAGCGCCGAGTCGCGGTCGATGGAGTTGTTCAAGACGGCGCTGCGGTTGGCGCGGCATCGCGAGTTGGTCGACGGTGTCGCGCAGGCGGATATCGCCCGACGCCGACGCGAGTTCGCCGACGAGATCGCCACCGCTGTCCGGCGCGTCAACACCATCGCGGAGCTGGCCAGGACGCAGTGATCACCCGTTCACCCGGCGACGGGCTTCACGGGCCGTTAACGTTTGGTCGCGATAGTGCATTGGCACTATCGGTGAAGCGAGGATCTGATGAGTGAGGAATCCACTGGGCAGGCGCGCCCCCTGATCGGTTACATCACCCACGACATCGCGCCGCAGATCGCCCCCGCGCCGATCGGGCGGACGTGGATGTCACAGATGCGTCAAGGGTGGCCCCAACGATGCCTTCCGATGCTCATCGCCAATCAGAGCGGCTGGGAGGTGCGCAACCGGAACGCCTTCACCGCGACGTGGATGGGCGGCGACGACCGCACGAACCTGATGATCGCGCCCGACACCCGCGAGAGCGGCCAGTTCCTGCCCTCCAGCCACTTCGGCTACGGCATCTTGACCTGGCATCTGCCGATGCTGTTTCGCACTCAGCCCGGCTACAACCTCTTGGTGCGCGGGCCGGCGAACCATCCGAAGGACGCCATCTCCCCGTTGGAAGGCATCGTCGAAACCGATTGGTCCAGTTCGAGTTTCAGCATGAACTGGAAATTCACCCGTGAGTTCATGCCGGTGCGATTCGAGGTCGACGAGCCGATCTGCATGATCGTTCCGCAGCGCCGGGCCGAGCTGGAAGAGTTCGCGCCCGAGCTCAGGCTCATCGAGTCGGACGAAGAACTGCGCCGCAAGCACGAGTTCTTCCTCGGCTCGCGCGGCGCGCTGGGCCGCGAACAGGAAGCGGCGGACGGCGCCGCGAGCGAGCGAGTGCCGTGGCAAGGCGATTACACCCGCGGCAGGCACAGCGACGGCGAGTCCGGGGCGGACGACCACCAGACGCGCCGCCGCCTTCGGTCGTTCGCTGCGCACCAACCCGAGGACCGGGACTAAGCCGCTGGACCGCACACCGCACGCCGCGCTTAAAGTTGGTGGCATGCCGCTTACCGGAGAGTACGAGCCGTCACCGTTGAATTGGTCTCGCGAGCAAGCTGACAAATACGCCGCGTCGGGGGGAGCCGATGCCGCCGACATGAAGGGCAAGCCGATCATCCTGCTGACCACGGTCGGCGCCAAGACCGGCAAACTCCGCAAGACACCGCTGATGCGGGTCGAGCACGATGGCCAGTACGCGGTCGTCGCCTCGCTGGGCGGGGCGCCGAAGAACCCGGTCTGGTACCACAACATCACGAAGAATCCCCGGGTCGAGCTGCAGGACGGCTCCGTCACCCGCGATTACGACGCCCGGGAGGTCCTCGGCGAGGAGAAGGCCACCTGGTGGGAGCGGGCTGTCGAGGCGTGGCCCGACTACGCCGAGTATCAGACCAAGACCGACCGTCAGATCCCGGTGTTCGTGCTGACCCCGGTCGGCTGAATTCCGGAGTTGGTCGGCTGGCATGGCACCATTAATCAGTGTCCGCTGAATTGAGCCCGAGCATGTCGCCGCTGCCTCCGCTGACCGCGGCCGACATCGACACCGCGGCCAAGCGGATCGCGGCCGTCGTGGCGCCGACCCCGTTGCAGTTCAGCGACCGGCTGTCCGCGATCACCGGCGCGCGGGTCTATCTCAAGCGCGAGGACCTGCAGATTGTGCGCTCCTACAAACTCCGCGGCGCCTATAACCTGCTGGTTCAGCTGTCCGAGCCGGAGCTGGCCGCGGGCGTGGTGTGCTCGTCGGCGGGCAATCACGCCCAGGGCTTCGCCTACGCGTGCCGGATGTTGCAGGTGCACGGCCGCGTCTACGTGCCCGCGAAGACGCCCATGCAAAAGCGTGACCGGATCCGCTACCACGGCGGGGAGTTCATCGACCTGATCGTCGGGGGCACGACGTATGACCTTGCCGCCGAAGCGGCGCTGGCCGACGTGGAAAGCACCGGCGCCACGTTGGTGCCGCCCTACGACGATCTGCGCACCATCGCCGGCCAGGGCACCATCGCGGTCGAACTGCTCGATCAACTCGACAAGTCGGTGGGGGAGCCGGATCTGGTGGTGGTCCCGGTGGGCGGCGGCGGCTGCATCGCCGGCATCACCAGCTATCTCGCCGAGCGGACCGACAACACGTCGGTGCTCGGCGTCGAGCCGGCCGGCGCCGCGGCGATGATGGCCGCGCTGTCCGCCGGCGAGCCGGTGACGCTGGATCACGTCGACCAGTTCGTCGACGGTGCGGCGGTGCGGCGGGCCGGAGACCTGACCTATGCCGCGCTGGCGGCCGCCGGCGACATGGTCTCGATCACCGCGGTCGACGAGGGAGCGGTGTGCACGGCGATGCTGGACCTCTACCAAAACGAGGGCATCATCGCCGAACCCGCAGGCGCGCTGTCGGTGACGGGCTTGCTGGAGGCCGAGGTCGAACCCGGCTCGACGGTCGTCTGTCTGATCTCGGGCGGCAACAACGACGTCTCGCGCTACGGCGAGGTGCTCGAGCGCTCGCTGGTCCACCTCGGCGTCAAGCACTACTTTCTGGTGGACTTCCCGCAGGAGCCCGGGGCGCTGCGCCGGTTCCTCGACGAGGTGCTCGGCCCCAACGACGACATCACGCTCTTCGAGTACGTTAAGCGCAACAACCGCGAGACCGGCGAGGCGCTGGTGGGCATCCAGTTGGGATCATCGGCCGACCTGGACGGCCTGCTGACCCGGATGCGCGCGACGGAGCTGCACGTCGAAACCCTGAAACCCGGGTCGCCCGCCTACCGCTACCTGCTGCTGTAAACCACGGGCCGCGACATGCACGAGCCGTATGGACCCGGCACTGCCGGTTTCGGGCCGGTCAGCGCCGGCACCATAGGCTCGCTCGTGCTGCTTGCGTGGGCGGCGCTTTGGGTTGCCCGGCGCGGACGCCTGTTACAGGGGCTCGGGGACAGGGTGTGCAACGCCGCCGTGATCGGCGCGACGCTGACGTGGGTGCGTGACCGGATCAGGGACCGGGGACGGGCGCTGGCCCGCCGGCTGCCGGTGAGCGAGATTGCCGGTGTCGCATTGCTTCTCGGGCTGGTGGTGGTCGTGGCGCTGGCGGTCGGCTTCACCGAAGTGCTCGACGACGTGCTCGAGGGCGACGGCATCGTCGGCATCGACCACCCGGTGACTCGCTGGCTTGCCGCCCACCGTGACCTGTGGCTGACCACCGCCCTGCGGGCGGTCACTCACGCGGGCAGTCCCCTTTTCCTGGCGGCGCTCGCCCTGCCGATTTCCGTCGCCGCCGGCTGGCGGTGCAGGTCGTGGCGGCCGGTGGTGCTCGCCCTGGTTTGTGGCGGTGGGGTTCCGGTGGTGCTCTTCACCGCCAAAGCCCTGGTGGGGCGCAACCGCCCGCCCCTGCCCTTCGCCCTCGTCGACGCGGACGGGTATTCGTTTCCGTCCGGCCACGCGACGGGCACCGCCGCGATCATGGTCATCTCCGCGTGGATGCTGACCCGCTGGCTGATCCCGGGGTGGACCGGGCGTGTGACGGTGTGGGCCGTCGCGATCGGCTCGGCGTTCGTGATCGGGTTCTCGCGTGTCTATCTGGGAGTCCATTACGTCAGCGATGTGCTCTCCGGCTGGATGCTGGGCATGGCCTGGGCCGGCACCGTCATGCTCGTCGGAACCTGGTGGGACAAGACCCGGCGTGCCCGCGTCCGGCAACCGGAGGCGTGAGCACCCCGCCACTCAGGTCCGGCGGTTTCCCAGGTATGGCGGCACACGGGTGGCGGGATCGAGGTCGCCGGCCGGCACCGGGGTCCCCGCCGTCAGGCTCACCGGCACCACACCGGCCCAGTGGGGCAGGCCAAGGTCCTGCGGATCGTCGACCGGGGGCCCGCTGCGCACCTTGGCCGACACCTCGACGAGGTCGAGCGCGAGCACCCCGGTCGCGGCGAGCTCGCGCGCGTCCGGGGCCCGGCAGTCGGCGGCGCGACCGGGCGCGATGTGATCGAGCAGGCAATCCAGCGCCCGCGACTTCTCCGTCGGATCGTCGACCACGCGCGCGTCACCCACCACGACGACGGAGCGGAAGTTCATCGAGTGGTGCATCGCGGAGCGCGCCAGCACCAGCCCGTCGACCAGGGTGACGGTGACGCACACGGGCAGGCCCGCCCCCGATGCCGTGCCCGCCTTGGCCGCCTGTAGTGGGCCGCCGCCGGTCGAACCGTGCAGGTAGAGCGTCTCGTCCCGACGTGCGTGCGTCGTCGGCAACACCACCGGCCGGCCGGCGCTCAGGTAGCCCAGGTGGCAGATCAGCGCCTCGTCGAGGATGTCGTGGACGGTGCGGCGGTCGTAGCGTGCGCGCTCCCGATAACGGGTCGGCGTGGTGCGCGGCGTCGGTGAGTATGCGGTTTCCACGGAATTGCCCTCTACTTCGTCCTAGTACATAATATATTGCGTGCCAGTACAAAAGAGCATAACCGGCAGTGGTGCGGAATCCATAGCCGCCAGCATCGAAGCGGCGATCTCGGCCGGCTCCCTGGCGCCCGGCGACGCGCTACCTCCGGTCCGCGAGCTGGCCACGCATCTGGGCGTGAACGCCAACACCGCCGCCGCGGCATACCGCCTGCTGCGCGATCGCGGGGCCGTCGAGACCGCCGGCCGCCGCGGCACCCGGGTGCGGCACCGCCCGGCGACCACCCCGCGTTCGCTGCTCGGGCTCGATGTCCCCCCGGGCGTGCGCGACCTGTCGACCGGCAACCCGAACCCGGCCCTGCTGCCGATCGCGGGCGCCCCCCTGCCCGGTCCGGCACCCGCTCGGCCGGTGCTCTACGGCGAGCCGGCCATCTCGCCGGCGCTGGGGGAGTTCGCCCGCCACGCGTTGTCCGCCGACGGGGTCCCCGCCGATCACCTGGCGGTGACCAGCGGCGCACTGGACGGCATCGAACGCGCGCTCACCGCGCATCTGCGTCCCGGCGATCGAGTCGCCGTCGAGGACCCGGGCTGGGCCAACCTGCTCGACCTCATCGCCGCGCTCGGCCTGGCCGCGCTGCCGATGCCGGTCGACGACGAGGGCCCGACGCCGGCCGGCCTGCGGGCCGCGCTGGCCGCCGGGGTGCGGGCCGTCGTGGTGACCACGCGCGCCCACAACCCGACCGGCGCGTCGGTCTCGCCGGCCCGGGCCGAGGCGCTGCGCG
>Ga0134125_10008071_pt1 | contig 11871 bp, 9 predicted proteins | sample KB31751_FD_96464 | JGI IMG/M metagenome (GOLD analysis project Ga0134125, IMG submission 96464) | Terrestrial soil microbial communities with excess Nitrogen fertilizer from Kellogg Biological Station, Michigan, USA - KB3-175-1 | ecosystem: Environmental > Terrestrial > Soil > Unclassified ... | reverse complement strand
GAAGCCCGTCTCGTCTGCTGCTGCGGCATCCGGAGTCGGTGAATCGACGTGAGTCGGATCGGCCTCACCGCCCCACCTCAGTGCCTCGTCTTCCGCGTCAGCGCCCATGCCAAAACCCTATCGCGGCCGCGCTCACCGCCCGATGTTCGTAACTCCTGCAGAGCGCAGCGCGGGAGCGCGCAGTCCGCGCAATTGAGGGCCAACGGATGCCGCGAGCAGCGTTCTGCAGGAGTTACGCAGGGAATGCAGTGGAGATTTCCTGTGCCGGAACCTCGGCCGCGGCGCGGGCGCTCGGCACGCGCGCCCTTCGGAACTTCAGGACTGTGGATGCCTGAGGCCCGCGAAATGTGAGGAAAGGCGGGGCCGAAGCCCCGCCTTTCCTGAGTTTTCGACGCCGCGGGTGTTGCCGCAGCTGGCGCCCCTGCTTAGCGAGCGACCTCGCCGTCGGTGTAGTCGGAGTCCTGCTGCTTCCAGGCGAAGAGCTTGCGCAGCTCGCGACCGGTCTCCTCGATCGGGTGCTGCTCGCCCTTCTTGCGCAGCTCGAGGAACTCGGGAGCTCCGGCATCCTGGTCCGCGATGAAACGCTTGGCGAAGGTGCCGTCCTGGATGTCGGAGAGAACGGCCTTCATGTTCTCCTTGACGTGCGGGTCGATGACGCGAGGGCCCGAGACGTAGTCGCCGTACTCCGCGGTGTCCGAAACACTCCAGCGCTGCTTGGCGATTCCGCCCTCATTGATGAGGTCGACGATGAGCTTGAGCTCGTGCAGCACCTCGAAGTACGCGATCTCCGGCTGGTAGCCGGCCTCGGTAAGGGTCTCGAAACCGTACTGGATGAGCTGCGAGACACCACCGCAGAGCACTGCCTGCTCGCCGAAAAGGTCGGTCTCGGTCTCTTCGGTGAAGGTCGTCTTGATGCCGCCGGCGCGAAGGCCGCCGATGCCCTTGGCATAGGACCAGGCGAGATCCCAGGCGTGACCCGAGGCATCCTTCTCGACAGCGACGATCACGGGAACACCACGACCCGCCTCGAATTCGCGGCGCACCGTGTGCCCCGGCCCCTTGGGCGCGACCATGATCACGTCGACACCCTCGGGCGCCTCGATGTAGCCATAGCGGATGTTGAAGCCGTGGCCGAAGAGGATCGCCTTGCCCTCGGCGAGGTTGGGCTGGATGTCGTCCTTGTAGATGTGGCGCTGGTACTGGTCGGGCGCCAGGATCACGATGAGGTCAGCCCAGGCAGACGCCTCTGCGACGGAGAGAACCTTGAAGCCGGCCTCCTCCGCCTTCGGCTTCGACTTCGAGTCGGTCTTGAGCGCGACGACGACCTCGACGCCGGAGTCGCGCAGGTTCTGCGCGTGCGCGTGACCCTGCGAACCGTAACCGACAACGGCCACCTTCTTGCCCTGGACGATGGAGAGGTCCGCATCTTTGTCATAGAAGATCTCGGTCATGCTGTTGCTCCTTGTTGTTGTGGTGGGGTTGCGAGGTTTCGATAGGGCCTGGCGGCCTACTCGACCCGCAGGACGCTAGTTCTTGAAAATGCGCTCGGTGATCGACTTCGATCCGCGCCCGATGGCGAGGAGTCCCGACTGTGCGATCTCCTTGATACCGTACGGCTCGAGCACGCGAAGCAGAGCCTGGGTCTTGGCAGTATCGCCCGTGACCTCGATGACCAGAGCGTCCGCCGTGACGTCGACGACTCGAGAGCGGAACAGGTTCGCGGCCTCGAGGATCTGGCTGCGGGTGGTGTTGTCTGCACGCACCTTGATCAGCATGTGCTCGCGCTCCACCGTCTGTGCCGGGTCGAGTTCGACGACCTTGATCACGTTGATGAGCTTATTGAGCTGCTTGGTGACCTGCTCGAGTGGCAGTTCCTCGACATCGACCACGACGGTGATGCGGGAGAGGCCGGGAATTTCGCTCTTGCCCACGGCGAGGCTCTCGATGTTGAAGCCGCGCCGGGCGAACAGGCCGGCGACGCGGGTCAGCAGGCCGGGCTTGTCTTCGACGAGAAGTGACAGTACGTGGCTCATGACTTACTCCGTCTCCCACTCAGGCGCGTGCTCCCGCGCGTACTGCACTGACGAGTTGCCGACGCCCTGGGGCACCATCGGCCAGACCATCGCGTCCCGGCTCACGACGAAGTCGATGACCACCGGTCGATCGTTCGTCTCATTTGCGAGCCTGATCGCGGCATCCACGTCTTCTTTCTTGGTGACGCGGATGGCGAGACAGCCGTAGGCCTCGGCGAGCTTGACGAAGTCGGGGATCATCACGGTGTCGGCACCCGTGTTGAGGTCGGTGAAGGAATGCCGTCCGTCGTAGAACAGCGTCTGCCACTGGCGCACCATGCCGAGCGAAGAGTTGTTGATGATCGCGACCTTGATGGGAATGTTGTTGATCGCGCAGGTGGCGAGCTCCTGATTCGTCATCTGGAAGCATCCGTCACCGTCGATCGCCCACACCGTGCGATCCGGCTGGGCGACCTTCGCACCCATCGCCGCTGGCACGCCGTAGCCCATCGTTCCGGCGCCGCCGGAGTTGAGGAAGGCGTTTGGGCGCTCGTACTTGATGAACTGCGCCGCCCACATCTGGTGCTGGCCGACGCCCGCGGCGTACACACCCTCGGGGCCGGTGAGTTCACCGATGCGCTGGATCACGTATTGCGGTGACAGCAGGCCGTCGTCGGGCTCCTCGTAACCCAGCGGGAACTCCGCCAGCAGGTACTCGAGCCTCGCCCACCACTCCGAGATGTCGGGCTTATTCCGCAGCGCGGCGTCGGCATAGGCAATGGTGAGATCGGCGATGACATCCTTGGCATCGCCGACGATCGGAACATCGGCCACACGGATCTTGGAGATCTCGGCCGGGTCGATGTCGACGTGAACGACCTTGGCGTTCGGCGCGAACTCGCTCGCCTTACCGGTCACCCGGTCGTCGAACCGGGCGCCGAGGGAGACGAGCAGGTCGGACTCCTGAATCGCGAGCACCGCGGGAACCGTGCCGTGCATTCCCGGCATGCCGAGGTGCTGCTTATGCGAATCGGGGAATGCACCGCGCGCCATCAGCGTCGTGACGACGGGCGCGCCGGTCTCCTCCGCAAGCGCGAGCAATTCGGCCGAGGCACCCGAGCGGATGACGCCTCCACCCACATAGAACACGGGACGCTTCGCCTCGGCGAGCAACTGTGCCGCAGCCTGGATCTGCTTGCCGTGCGCCTTGGTCACCGGGTGATATCCCGGCAGGTCCACCTTGGGCGGCCAAATGAACGGCGCCGTGGACTGCTGCGCGTCTTTGGTGACGTCGATGAGCACCGGTCCCGGTCGACCCGTGGTCGCGATGAGGTAGGCGGCCGCGACCGTCGCGGGAACATCCTCGGGCCTCGTCACGAGGAACGAGTGCTTGGTGATCGGCATGGTGATGCCGACGATGTCGACCTCCTGGAACGCATCCGTTCCCATCGAGGTGGAGAAGACCTGACCGGTGATCGCGAGCAGCGGGACCGAGTCCATGTGGGCATCCGCGATGGCCGTGACGAGGTTGGTGGCACCGGGGCCCGAGGTGGCGATGCACACGCCGATCTGCCCGCTCGACGAGGCATAGCCCTCGGCGGCGTGACCGGCACCCTGCTCATGGCGAACGAGGATGTGGCGGATCGCGGTCGACGACATGAGCTCGTCGTAGAACGGCATGATGGCGCCGCCGGGGAGGCCGAAGACATCCTTGATGCCGAGGTGCTCAAGCGAGCGGAGAATGGCACCGGAGCCGGTGAGCATCTCCGGCGCGGACGTTCTGCTTCGTGCCGCGGCGGGCGCAGCGTGGGGCACGGGACTGGATTCCGTGGACATCAGATGGATCCTTGGTTTCTAAGAGGCGCGAATGATGGGCGCAAAATCAGCCGGTGATCGCGCCCTCCGCGGCGGAGTGCACGAGCTTCGAGTATTTTGCGAGTACGCCACGGGTATAGCGCGGAGGAAGTGGAGCCCAGCCTTCTCGGCGAGCTGCCAGCTCGGACTCGTCGACAAGTAAGTCGAGTGAGCGAGCTGCGATATCGACCCGTATTAGATCACCATCGCGCACGAAGGCGATGGGACCTGCGTCCACCGCTTCGGGTGCTATGTGGCCGATGCACAGGCCGGTTGTGCCGCCTGAGAATCTGCCGTCCGTCAAGAGTAGTACATCTTTACCGAGCCCCGCTCCCTTGATGGCGGCGGTGATGGCGAGCATCTCGCGCATGCCGGGGCCACCCTTCGGGCCCTCGTAACGGATGACGAGAACCTCGCCCTTCTCGATGGTGCCCGCGGCGAGAGCGTCGAGCGCCTCGCGCTCGCGCTCGAACACCCTGGCCGGGCCCTCGAACACGTCGGTGTCGAAGCCCGCGGTCTTGACCACGGCACCCTCCGGTGCGAACGATCCGTGCAGGATCGTCAGGCCGCCGGTCTTGTGGATGGGGTTGTCGAGCTTGCGCAGCACCGTGCCGTCGAGGTCGCGCGGCTTCAGGTCCTCGAGGTTCTCGGCGAGGGTCTTGCCCGTGACGGTGAGGGCGTCGCCGTGCATGAGGCCGGCTTCGAGCAGGGCGCGCATGACGACCGGAACACCACCGTGACGGTCGACGTCGTTCATCACGAAGCGCCCGAAGGGCTTGAGGTCGCCGATGTGCGGAATGGTGTCGCCGATGCGGTTGAAGTCGTGCAGCGTGAGCTCGACCTCGGCCTCGTTGGCGATCGCGAGCAGGTGCAGCACTGCGTTGGTCGAACCTCCGAAGGCCATGACCACGGCGATCGCATTCTCGAACGCCTCCTTGCTCAGGATGTCGCGGGTCGTGATTCCCTGGCGCAGCAGGTTCACGACGGCCTCGCCACTGCGGTGCGCGAAGTAGTCCCTGCGGCGGTCTGCCGCAGCAGGGGACGCGGACCCGGGAAGACTCATGCCGAGGGCCTCTGCAACGCTCGCCATGGTGTTAGCGGTATACATTCCGCCACAGGCACCCTCGCCCGGGGCGAACGCGCACTCGATGATCTTCGCGTCCTCCTCGGACATCCGTCCGGCCTGGACGGCACCGACCGCCTCGAAGGAGTCGATGATGGTGATGTCTTTCTCGGTGCCATCGCTGAGCTTCACCCAGCCCGGCGCGATCGAGCCGGCGTAGAGAAAAACGGATGCCAGGTCGAGCCTGGCCGCAGACATCAGCATTCCGGGCAGCGACTTGTCGCAGCCCGCGAGAAGCACGGAGCCGTCGAGCCGCTCCGCCATCATCACGGTCTCGACCGAGTCGGCGATGACCTCGCGAGACACGAGCGAGAAGTGCATGCCCTCGTGGCCCATCGAGATGCCGTCGGAGACCGAGATCGTGCCGAACTGCAGCGGGTAGCCGCCGCCGGAGTGCACGCCCTCCTTCGAAGCCTGCGCGAGGCGGTCGAGCGAGAGGTTGCACGGCGTGATCTCGTTCCAGGAACTCGCGATGCCGATCTGCGGCTTGTCCCAGTCCGCGTCTCCCATGCCGACGGCGCGAAGCATGCCGCGCGAGGTCATGGCTTCGATTCCGTCGGTGACGGTGCGAGAGCGCGGTTTCAGGTCGGGTTCTGAAGAGGCAGTGTCAGGCATGTATCGAGTGTAGAACTTCCCGCATGCCGCTTTCGTTCACCCCGAATGAGCGGCTCCGCGCGAGGTGACCGATAGAGTCATTCAACGTTGGGGGGTGCCTGATGAGCGACGCGTTGCACGCACCGATGAGGCTGCTCATGCGGGCATGGTCCCGAGACGTCGCCGACGCCCTCTCCACCATGCCGCGAGCGCACGGCACTCCGCACGTGCGGGCCACCGGTCCCAACCCCGATCGGGTTCTCCTGTTCGGCAACGGTCTCGCCGTCGGATGGGGAGTCGCGACCCACGAGCTGGCCATCCCGGGCGAACTCGCGAGATCGCTCGCGAGCCTCACCGGGCGCGGCGTCGCGGTCGACATCGCCGCGTTCCCCGAACTCAAGGTCGGCGCGATTCACCGCGCGATCGAGGAGCGGAGCCTGAAGGCTTACGACGCGATCATCGTGATCGTCGGGTCGAGCGACATCCTGTCACTCACTCCGCGCGCGCACTGGCGAAGTGCCATGCGCGCTCTGCTCGCCATGCTTGTGGAGCACAGTTCGGCATCCACCCGCATCATGGTCATCGGTATTCCGCAGTTCCGGCCCGTGCCGCCGTTCGACAACGTCTTCGCCAAGGTCGCGAACCGTCACGCGACCAGGCTCAACATCATCACGCGCGATCTTTGTCTCGCGCACGATCGGCTCAGGTACACGCTGCTGCCCAGCCGCGCCACAGACTCGCAGCGGCTCGGCACTCCGGAGCGCTATCGACAGTGGGGCCGCTTCATCGCACAGCGGCTGGTGCGCTCGCTCAACGACGGTGCCCGGTCAAGCGCCGAGCGTTTCGACTCCGAAGCGGTCGAATTCGTCGGCGAGTGAAGGACACCCGGATGCCGCCGTCGGCTAGGCAGACAGGTGCGCCTCGCGCAGTCGGGCGAGTTCGTCGAGCGCGGCAGCGACCGCCGCGGGGTCGGCGACCCGGTAGGGCGCGACTGTCTCCCCCGGGCCGCTCTTGAGACCCAGATCGCCAGGGCCGAGCGCCGCGAAGGCATCTTCGTCGGTGACGTCGTCGCCCGCATACAGCACGGCACTCGCACCGGTGTACCGTCGCAGGTGCTCGATCGCCTCGCCCTTCGTGGTCGAGCGCACCGAGAACTCGAGCACGTTCTTGCCCCGGCGCACGGTGAGTCCTGGCAGTTCGGCCTCGGTTCTCTGCAGGGCGACGAGGTGCGCGCGACGGCCGTCATCATCCGTCGCCAGCCTGGTGTGCAGCGCGAAGCCCGCGGGCTTCGATTCGAGCCAGACACGGTCGGCGGATGCGGCCACCTCGTCGAGCAGCGTGCCGAGTTCCCCGCGTCTGGCCAGCTCTGCCGGGTCGAGCGCGAGCCGCACCTCGGGAGAGTCGAGCCTGAGCTCGATGCCGTGCGAGCCGACCAGGAGAGCCGTGTCGGGCAGGCCGGAGACCTGCTCGAGGCTCGCCAGGGCGCGACCGGAGACCAGTGCAACCCGCGTCTGCGGCAGATCGAGCAGTCGCAGCACCGCCGCGCGTGCCTCGGGCAGTGCTCTCGCCTGCTCGGGGTCGTCGACCTCTGGCGCGAGCGTGCCGTCGAAGTCAAGCGCCACGAGCAGCGGCTCGGTCTGCGCCAGTTCTGCGAGCGCTCGGCGCAGCGAGGGATCGAGAGCCTGCGCCATCAGGACCGGGCGTGCGATTGGCGGCGCACGGGTTCTCGCTTGCGGCTCGACATGAGTTCCTCAAGGAAGGCGGATGACCACTTGGCCACGTCGTTCGACTTGACGCGCCTGCGCAACGCCCGCATGCGCGCGACCCTCTCCTGCCTCGGCATCTGGATCGCCTGCAGGATGGCCTCCTTGAGCTCGTCGATGTTGTGCGGGTTGATCAGCAGCGCCTTGGTCAGTTCATCGGATGCTCCGGCGAATTCGCTCAGGATGAGCACGCCGTCTTCGTCGAAGCGGCAGGCGACGTATTCCTTGGCCACCAGATTCATGCCGTCGCGCAGTGCGGTGACGAGCATGACGTCGGCGGCGAGGTAGAGGGCCACCATCTCTTCCCGCGGGTATCCGTGATGGTGGTAGCTGATCGCCGTGTGGCTGATCGTGGCGAAGTCGCCGTTGATGCGACCCACCGTGAGTTCGATCTCGTCACGCAGTGCCATGTAGGCCTTGACCCGCTCCCTGCTGGGATTGGCCACCTGCACGAGCGTGACGTCTTCGACGTCGAGTCGGCCCTCGGCGAGAAGTTCGCCGTAGGCCTGCAGCCGGTGGGTGATGCCCTTCGTGTAGTCGAGGCGATCGACGCCGAGCATGATGGTGCGTGGGCTACCGAGGTCTTCGCGGATCTGACGGGCCCTGTCCTGCACGGCAGGATCGCGAGCAAGCTCCTCGAAGCTCGTGGCATCGATCGAGATCGGGAACGCCTTCGCGATGACGGTGCGCGCGGGGCCCTCATTCTTGATCGGCCCGTTGGCGCGCACGCCCGGGGAGGGATCGACAAGCGGAACCTCGATGAGCGGGCTCTTCGTCGCGAAGCCCTTGAGTCGCCTGACGGCGAGCGCGAAGTTGTTCGCGTCGGCGGTGCGCTGGAAGCCGATGACGTCGGCGCCGAGCAGTCCCTCGATGATCTCCGTGCGCCATGGCAATTGCGAATAGATGCCGTAGGGCGGGAACGGGATGTGGTTGAAGAATCCGATGGTGAGATCGGGCCGCAGTTCGCGAAGGAGCTTGGGGACCAGCTGCAGCTGGTAGTCCTGCACCCAGACCACCGCATCCTTCGCGCTCGTTTCCGCGGCCGCCTCGGCGAAGCGGCGGTTCACACGCAGGTACGTCTCCCACCAGTCGCGCTGATAGGTGGGCGGCGCGATCACGTCGTGATAGAGCGGCCACAGGGTGTCGTTGGAGAAGCCCTCGTAGTAGTTCTCGATCTCCTCCTGGCTGAGCGGAATCGGCACAACCCGGATGCCGTCGCTGTCGAAGGGATCGAAGTCGAGGTCGGGCTGCCCGCCCCAGCCGATCCAGGCGCCGCCGTTCGAGCGCATCACCGGCTCGAGCGCCGTCACGAGCCCGCCGGGCGAGTGCGCCCAGTCCGCGTTGCCCTCGGGGTCGATCACCCTGTCCACGGGCAGGCGGTTGGCCACGACGACGAAGGAATACGTGCTCTGCTCGGGCTTAGAGTTGCCGGTCATCCGCTGCTCACTGTTGTCTCGCTGGTGCCCGGATTCTGCCGGTGACATCGTGTCGATGCTGCCGTGTGCATACCGGGCGAAGCCGTATCCACGTTACCAGCCCCGCTCACGGCTAACATTGCGCTCATGGCGACCACTCGGCTCTATCGTGCGGGAAAACTTGTCGCCACCGACTTCCCGGTTGCCGACATCTCGGAGCACACCGGCGAAGCCGGTTGCACAGTCTGGGCGGACTTCAGTGCGCCGACCGAAGCTGACCTCTCCGCAATCGAGGAGGAACTCGGCCTGCACCGGCTCGCGGTCGAAGATGCGCTGCATGATCACCAGCGCCCCAAGCTCGACCGCTACGACACCCACCTCTTTCTCGCCACCTACGCGATGGCGCTCGACACCGAGACGGGCGAGCTGCGCACGACTGAGGTGAAGGCGTTCATCACCCCGCACGCCCTGGTCACCGTGCACGAGCCGGATTTCGACATCGGCGCCGTCGTCGCCCGCTGGGACAACGACGAGGACCTCGCCTCGCACGGGGTCGGATTTCTGCTCTGGGGCCTGCTCGACGTGATCGTCGACGGGCACTTCGACACGGTGCAGAGGCTCGACGCCGAGATCGAGTCGCTCGAGGACGCCCTCTTCGATGACGTGCCGAGGGACGCCGAGGTGCAGCGACGCTCCTTCGAACTGCGCAAGTCGCTTGTGCTGCTGCGTCGGCTGATCCTGCCCATGCGGGAGGTGGTCAACACGGTGCTGCGGCGAGACCTGCAGTCGATCGAGCCGGAGATGCTGCCGTATTTCCAGGACGTGTACGACCATGTCCTGCGGGCGACAGAGTGGACGGAATCGCTTCGAGACCTCGTGACGACGATCCTGGAGACCAACATCTCCATCCAGGGCAACCGGATGAACATGATCATGAAGAAGGTCACCAGCTGGGCCGCGATCATCGCCGTTCCCACCGCGATCACCGGATTCTTCGGGCAGAACCTCGCGTTCGCCGGGTTCGGCACGGTCTGGGGCGTGTGGATGTCCGTCGTGCTGATCGCCGCCGTCTCCGGCATCCTCTACCTCAGCTTCAAGAAGCGCGACTGGATCTAGCTCTCCGCACGCCCTCCCTGATCACGCCCCGACGGGAACGGAACGCGGTGACGCGAGCACGAGAGACTGGGTGCGCCTGGTGCGCCTGATGGCCAGCAGCGCGACCAGCACGCTCGCGACGCCGAAGCCGAGCAGCGCCGCCGCCGAGCCGAGAACCACACCGGGGTCACCGCCGGCGATGATGCCCTGCATCCCCTGCACGCCGTAGGTCAGCGGCAGGAGCGGACTCACCCACTGGAACGGTGCAGCGAGCAGTTGGATCGGGTACAGGCCGCCCGTCGAGGTCACCTGCACCGCGAGCACGAACAGCGAGACCACGAGGCCCGCGCGACCCAGCCCGATGGTGAGCAGGTAGTGGAACGCCGTGAAGGCGAGCGCGGCCAGCACGGAGAAGCCGAGTGTCGCAGGCAGGGAACTCCAGGAGACACCGAGTGCGAGGTGCAGCAGGGCGACGAGCAGGAGCGCCTGGCCGACTGTCACCGCACAGGCCTTCGCCAGGGCGGTGAACACGAGCCGCCCATTCGCGGCCGTCGACGACAGCGCACGTCGAGTCACGGGCCGCAGCACGAGGAACACCGCGAGGGCTCCGATCCAGAGGCCGAGCGGCACGAAGAACGTCGCGATGACCTGACCGATCTTGGAGATGCGATTGTCGTGGCTCACGGTGACCCCCACGGGATCGGAGACGACCTTCGCGGATGCCGCCCCGGCAGCGGAGTCGGCCGCCGGCAGTTTCGAGGCGCCGGTCTTCAGCCCCGACGCGAGCGAACTCGCGCCGTCCCTGAGCCCTGCGGACCCGCCGGCGAGCTGCGCCGCACCCGTGGCGCTCTTGGAGATTCCGCCCTGGATGCCGCTGATTCCCGCTGCGGCCTGCTGGTTGAGGGTGGCGCCGCCCGCGGCGGCCTCCGACAGTTTCGTGCTGAGCGCATTGACGGTCGCGAGCGCGACCGGGTTCGTCGGGTCTGCCTGCAGGCCGGCGTTGGCCTGTGCCAGCGCCTGCGCGAGCTGGCTCACGCCATCCGTGTAGGTTGCGACCCCGCCGCTGAGCTGGGTGAGCTTCGACGCTCCGGACCTGAGGCTGCCGAGTCCACTCGCGAGCGAATCGACACCGGCGGTGTATTGGCTGATGCCGCTGGAGAGTTGGGTCGCGCCATCCGCTGCGCTGCTGAAGGCGCCGCCGATCTGGCCCATGCTCGAGTAGAGGCCGGAGATGTACTGGGCGGTGACGGCCTTGCCGAAGGTGTTCGCCATGCCGTCGCCCACGCTCTGCGCGAGCGCGCCGGTGAGGTAGCTGTGCGCGTCATCGGTCTTGATGGCGAGCTTCGCCTGCTTCGGGGAGTCGGAGCTGAGTGACAGTATCGACGAGGAGAAGTTCTTGGGAACGGTCAGGATCGCGTACACCGAACCGTCGGCGAGGGCCTTCTTCGCGGCCTTCTCGTTCGTGATGGTCCAGTCGAAGCCCGCGCTGCCGCCGGTGAGCTCGGTCACGAGCTGGCGGCCGGCGAACACCGGGCTCTTCGTGCCGTCTGGTGCGGTCTGGTAGACGAGCGTGTCCTGGTTCACGATGGCGGCAGGGATGCGGTCGATCGCGCTGTCGGAGTTCGCCAACGCACTGACGAAGAGGCCCGCGAACGCGAGCGGGATCAGCACGACGGCTGCGACGGCGCCCCAGCGCAGCCAGCGGCGGGGTCGAGGTGTGACTGCTGTCTGGCTCATCGGAGAACCTCCCGATCTGTGCTGAGTGAGAGTGAATCGAGGTCGAGGTCGACGACAGTGCGACCGCCCGCGCAGGCCGCTGCATCCGAGCGCAGCGCCTCTGGGGTGCCGATCACAATCGTCGTACCCGGCTCGGCGAGGGCGCAGACTGCCGTGACGAACGCGCGCTCATCGTCGGCGGAAGCGAAGGGGTCGATCTGGTCGAGCATGACCACCGGCGTTCGCTCGGCGAGCGCAACGAGGGAGAGCGCGATGCCCCGCTCGAACTGCGGCAGCTG
>Ga0134125_10008070_pt1 | contig 11872 bp, 8 predicted proteins | sample KB31751_FD_96464 | JGI IMG/M metagenome (GOLD analysis project Ga0134125, IMG submission 96464) | Terrestrial soil microbial communities with excess Nitrogen fertilizer from Kellogg Biological Station, Michigan, USA - KB3-175-1 | ecosystem: Environmental > Terrestrial > Soil > Unclassified ... | reverse complement strand
GCTCACCAGTGGCCGATCGGCCTCGATGTTGTTGCGCACGTTAATCCATGAGTCTGCACGCGAATAGAGCGCGCATGTCAGCGTTTCCTGCTCGACGATGGTCGAGGCCTCGAACCTGAGACTAATTTTGTCATCGGAAATACCCAGCACGACGCCGCTGATCTTTGCATCGCCTGTTTGTGCCGGAAAGGAAATGCGGAGCCGCTCATCCTTCATCAGACTAGCCGCACCCGGGCAGACGAGCGAAGCTCCTCCAACGGACATATCCTGCGTCGTTGCGGCGATCTTCTCCCCACCTGCAAGATGAAGCTGCACCGAAATACGCGCCGGAATACGCACCGAACCGCGACGCTGCTGTTGTTCATTGGCAACCGCCGCAGCCACGCCCAGGATGACCATGTTGAACAAGATCCAGAGCAGGTTGCAGACCACCGCGCCGGGATGCGTCGGATCGCTCACGAAAAACCGGTACGGCGCAACCAGTACACCGACGAGGTTGAGCGCTAACAGCCACGTTGTCGGCGCGGCGATGCGGCGATCGAACTTCGTTTCGGCGAGAGTGCTTCCCTTGCCCGTGACGTTGAACGATCCCAGCTTCGGATTGATGAGCGCCAGCAGCGTCGGTATCAAAATATAGGGCGCCAGCACGGTCTCATAAATTTCGTTCCAGAACGAGTGCCGATGATTGCCCTGCACACGCGAATTCGTGATGCTGGAGATCGCGAGGTGCGGCAGACCGTACGCCAGAATCGCCACCCAATATCCTGGAATGATCGTGCGTCCGCCAAGCATGTAGACCAACGGCGAAACCAAAAATATCAGTCGCGGCACCGCATACAGAAAATGCAGCATCGCGTTGAAGTAGCAAAGCCGCTGGGTCAGCTTCATGCCGCGCGCGAACATGGGGTTGTCGGTGCGGAAGATCTGGATCATGCCGCGCGCCCAGCGAACACGCTGTCCCACATGCGCGGAGAGTGTCTCCGTGGCCAGTCCGGCCGCCTGCGGCAGATTGATGTAGGCCGTGTTCCAGCCGTTTTTCTGCATTCGCAGAGACGTGTGTGCATCTTCCGTCACTGTCTCTACCGCGATGCCGCCAACCTCATCCAGCGCGGAGCGGCGGATCACCGCGCACGAGCCGCAAAAAAAGGTCGCATTCCAGAGGTCGTTGCCATCCTGGATGATGCCGTAGAAAAGTTCGCCCTCATTGGGAATCGTTTTGTATTGCAGCAGGTTTCGCTCGAACGGGTCGGGCGAATAAAAAAAGTGCGGCGTTTGCAGCATCGCCAACTTCTGGTCGGCCAGAAACCAGCCGGCAGTGACCTGTAAAAAGCTGCGTGTCGGCACGTGGTCGCAATCGAAGATCGTAACCAGCGGCGAGTTCATCTGCTCCAGCGCGTGGTTGATATTTCCGGCTTTGGCGTGGTTATGTTGCTCGCGGACGATGTACCCGACGCCGGCATCCTCGGCGAACTGCCGAAAATCCTCGCGGGTACCGTCGTCAAGAATGTACACATGCAGCTTTTCGGGCGGGTAATCGATGTTGACCGCGGCCAGTGCGGTGTAACGGACGAGCGATAGCGGCTCGTTATATGTCGGGATCAATACATCCACATGCGGCCAGAGCTCTTCGTCCTCCGGAAGCGCGATGGGCTTGCGCCGCAGCGGAGAACTCGTCTGCATGAAACCCAGCACCATGATCAAAATGGTGTACGCCTCGGCCGACAGCAGGACCAGCATCAGCACAGCATCGATTGTGATGTGCTGGTTCGATTCATCGGAGAAATACTGCGCAACCCCGTGTACACGCCACCATCCATAGCGAAACGTGGCCGCCATCGACAGCAGCATCAGTGCAAGTGTGACGACTTGCGACTTCGATACCCGGTTGAGAATCAGCACGATAGCGACGCTGACGCATCCCAGCACAATCTGCTTCGGCCAACTGAGATAAAGACTGACAAATTGGAACAGCAGGAACGTCGCGACGCACGCGATCACAACGCGGACGATGCGCGTGGGAAGACTCCTGGTTCCAAGGAAAAAGGTCACGTCTACAACTGTCTACGCGCCGTAAAAGAAGTAAATACAACGCGGGGCGACGTACTGTTACTTTCGTTGTAGCGGGCCAGTTGTCACTTTTGCTCTAAAAGCATTTTCGGTAATACTGCGACGTCCCGGACGGTGAAGGATGCCGTTTTCGTTGGGAGAAAACGGCGCCAGCGTTGTCCCTTCTGTTTTCACCCTTCCCGAAAATGCTCTAGCGTCCGCCGCCACGCATAAAAGTCAGTGTCAAGTCGACGGTATGGGTCATTGGATCAGCCGTTGCCTTGTAGGCAAAGTTATACGAGCCAAGCGCCTGAAGCGCCGTATTGTTCTTCAGAAATGAAGTGACATACTCCACGTTGTACACATCCCCGGCGTTCATCTTCCAGCCACGATCGAAGTCCTTGCGCGCCGCTGGGTCGAGGCCCGTCGCATTGACGCTGCGCAAACGATACGGCTCTCCTGGTATGACGGTGACGGTGTACGCGACGGTGTGCGCCGTGCGGTCGAGCACCGCTCCCGGCTGCACAACAACATCCATATAACCCTGGCGCCGATACGCCATATCGACAGGCTCGAGCGTGGCGAGCAGGAGTTTGCGCGAAGCGATATCACCGGGATGAAGCTTCGGCGCTGCGGTCAGCGTGGTGGCCGGGGCAAGCGGCGTTCCCGCAAAGTCCAGGCTGGCCACGCGATACGGCGTGCCCTCATCCACCGTTCCCGTAACGTCGACATCGACGGTCATAGCCGAGGCGGCGGACGTGGTGTAGTGAACTCCCGTGAGCTTCGCATCCAGATATCCGGCGTCGTTGTAGGGCGCCAATAGACGGCTCTGCGTCGTTTCACCGGCGAGGCCCTCGTTGTAGACCGTTCCGCGCAGCTTCTGCGCAATTGCTTCGATACCGGCCGCCATCTCCGGCGAGGCGCCCTGCAACACAATGCTGTGGACGCGCACAAAGGGCCGCTCGACGCGGAACTCAACCGCACGCATCGGCTGGTTTGTGGAAGGCTCAACCGTCGCGTGAGTCACCTTCGCATCCGCGCCCTTGGCCGCGAGCGCTGCGGCCAGCGCGGCGTTGATCGCATCCGCTTGATTGCCCGCGTCCGGCAGTGCGCCATGGAAAAGCGGTGCGGCTTGATGAACGGCGGCGGCAAGCTCCTCCGGACTCAGCCAGACAAAATTTTCGAATCCCGTCGGCGTTAACTGCTCCGCCGCAACCGGCTTCAGCGTGAGGACAATTTGCGCCGCCCCCAGAGTGCCTTCTACGCCGACCCCAACATCGTCGAAGTATCCCGTATCGATAAGCTGCTGCGCCGCCGCCTGCAAACCGGCAACCGACAATTTCTGTCCGCTATGCACGCCCAGCGCCGCCTCAAGGTCGGCCTGGTGATACGGTCCCGGGTTCTTGAATACTACTTTGCCGACAGTGTATTGAGCGAAGGCATGCGTGCTCGCGAAACTGAACAAGACAGCAACGAAACATTTAAATCGCATCGAAGGTTCTCCACGAAGTATGAACATCAGCGCGCGACGCCGTGTCCGGTTGTGAGTACAACAGCTACTGTGTGTTGGGTGCGGTCCACACGCGAATCGAGTCGCAGCGGAGTACCGCGAAAGACGGGATTGCTGTTCAGTTGGAACGCGGACATCCTGAATTCTTGTCCGAAGATTGCATTTGGTGCAGGATGAAAAGACTTCTTTACCTCCGCGTCCTGCGCCGGTGTGAGGCCGGAGGTACTCACGGACACCACATGATATTGTTCGCCGGGAGTCACGGTGAAACCGTACGCCACAACGTGAGCAGCGGAATCCTTCGCCACATCCACGTCGACCTTGGCATCTATATATCCCGAGTTGGCGTACGGCCCAACCAATCGATTTTGCGCAATGCGCAAATCGATCTGCGATGCCGGATCACCCGTCTTGATCGCAACGAGTTTCTTCAGGTCGCCAACCGCAATCTGCGGAGGAGCCACTATGTCCGTCTTCGCGACGCGATAGAGTTCGCCTCCATGAACGGTCGTCGACACGTCTACCAGGAACCGCGCACCATCGGCACGTGCGGTCCGCGTAGGCGGGTCCACCGCGATATCCAGATAACCGTCATCGCGATAGACTTCTTCCGCATCGTTCATCACCGCCTTCGGCGTAGAAACTTCGTCGAAGTCATCACCCGAAAGCTTCGCACTCACTTTCGCAAGCCCTTGCACCGTCGTGCCGGAAGCTCCGTCGAAATGGACCTCGCCCACCTTGACTGCGGGACTGGCGACCATGAGTGTGAGCGCCGTTATCGGGCCACCCGGGCGGTCCGATGACGACATCGAGTCTATGTTCGCCGGAACGCCCTTTTCCGCCAATAACGCGACCAGAGCCTGCTTTACGGAGTCCATCAGCCCGCCATTCAACGGCGCCGCCCCATTGAACAACGGTACCCGCGCATGCACCAGCGGCGTCAGTTCGCCCGGCCGCCACCACGCAAAATTCCCGTACCGCACTGGAAGCATCTGCTTCGCGTCGATCGGTGTCAGCGTTAACGTCAGGGTCTGAGGATTCGTTGCGTAACGCGTATCGGAGAACAGGCCCGTATCGGCCAACCGCTGCACCGCGGCATCGAGTTCTTTCACCGAAACAGATGCGCCTTGCTTCAGCCCGGCGGTGGCCAGAATATCCGCGAGCGCGTAGGCCTTTGTGCCCTCGATGCGAATTTCTCTGGGGGTATAACTCTGAGCGTGCAAGGTGACAGACGACGCGACAACGAGGAGCAGGCAACAACACCGGATCAAACTCATGGGGTAGTGGGTTCTCTACCGCTGATCATACCGCAGGTCGCAAACAACAAAAGGGCGGCGAAAATTCCGCCGCCCTTCGTGTTGAAACTACAATGCTTAGACTGCGCCTTCGACCTTCGAGTACCACGAAGTGGCTGCCTTCAAAGCTTCGTTCACGTTGTTGATGTTCTCGACGCCGACCGTATTGAGCCAATTTTCAAAGGCTTTTTCGCCTTCCTTGGCGTAAACGGGAATGCCATCCTTCCAGGTCGCGCGACCGCAGAGCACACCGTTGAAGCTCGTGCCCGACTCACCCGCAAGCTGCAGTGTCTCGATGAAAACCGGGTTCGAAACACCCGCGGAAAGGTAAATAAACGGCTTATTGGTCACCGAAGCAGCGGTGCGGAAATGCTCCAGCGCCTCTTCGCGCGTGTATGCCTTTTCGCCTTTGAACGCCTTGGTGCCTTCAACGAACTCCATCACGATCGGCACTTCGACTTTCAGCACGTCGACGTTGTAGCGAGGCTTGGAGAATTCCTCCATCGCACCGGCCACAATCGAGGGCTTCTTGCGTGCATACTCCACCGTCTTCTCGTCTTTGCCTTCAGCATCGTAACCGACGAATTCCAGAAAGAACGCTATGTCGTTCGCGACGCACTCGTCGCCGATGCGCTCGATCCACGCCTGCTTCAGATCGTTGATTTCAGGCTTTTCGAAAGGCGTGTAGTAGAGCAGAATCTTGACGCAATCCGCGCCAGCTTCCTTGAGGCGACGCACGCTCCACAGGTCCAGCAGGTCGGGCAGACGCCCAGCAGTGTTGGCGTCATAGCCGGTCTTCTCATAGGCCAGCAGCAGGCCCTTGCCGTTGCGGTGCTGCGCGGCAGGCAGGCCGTACTCGGGATCGAGCAGGATCGCCGATGCATGCTTGGTCAACACATCGGTGACCAGCGTTTTGAAAACTTCAAGGTCGTGTCCAGTCGCTTCCGCACCGCGTTCCTTGGCCAGCGACTTCTGCAGCGAGCCGCGCTGATCCATCGCTGCGGCGGCAATCACTCCGCGCGCATCCGAGACGGCTTTCATGCCGGCTAGCTTTCCAGGTGTTAGCTTCATTCTTTCTCTCTCCTCAAAAAACTGCGTACCGACTGTGATTGTAAACGCGGAAAGACTTTATTCGCGACAGCGCCTACTTCAGGTTGCCCTTCGCGCCCGCTCCCGCCATCACCGGAGGCCCGCTTTGCGGCGTGATCACCAGGCCCTGCGTCACAATCTCCGCATAGAAAATCTTCGCGCCCTTTGCGGCATCGATATGTACATTCTTCATTTGCAAGCCTTTGATCGGCGACTCCGGCAGGCCCTCGATGTCCATCGCGACCTTCGCGCTTGTAGCCTTCAGATTCTCAATGGAAATATCGTGGAAATGAGGTGTCAACCGCGTCACCGGGGCCATCGATGCGCCCTCAGCACCATCCTTGCTGCCGCCGTAGTATTCGGTGATCTGTACCGGCGTCACCACATCCTCCATGGTGATGTCCTTGTAGACCAGGTCGCCGATATCGTTGCCCCGGTCGCGCCCGCTCTTGATACGAATCCCCTGTGTCGTGCCTTTGAACTGCACTCTCTCGACGCGCACATGCTGCACGCCCCCGGCAACCTCGCTCCCGATCGAAAGCCCGTGGCCCTTGAGAAAAACGCAGTCGCGAATCGTCACGTCCACGGTCGGATCGTCAGGGCCGGCCGATCCCGGCTGCCCACTCTTGATCGCCACATTGTCGTCGCCTGTGTCGATCGTGACGTGGTCCATCAGGATGTGCTTCGAACTGAATGGATCGATACCGTCGGTGTTGTGTCCATCGGGCAGTGGCGCCAGTATCTTCATGTTGCGAAACGTCAGGTCTTCTGAGTAGTACGGCACAATCTGCCACATCGGCGAATTCTGCACGGTCACATTTTCCATCACGACATGCTTGCAATGGTCGAACACAATCAACCGCGGCCGTTTGTCCCCGGGACCGCGGTGAGGCCACCAACTCTCGCCGCGCCCATCGATCACGCCGCCGCCACGAATCGTGATGAACTCAGCGTCCTTCGCGCTCAGCAAACTTTGACGACCCGGTTGATGGAACTGCTCTATCTCCGGATAGTCATCGTGATTGGCGCTGCCTTCGAGCGTCGTCCCCGTTGCAATCTCCAACGTGATGTGGCTCTTCAAGACAAGCGGCGCGCTCACAAACTTTGGCGCGCCGCTTAACCGGACGATGCCTCCACCTTTGCTCGCACAATCGTCGATCGCTTTCTGAATCGCCACTGTATCGAGCGTCACGCCGTTGCCGGCTTCGCGGGCAGACTTCTCCACCGCACAAACGGTCGGCGCTTTCGCTTCCATCTGCGGAGAAATCGGCTGCCCCAGCGCGCTGACCGAAGCCAGCGTTACAAGCACACTCGCAAACATCAGCTTCATAAAAGCCCTCCATCGGCATCCTACGCCAGATGCTCTACATGACATGATGAGTCCTCGGTGCGTCGCATGATGAATCGGGCCGTTGGCCCTTGGGGATGTAACCATACCGAGAGGAGGCCGCCCTAGAAACCCTTCGGCCTCTCGCCCGCGACACCGAAAGCCTTCTCCATCGCCATCCCCACCTGCGCCATAGGACCCTCTTCCATCAACTGACCAATTAACGTGACTCCATGCGGCACGCGGCGCGGCGGCGAGAACTTCGGCAGCGGATGTTTCGGATCCGGAGCCCAGTCGCTCCGCGCTTCGCTCACCTCAACAAACCCGGCACGCAATGTCAGCGATGGATGCCCGGTGAAGTTGAAGATCACCAGCGGCTCATCACGCAACGACGGCACCAGCAACACACCGACCTGCTGGAACACCCGCGCAATTTCTTTCGCAACCTTGCGCCGCAGCCTGTCGGCCTGCACGAAATCCACCGCACTCAGAAACCGCGCCTGCCGAAACGTATTCGGCCATGCATCGGGGACCTGCATCTTCAACTGGTCGATGCGATGATCTAGCGTAATCTCCTCAAACGCGGCCGCAGCCTCCGCAAAAAGGATGATGTTCATCGAGTCGTAAGGCCAGTCCGGAAGAGAGATTTCGACCGGTTTCATTCCCAGTTTTTTCACCGTCTCTAGTGCTGCACGGTCGACATCCGTCGCATCCTTCATCCACGCCGGGATGTAACCGACTCGCGCTCCCTTTAAAGTCCCGCCGCGCCATGGGGCGTCTGCAAAATGTCTCGAAGCAACGTCATCGGCATCGAATCCCGAGATTGCCTGAAGCACCAACATCGTATCTTCTACCGATCGCGCCATCGGCCCCAGTTTGTCGCAGCTCCAACTCAAGGTCATCGCTCCAGCGCGGGAAACTCGCCCAAACGTAGGGCGCAGTCCTGTCACACCGCACCGCATGGATGGCGAAATAATCGATCCCTGCGTCTCCGACCCAATCGCAAAGCCGACCAATCCTGCAGCGACAGCCGAGCCCGGTCCCGCACTCGATCCCGACGCTCCCTCATCCAAGTTCCACGGATTTTTCGTCTGGCCCCCAAACCAAACATCGTTCAGCGCCAGCGATCCCAGGCTCAGTTTCGCCACCAGCACCGCTCCGGCATCATTCAACTTCGTAGTCACGGCGGCGTCCTTCGCCGGAACGCGGTCACGATAAAATTCCGCTCCCCACGTCGTCTTAATCCCGGCCGTATCCAGCAAATCCTTTGCACCCCACGGAATCCCATGGAGCGGCCCCCGGTACTTTCCCTCAGCGATCTCCACGTCAGCAGCCCGTGCCTGCTTCAGTGCATGTTCTTCAGTGAGTGTGATGACGCAATTCAAAGCCGGCTGAAACCGTTTTAGCCGCTCCAGATAAATCTTTGTCAGCCGCTCCGAAGTCAATTGCCGCGACTTGATCCATCCGGAGAGCTGCACGACGGTCGCAAAAGCAATATCTTCATCCTTCGCGGGCAGCATGGACTTAGCATCCGTGCCATCCACGTAGCCACTTTCGACCGCAACCATCTTGGGACCGGCAATCCCCGCCGCACGCGGATCCCACACCGTCGCCGGCACATCCGCATCCGTAATCGCCAGCTTCCGCGGCCCGACTCGCCGTTCATACACCGGAGCCATCGCCTGCGGCCAGTTCCCTGCCGCTTCCGCCAGGTCCGCGGGCTTCATTTCGATTTGCATCAGCTTGCCGGCTTCGACAAACGTCTCCGCCGAAACCTTCGGCCCTACCGGCGGCGCAGTTCCAAACACGGTTGGAGCACCCGGCGTCTGCGCCTGGGCCTGTGGTGTCGCCGGAGTTTGCGCCGAAACCTGCGGAGCGATAGCCGCTCCCAGCAATCCCAGCGAGCTTTGTGCAATAAAATCCCTACGCGATCGCGCCATCGGACGTCCCTCATGCGACTAAATTTGTACCTCAGATATACCATCGCCACAGGCAACAGTTGTCACACGTTCGTCCTCCACTATCCTCTAACCCCGATTCCCTGCCTCATGCCCGTCGCCACGCTTAATCTCGAACTCTCCATCGAACATGCGCATTCGCTGAAAGACCGCCGTCAGGTTGTGCGGTCGCTCAAAGACAAACTCCGTCACAACTTCAACGTCTCGGTTGCCGAGCTCGACGAGTCGGTCGTCTACAACCGTGCGACGATCGGCATTGTGGCTATCTCGAGTTCGCCATCGTATCTCGCCGGTCAGCTCCGCGAGGTCGAGGATGCCGCGAGGCGCATCGCCCTCGGCCTGGGCTGCGAAATTCTCGACAGCTTCATCGAGACCGACACGATGTGACCTTGGTTACTCATGGTTACCATTGAATGGACCGGCACAATCGTTTGCGATGCGACTATTTGTTACCCTGAATTTTGCACTGCCATGCCTGAACAAAGAGCTCGAGACCATCACCGCAATCGCGTCGTCAGCACCTTCTCGGAGGAGATCACCGCCATGCTCGAAGGCGAACTCTCCGATCCGCGGATTGCGCCCTGCTACGTGACGGAAGTGGTGCTCGCGCCGGGCGGAAAGTCGTGCCGCGTCTTTATCGCAGTCAACGGCGACGAGGAGGACGAGGAGTCCACGCTTGAGGGCCTGATGGCGGCGCGCGCTTTTATCCGCACGGAAATTCGCTATCGCATGGGCGTGCGTCATGTACCCGAACTAACCTTCGCCATCGATCGCTCTGAAAAGATGGGCGCTCGCATGGACGAGCTTCTGGGACGCATGAAGAAGCGCAAAGACAAGCTCGAAAAGAAAGTTTCCGCGAAGGAAAAATCGGCTCCTGCATCTGTCACAGCCACCAGCACCAAGTCTCAATCCAAATAAGAAGGCCGGTATGTACCATAATCTGAGCCACCGCGAAAAAATCGACGCCTTATTGCAACTGATCGGCGATCGACAGCGGTTTCTGGTGTCGTCGCACGCCCGGCCTGACGGCGACGCGATCGGCTCATCGCTGGGAATGATGCATCTGCTTGAAGGCCTCGGCAAAGAGGTGGTGGTCGCGTTCTCCGATCCCATCCCGGTCATCTACCGCATGTTGGAAGGCGTGGACCGCATCGTTAAAACGCTGCCCACCACACCGCCGGATGCCATCATCCTGCTGGAGTGCGATTGCCGCGCCCGCACCGGTTTTAGCAGTGCCGAATTCGCGGACATGGGCAAGGTTTTCACGATCAACATCGACCACCACCTCAGTGGTGGAAACTGCGGGGACTTCAACTGGATTCAGCCTGAAGCCTCGGCCGTCGGCTCGCTGGTGTACGACCTCGCGGTTGCTTCCGGCGTCGATATTACGCCTGAGATGGCGACCTGCCTTTATACCGCGGTCCTAACCGACACCGGTTCCTTCACTTACGCCAGCACACGGGCTTCCACGTTCGCACTTGCCGAGCACCTCGTCGAGCGCGGGGCGAACCCGAACCGCGTCGCGCAGGCGATCTATTACTCCAACCCGCCGGGCAAGTTTCATCTGCTGGGCGCGGCGCTGCGCAACTTGCATGTGGAGTTTCCCATCGCCTGGGCGTGGATCACACTCGACGACATGGACGCCGCCGATGCCACAGTCGAAGACTCCGAAGGCATCGTCAACTACCTCATCGGCATCGCCGGTGTGGAGGCCGCGGTCTTCCTTCGCCAGCTTCCCGGCGAGGCAGGAATCCGCCTGAGCCTGCGCAGCAAAGAAGGCGTCGATGTTGCCCAGGTTGCTGAAAACTTTGGCGGTGGAGGTCATCGCAACGCCAGTGGATGCACCCTCCCCGGTCCCCTGTCCGCAGCGATGGACTGCATCCTCAACCATTTGAGGACTCAGGTTTCGGCGCAAACTCTGTTAGCCTGAATCTCGCCTCAGCGCCAATTAATCGCCGACATTGAACGAGACCCCACAACCCGCCGCTACACTCGTTCGGCCTCCTTTCTTCGCACAGCTGCGTAACTGGCTCGGCACCAGCCTGGGATGCACGCTGTGGGAGTTCGCCATCCTCGTCGTCGTCTCGTCGTACTTCCTGTTCTTCGGTCTTGTGCCGTGGTTCGGCGGAGCGCAGCTTGGCCTGGTTGGCGCCGACGAGCCGCGTTATGCGCAGATCGCCCGCGAGATGCTGGCCGCGCACTCCTCCGACTGCCACGAAGTCCACGCCAAGATCACGCCTCACAGCCTGCGGCCTGACGATATCCACGCCTCGTACGAGTGCCTCGTCGGCGGCACCGTCACGCCTATCCTTTACGGCCATCCCTGGCTGGAAAAGCCGGCGCTCTACTACTGGCGCGCCATGGGCTTCTTCAAGGAGTTCGGTGTCTCCGACTGGTCGGCACGATTGCCGTCATCGACTGGCGCCGGCTTCCTTATCCTGCTCGCCTTCCTGCACCTGCGACGATTCCGTCCCGGCGGCCATCTTGACGCCGCACTCATCACGGTCTCCTGCATCGCAATCTTCGGGTTCGCACGCGGCGCCTCGACGGACATGCAACTCGCCGCGCCGTTCTGTATCGGCATGCTGGGTTGGTATGCGTGGTACGAAACGGGCAAAAAATTCTGGCTCTTCGATCTCTACTTCTT